>Ga0102815_10001500_pt1 | contig 14574 bp, 10 predicted proteins | sample ColrivemetaGS759_FD_79113 | JGI IMG/M metagenome (GOLD analysis project Ga0102815, IMG submission 79113) | Estuarine microbial communities from the Columbia River estuary - Ebb tide ETM metaG S.759 | ecosystem: Environmental > Aquatic > Marine > Intertidal zone > Estuary | place: USA: Columbia...
AAGCAGTGTATATTCAAATTCAACCCTAATATTTGATGATTTAAAAGATTTTTTTGGTGAGATCTCCGATATTGACAATGATTTATCTGATTTAATTGTTTATGCAACTATTGGAGATGAAACAATATCGGGTAATTACTATCCATCAAGCTTTGAAGACGTGTCTTCAGTATTGAGATTAAATATGTCGGAGCTTAATAGTGCTGGCTTTAATGAAATTTCAATATGCGTTTCTGACGGTAGTTTAAATAGTTGCTCTAGTTTTAGTTCATACTTTATTTCTAACAAACAAACAATTTCTATTGGCAGTCAATGTTCATTAGAAAATGGCGGAGAAGATTGCTTATCTTATGATGATCATTATCTATATTATTTAGTCGGAAGTCCTAATGATGAGGCTGCAACAGAATATGTATTTATTGGAGATCGCCTAACGAGTGATAATATCGATTTTTTTAGAAGTGAGGTTTTAGATTCAGTTAACACCATAGTTGATTCAGATGCAGGTCCATTAATCAATGGTTTTTTTTCTATTGCTGTAATTGAAGAAGTTGCTTTAACAGAATTGTCTGCTTTTGAAATTGAGATGGGTTGTTACCCAAGTACACCTACTGTTTACTGTATTGGCGATGTTGATAGAAATAGGATAAACAGCGCTTTCGATTATAGCGTAGTTGCCTTTATATCATCTTTATCAGGAAGAGGGGTGGCACAAGGCGCTGTAAACATTCAACAACTGTCTAATGGGACACAAGAAGTTGTTATGCATGAATTAGGCCACTCGCATGGTTATATGGGTGATGAATATGACTCCGGCTCAGAATATGGAACCGACTTGCCTAGAGCAGATACATATATCAATACAACCTCAATTAATGATCCCAATATAGTTAAATGGAAGCACTACATCGAAGATTTAACAAACGTAGCTGGTGTTGATTATGATATTTGTTATAACTATTCCGATGGAAGTATTTATTACCGCGATCAGGTTGACAATAATACATATGAAGATTGCGAATGTTTTTATAATCAGTATCCTGATAATGAAGAATATACAGGTGAAAATACTGACCCAGGATGCGTATCAAAAACTGGAGTCATACCAGGTACTTATTATTCTGAAGACGAAACTTATAGACCATTATATTGGACAGTTATGGAAAGTGGCTCCAATCAAGGTTATGGAAAAGTTAACATTGAAGGCTTTGCTTATGGCTCAATAATGAATCAAGGCTTTAATGACTATAGTATAAATGGAAGCCCAAACATTGAAGCTTTGACCTCACCTTCAGCATTACAAAGTGGCACAATTAATTTTTCAATTAATGCCGAATACGATGAAGATAAAATAAGGTTAAAGTGGTTCAAGGATGGTATTGAGCAGACGCAATTACAGAATAATACTAATGTAAGTTTTAATAGACCTGCGAGTAATGCCGAGGTGACTTACTCATGGAAGGTTGAAGATTTATCCGGCTTAGTAAATGCACCAAATGATCCTTTAGATCCAATAGATTTCTACGAGGGTTGGTTTGAAAATAACTATTATTATGAAAGTGATCCCAATGCAAGACCCTACGCAGCCCAACAGCCCTATGTAGGATCTTGGAAATGGTACTCAGCCTCTGAAGGTTATTTATATGATAATCAGATAAGCGCAAATCAAGATTATATGTTTGCTGAGATATGTTGCGCAATGAGTGGCGCAATTAAGATTAAATGGAGTAACTATGACGAAGCCTCTGCAGCTACAAGCATTAAGAATTCAAAATCCAAATCCTACTTGTATACTTCCGCTAATCCAAATAAGATCGAGAAAATCTTTTCATTAAACTTATCTAAGAATAATATTAAAATTAATTCAATTAAAAATACAAAACCAGATAAAAAAATTATAAGAAGACCTTTTCTAAGGAAAACAGATATATATTCAGTTAATTTTTTTAATGAAGATGATGAATTAGTTTACAGACTAGGCATAGGAAATCCTTTTGAAATAAAAATTCAACATATTGGTTATTCAGACAAGCATAGCCATTCGCATGATCATACTCATACAGAGGATTACATTATTGATGATGCTAATTTATCTAATCTGGAATTAGCTATTCCATCAGAGCTTAATCCAGCCTCAATTTCCTTATCAAAAAGAGGCGCGCTTAATATTTATAATGAAGTAGTAAGAATAGCCCTTAAATAATTAATTTGTTTAAGATTCTTAGTATTTTTTGTAATATAATAGCTTACTTTTTTAGTTTAAACGCGGTACTAGCTCAGTTGGTAGAGCGTCTGCTTGCCAAGCAGAAGGCCGCCGGTTCGAGACCGGCGTACCGCACCAATCAGACTAATAAACATAAATATTTCTTGTGAATACTCGATTAATAACATGTTCTTTTTTGTTCCTTGCATCGTGTGGTGGGGGCTCATCCCAATCGAATAACAATTCACTTCCTGAGGTGACTGAAGGTGAAGAAACTTGTATCAGTGCAGGCATCAATACTCAGAGATGTACTTTTACGCATAATAATTTAGAAAGGTTCTATTTTATTTATAAACCTGAGTCACTATCCCAAAATAATAATGTTCCACTTTTATTTGCACTTCATGGTTATGGTTCTTCAGCAGTTTTTCATAAATCCTATACTCAATTCGAAGATATAGCTGAAGAAAATCAATTTATTGTTGTTTATCCTCAGGGTTACATGCTCGAAACTATATTGACAAATAGTTCGTCTCACTGGAACTCCGGTGCATGGACTATTGGCAGTAATGTAGATGATGTTGATTTTATTGATACTATAATAGGAATTGTTAAAGAAAAAGAAAATATAGATTCTGATCGTATTTATTCATCTGGTATGTCTAACGGTGGTTTTATGAGTTACCACTTGGCCTGTAATTTAAGTCAAAAAATAGCTGCTATAGCATCTGTTACTGGATCAATGAGCAGAGAAACATTAAGTGATTGTTTGCCAAGTCATCCAACGTCAATTCTTCAAATTCATGGTCTTCAAGACTTTATAGTTCCATATGATGGAAATGATACCATTGGTATGGAATCAATTGATGATGCTCTAGATTATTGGGTTAATTTTAATGATTGTAATCCTGAAAGACTTATAGTTGTAGCTGATTATCCTAATGAAAAGGGCTCCATTGATTTTATTAATTATGATTCTTGTTTAAACAATGTTGAAATTAGTCTTATCAGGATTCCTGCAATGAACCATACTTGGCCAGGCTTAGATAATTTTAATATTTCTGCATCAGATGAGATTTGGAAGTTTCTTTCCCAATTCGATATCAATGGAAAAATTATTGAATAAAAAATATATTTAATTTTTATACCTAATAAATTTTTCTATCTACATATATAAGGTATATTTAAAGCTATTAATTTATAAAACTAATAGGGAGAAAAAATGAAGAATTTATTAACCTTGCTTTTAACTATGAGTGCTTTCGCTTTTGCTCAAGAAGATGCTGAATACAAGTACGAGCCTGAGGTAAACAAAGCTGAATATTACATAGGAACATATAATAAAGGTAAAGACCTAGAGGATATGGTCAAATGGTATAACGAATTTGCAGAATGGGCGGAAGATCATGATGGTATTTATGATTCTATGACAACTGCTATTTTACAACCTTATTTTCATTCGAATCTTAATAATATTGATGTGATGTGGGTGAATACATGGCCGACACCTGGTGAACAGTTTCTTGGTCTAGAAACTTGGATAACAGGAGGCGGTGGCGATCTTTTAAAGTCATTACCCGCAACCAACTCACAACAAATTGATACATGGCAATGGACAATATCACAACCAGCAAGCATGAAAGAAGGCAATATGATGTATGCAACATATGCTGATTGTAGTTTGGAAGATGATTACGATTTAAGACAGGTATACGATCTTTATATGGATTTTGCTATTTATGCGCAATCCCAAGGAGATACTGTAGGCAGAAAGCTTATAGTGCCAGATTCAGGAGTTCAGTTACCTGATGGTGTGGACTTTGTAAGGCTTATGTATTCATCTTCAATCTCGGAAAGAGGAACTAATGCTGATTTATTTTTCTCAAAGATTATTGATTCTGATGCAGCTACTAACCTTAAAGGTTTTTCATGTACTAATGCTAGATCTTATTTTGGGGCTGCAATGAGGGCGCCAGAATAAAAATATTTATCTTATAAAAATGGGAGCAATTGCTCCCATTTTTTTTACTTATTGCATAATACAAATATGAATGATTATTCAAAACATGTTGCAGTAATAGGAGCTGGTATTGCAGGTCTTGCTCTGGGATGCGTTCTTAAAAAAGAAGGTATTAAATCTATTATTTTTGAAAAAAGTCAAACAGTCAGTAATTACGGTGCCGGAATTTCAATTTCAGAAAACGGTATTAATATCTTAAAGAAAATTGGTATATATGAAAGCGTTTTGGCAGAATCTGCAAACCCGAAAAAAGCTTCTTTTTTTTCAAAAAACAAATTGATTAACACCTTTGATGTTAATGTAATTACCACATCAAGAAAGGTTTTATATAAATGTTTGCTTGATTATTATCTGTCATTAAATGGTGAGATTATCTTTGGTTATGGCGCAGAAAAGATTAATATTGAAGAATCTGAAATTTCTTTTCTCAACGGAACCTCTTGTAAGGTAATGCATGTAGCAGCTTGTGACGGAATTAAATCAATATGTAGAGAATGTTTAGACCCTATAAAAAATTTAAATTATAGTGGTTATTCTATTTGGAGAGCTATCCATAAAAAAAGTCAAAATAATATTCAAACCTCATTAGGCTCAGGACATCATATTGTTACTTATCCAATTAATGATAATGAGATAAGTTTTGTCGCCACAGTTCAATCAAGTAATACACAAAAGAGTTCATGGAAATTCAAAGGAACATATGAAGATTTACAAAATGACTTAGTCCATAGTAATGATAAATATTTTTCTTTTCTAGAATCTAATCCAAACCTTTATAAGTGGGATATATATACTCGATGTAGTCCTTCCAGCCTTTTGAATTCAAATATTACGCTTCTAGGTGATGCGGCTCATCCAATTGTTCCTTTTCTCGGTCAGGGAGGTTGTCTGGCACTTGAAGATGCTTATATTTTTGGGAAATTAGTTGTAAGGTTCAAACATGATTTCAAAAAAATTCAATCTTCTTATGAAGATATAAGATTAAAAAGAATAAAAAATATAACCAAGCTGTCCCAAAGACAGGGATACTTAAATCATCTAAGTAATTCTCTTTTAATCACTGGAAGGAATGCAGTAATGAAACTCTTACCAAATGTCGCTATGCAAAGCGCAAAATCAATATGGACCTATGATGCAGATAAAACATTAACAAAGTTTATGCAATAAAGCCCAATACTAGTTGTTGGTTATTTAAGCTAACTTGTTATAATTCTGAAATGAATATTCTTACTAAATTACTCTCTTTTTTTAAACTGAACAAAAATCAATCCATCAATTCAATCAATCATAGTAGTAAACTCGATGTAGCAGATTCATTAAAAGATTTTTTAGAAAATGAGGTGCTTGTTGGCTTGGATATAGCTCCAGAACAATTCTGGAAGTCATTTGAAAATGTTGTGAGTAATTTTTCCCCAAGAAATAAATCCTTACTTGAAAAAAGAGAAAAGATTCAAACACTTATTGACACATGGCATATTGAAAGAAATGCTAAAGAATTTGACAGTAACGAATACAAATTATTTTTAGAGGATATTGGTTATCTTGCTCCAAGAAGCTCAAAATTTTCTATTACGACAGCAAATGTTGACCCTGAAATCAAAACAATTGCAGGACCTCAGTTAGTTGTCCCAGTCATGAATGCAAGATTTGCATTGAACGCAGCTAATGCAAGATGGGGTAGCTTATACGATGCCTTGTATGGGACAGACATGATAAATGAAGAAGATGGCGCAAAAAGAGAGGGTGGTTACAATCCGGTAAGAGGTGATAAAGTTATTGCATTTGCTAAAAAATTCTTAGATGAAACTATTTCCTTAGAGCATGGAAGTTTCAATGACGTTATTGGGTTTGAATATGCTGACCTCAATATAGTAGCCCTTCTTGATGGAGGGGATAAGGTTAAGTTAAAGGATGAATCAAAGTATGTTGGATATTCTGATAATGGCAACGGTGCATATAGTCTGCTATTTAAAAACAACAATTTACATTTTGAGATTCAAATAGATAGCACTCATCCAATTGGTCAAACAGACAAGGCTGGTATTAAAGATATCTATATGGAATCAGCGATCACAACCATTCAAGACTGTGAAGACTCGGTAGCAGCTGTTGATGGTGAGGATAAAACATCTGTTTATCGAAATTGGTTGGGATTAATGAAAGGTGATTTAAAAGAATCTTTCAATAAAAATGGTTCAGAAATAACAAGGCAGCTTGAATCAGACAGATTTTATAAATCAAAAGATGGAGATGAGCTTATTCTGTCCGGAAGAAGCCTTATGTTGGTAAGAAATGTTGGGCATCTTATGACAAATCCAGGAATCAAAGATTCTAATGGAGACGAAGTACCTGAAGGTATCATTGATGCAATGTTTACTATTTGCATTGCTATGCATGATCTAAATAGAAATAGTAAGTATCAGAACTCTAAGACTGGAAGTATTTACATTGTTAAACCTAAGATGCATGGTCCCGAAGAAGTTCAATTTACTTGCGATTTGTTTTCAGCTGTTGAAGAGGCATTGGGCTTACCACAATTGACTGTAAAAATAGGAATAATGGATGAGGAAAGAAGGACTACTGTTAATTTAAAAGAATGTATTGAAGTAGCTAAAGAAAGAGTTATCTTTATTAATACAGGTTTTTTAGATAGAACTGGTGATGAAATTCATACAAGTATGGAAGCTGGACCTATGATCTCAAAGGCTGATATGAAATTGCATCAATGGATAGCTTCCTATGAAGATTGGAATGTCGATATAGGTCTTGAAACTGGCTTTAAAGGTAAGGCTCAAATTGGTAAAGGTATGTGGCCAATGCCAGATGAGATGCTCGGAATGTACAATACGAAAACTATGCATCCAAAAGCTGGTGCAAATTGTGCATGGGTGCCTTCTCCAACTGCAGCAACTCTTCATGTCATTCATTATCATCAAATTTCTGTAAGTGCTGAACAGGATTCTATACTAACAAGAGAAAAAGCAAGTCTTGATTCAATTCTTGATATACCTGTTCATAAGAACCCATCAGAAATAACCTCCGAAGAAATTCAGGCCGAACTTGATAACAATTGCCAGGGCATTCTAGGTTATGTTGTTAGATGGGTAGATCATGGAGTAGGATGTTCCAAAGTGCCTGATATTAATAATGTAGGCTTAATGGAAGATAGGGCAACTTGTAGAATATCTAGCCAGCATATTGCAAATTGGCTTCATCATAATCTTTGTACTAAAGACCAAGTAATCAATGCTATGAAAAAAATGGCACTCATTGTAGACGAACAAAATAAATCAGACTCATCATATACACCAATGGCTCCATCATATGATGGCCTTGCATTTAAAGCAGCCTGCGATCTTGCTTTAGAAGGTAGAACTCAACCAAGTGGATACACAGAACCTATTTTGCACCAAACAAGACTTAATTATAAATCAGTATAAATATGAAAGGGTATTGGGTTGTAAGAGGCCATATATTAGATCCCATAGAGTACGGAAAATATATAGAATTAGCTGGCCCAGCAATTAAAAAGCACAATGGAGTTTTTTTATCTAGAGGTGGAAAGCAGCTAGAAAAAGAAGGTTCGGGTTATGAAAGGACAGTAATAATACAATTTAATAGTTTTAATGAAGCAAGTGCCTGTTATAGCTCAGATGAATATCAAAAAGCTCTCGAATTTGTGAAATCCTCAGCTCATAGACTTGTTGCAATTACAGAAGGAATTGATTAAATATTTTGAGTTAATTATTACTTTTCAGTGATAAAATTTTTAAATGAAAGTTATTCAGTTTGTTCCAACTCTTGAAAGTGGAGGTGTAGAACAAGGTGTTCTAGAAATGTCTCTTGCCTTGGTAGAAAATAATCATGAATCTCATGTTGTTTCAGCAGGCGGAAGACTCGTCAAGCAATTAACAAATAGTGGATCTCATCATCATAAATGGGATTTGCACAAAAAAAATATTTTTACCTTCAAGTATGTAAAACCAATTAGAGAGTGGATAGTATCCATGAATCCAGATGTTTTACATGTAAGGTCTAGAATGCCTGCATGGATTGTTTGGCGGGCTATACAAGGTATTCCTGAAGATAAAAAACCAGCACTAGTCTCTACGATACACGGCTTATATTCAGTCAATTTTTACAGCGCAGTTATGTCTAAACCTTCTAATATTATTACTGTTTCAAAGTCAGCAAATGAATATCTCACTAGTAATTATCTAAAATCTGTAAGAAAAAATATCAAATTGATATATAGAGGCGTTAATGATCAAGAATATAATCAATCTTATTCACCGGAAAATGAATGGTTAGATCGATGGTATAAAGAATATCCAAATACAAAAGAACATAAATTATTAACAATTGCAGGAAGAATATCTCCATTAAAAGATTTTGATAAGATAATTTTTTTAGCAAAGTCAGTGAAAGAAAAATCAAATCATAAAATTAAGCTGTTAATAGCTGGAGAAGCAAAAGATAAACATCAAAAATATCTTTATTCTCTTAGAGAGAAGATAAAATCTATGAATCTTCAAGAAGATGTGCATTTTTTAGGATTTAGAAAAGATATTAAACAAATTTATTCAATATCATCTATTGTTTTTAATACATCAAATAAACCTGAATCATTTGGAAGAAGTATTCTGGAGCCTCTATCTTTGGGCATTCCTAGTATTGCTTATGGCAGAGGAGGTGTTCAAGAAATTTTAGAGAGTTTGTACCCTTATGGCTCTGTTAGTCCAAATGATGATAAAGAAATGTTAGACAAAACATTGGCTATACTTGAAGACAAATCTCCAGATATAAAAGCGAATACAAAATTTTTAACTTCTAATATGTGTAAACAAACTATAGAGTTTTATAAGGAAATTTCTTCATGATTTATCTAGCAATTACTCTAGATATTTTTTTAATTTTATTTTCATTAAAGTATGTCTGGTGGTATAAAAATAAAGATATGAGTGCAACTAGAATCATGATGTATCACATGATTGCAGAACAAATACCTAATGAAAAAAAATCTGGCTTAAGAGTATCTCCATTAATGTTTGAAAAGCATTTAGAGTACTTTTCAAATAATGGCTGGAAATTTATTAAAATGTCTGAGCTAGAGGAACATAAAGATCAAAATAAAATTGTAGCTATTACATTCGATGATGGTTATTTAGATAACTACTCAATAGCTTTGCCGCTATTAAAAAAATATAATGCATGTGCAACGCTTTATCTTGTAATTGATAGACATAATAATGACTGGTCTGTAAAAAAGAATCCGAAGCATAACTCAGGCGCTTTAGCTTCAGAAGAAAAATTATCTGATGATCATATTCTTGAAATGCTCAATTCAAATGTTTTTGAATTAGGCGGACATACCATTACACATCCATATCTTCCAAATTTAGCCTTGGAAGATAAAAAGTATGAAATGATTCAGTGTAAGGAAATTTTAGAAAATAAATTTAATACTCAAGTCACAAGTTTTGCATATCCATTTGGTATTTATAGTAATGAAGACATAAATATTATTAAAGGGAGTGACTATTCATCTGCAGTTACAACTGAAGAAGGGGTTGTTGATAATTCAACTTTATTTGATTTAAAGCGAGTTAAAGCATCTGGTAAAGATAACTTCTTTGCATTTAAATTAAGAGTTCTTAAAGGCTTTAGAGGCTTTATATAGTTAACATGATTAAATTTATTGCGATTCTTTTTCTATCAATTCCTGGCATTGTTCATGGTGAGTATAAAAATACAAATGGTGCAGCATTAGAAAAATCATTTTTTGAGATGCTTAAATGGATTCGTTCAGACCAGGAGCCTGTTCTTGCTTCAATTGAAATTTCACCACAATGGAAGGATTTAAATTTACTGGAAGATGATAACTATGCAATATGGATAGGGCATTCTACTTTCTTAATAAAAAAAAATGGTGTAAGTATTCTTACAGACCCTATTTTTTCTGAAAGGGCATCACCTTTTAAAAATATAGGGCCTAAAAGACTCATTTCTGCTGCTATTCCATTACAGGCAATTCCTAAAATTGATTATGTCACTATTAGTCATAATCACTATGATCATTTAGATATCAATTCATTGATTGCTATTTCAGAAAAACATCCTGAAACAATTTTTTTAGTTCCAGCAGGCGATGCAGATTTGCTTAAAAGAAAAAGAATTAATAATGTCTTCGAGTTTGAATGGTGGCAATCATATAAAGATAAGGAAATTGAGTTTACTTTTACTCCTGTTCAGCATTGGTCTAAAAGAGGTCTTTTTGATAGAAACAAAAGCCTTTGGGGTGGTTGGTACATGAAGGCTCAAGATTACTCTTTTTATCATGCTGGAGATACGGGTTATTCAAATGATTTCAAAGAAACTAAATTGAAACTTGGTTCGCCAAAGTATGCATTTATTCCAATTGGAGCATATGATCCTGAATGGTTCATGGCAGCTAGTCATGTTAATCCAGAAGATGCGGTGCAAATAATGCAAGATTTAGGAGCTGAAAAAGCCTTTGGTATGCATTGGGCAACTTTTGTACTTACAGATGAAGATACTCTTGAACCAAAGAAAAGGTTAAAAGAAGCTACACAGAAGGCTAATGATTTAGATTTTATCTCTCTAATACCTGGAGAAATAATTAATTTAGATTAACTAATAATTTACTTCAAAAATATTGTTAGGTAATATGTTGAATCTTTGGGGCTATAGCTCAGCTGGGAGAGCGCTTGCGTGGCACGCAAGAGGTCGGCGGTTCGATCCCGCCTAGCTCCACCATTTCGTAATAAACTAACTTTTAAACCCATTCATATCAAACTGTTTTAAAAAATTCCATAAAGTTTGAGAGGTATCAAAGCTGCCTGCCTCTCCCTTATCGTTTTCATTCCATTCATGTCCTTGATTGGTAATGATCCAATAGTTTATATCTGCTCCATTAGAACAATTTGTCCACTTATTGAACGTTCCTATATTGTCCACACCATCATAGAGAACCTCTTGAGAGAATTCTGTGCATCTATTGTAATCTTGCCAGAATGTAATAACACCTGTTGTGTCCCCGTTGTCTTCAAGAGGTCGGTGATAATCACCTCCATTAATAGAAATAACATCATCTTGTAGGCCATGAATATGAGCTAAAGGAGTTGGGTGAAGTAGGCTACATGTATTATAGGTATAGTTACCCATTAGACCTGCAACTGGTGCAATAGCTGCAATTTTGGCACTCAAATAACAAGCTAAATGATATGCCATAAAGCCACCATTAGAAAACCCTGCTGCATATACCTCATTTAGTTGAACGTTGTAGCTATCGCCTATCCAATCAATAATGCTTTCTATAAAAGCAACATCGTTAACGCCACCTTCCTCTGTATTCCATCCTGTTGTTCCTTTATCTTCATAATAGGAGCCTTGTGGATAAATAAGAATAAAAGTGTCAGTGTCAGCATGCTCTTTAAAACCAGAATACTGCATATTGGTTTCAGCATAATCACCGCCACCATGAAGACTAAATAACACAGAAACAGGAGAAATATTTTCTGAATAACCGCTTGGAACATATATATAAAATTCTCTCGTTAAACCATCTTTAGTAAATGAGCAGTATTGAGTATTTTCTATTGACAAGTAATTTGAGCATGATGGTACTGATGAGTTTGGTGAAGGAATTGGATCAGGTTCATCAGGGGTAGTTAGACTTCCTCCTCCGCCCCCACAACCAGAAATAAAAATTAAAGCAAATAGATGGACTAAGTTACATTTTTTTTTAATAGTTTGCTCATTCATAAGTTGAAGATTTAATGTATAAATATATTCTACTTTGGATGATATATAAAAATTTAGAATTTTCTACAAAGACATAATTAATTTTCTTAAAGTAGGGTAGTAGTAGCTTCCAGATTTGAACCAATAGCTCCACCACAATCGTTACATTTTTGTGTATCTATTTATAATTTATCAGCGTAATTGTGATTTGTTTCACTATGGCTCTGCTCATCAGCTCTCACACATCTAATTAAATCAGAGAGCCTTGCATCTGTGCCTAGTTTATAATACTGAATAGCAAGCAAAGGCGCAGGAATGTTCTCAACTTCTCCTGATTCAACCATTTTTAGATACTCTGTATAACTTTTGACAGCCTCATCTTCAAAATACCCAATCATTCGGTGAGCTGTTTTTGTAAAGAATATATATATAAATAAATAAAAAAAACCAAAAACAACTTGTGCACCGAGAACTATAAACCTTTCAATAAAATTAGGTTTTGCTATGGCAATGAAGAACATTAGATGCATTCTTTCATTTTCAGCTTCTGCAAGCATTTCTCGTATTTGCTCACCATATCCAACTTTCATTGCTCTTAGACTTTTAAAATGCATCCAAACACCTGCAACCATTCCAGGGACTCCAGCAACTGTTTCTAAAACCACTGCTCTATGTCCGTATCTTTGTGAAAAAAAGGTATCAGCAGTGAATCTGAAGAAGCGTGTCATTGAAAATGCAAAAGTATCAGACACGTTTATTCTTTTTATTTTTTCATAAATTTGCATGTAAAATTAACATATATTATTTTGATAATATATTATATAAATTATTTATAATAAGTAAAGTCATATTAATCTGTTACCAGCAAGACAGATTTGGAGATGGCGACCTTGGTTAAATATTAAAATTATTTTTTTTAACCTATCATTCATTCTATATATAAGTTAAATTTAAACCAAATGATTCAAAGTTTATCAAAAAATTTAGTCCTTATTATCTGCTCTTTAGTTATTGTCTCCTGTGGTGGTGGTGGTGGTGGCGGGGGTACAACAACTCCAGTAATACCAGCTCCAACGATAAATTTATCAGCCGCACCAACTTCAGTTCTCTTAGAAAATATCTCTACGCTTACTTGGTCATCAAATAATGCTACCTCTTGCTCTGCATCTTGGACTACTCAAACAGGCACTTCTGGTTCAGAAGCAGTAACTATTTCTACAGTAGGGAGTAATAGTTTTTCTATTTCTTGTACCGGTGATGGTGGGACTAGATCAGCATCAGTGACTATTGAGGGTTATAGAAATACAGATGGGGTAGTGGTTGATGGATATATTTCGGGTGCTGAAGTCTGTATAGATGAAAATGACAATTGGACTTGTGATTCAAGTGAAAACACAACCACTTCAGATAACGAAGGAAAATTTACAATCAGATATGCTAATGGTAATTTGGTATCTATTGGCGGTACAGATTTAGACTCTCAAACTCTTTTAGATAATCTATTAATTACCCATAAACTCACTGGCCATTCTGACTTTAAAGCCGTCACTCCAGTTACTTCTGTTGCTGCATTCATGGAAGATGCTTCTCTGGTTAATCCAGCTCTTGGTATAGATTCCTCAATTGATGTTTTTACCTTTGATCCGGTTGCCAACAAAGGGGATGGTGGTATTAATGATTATTTATACGAGAAGGGTAATCAACTAACAGTTCTTGCTTTTGCGCTGCAAAATATAACCAATAACCTCAATACAACAACTGAGACCACTCAGGACTACTTTAAAGCTATAACTGAAGAAATAGAAAAAGAATATACCGAAACTGAAACCAAGGTAGATATTGAAACCGAAGCTTTTGTAATTAAAGCTCTAGATAATGTTATTGCAGCGAAATCAGTAACCATTGACGAGACTGCTAAAGATAATTTTTCTAAAGTTCTTTCAGGAATGCTTCCTATTATTCAAATTAAATCGTCTGATGATTTAACCACTTCAATTATACGTTTTGCTGTTTCAACTCTGCAAACCGATATTCAAGCTATTGCAAACGGCACTGCAACTGCAGAAATAGTAACAAGTTATACCGAAAATCTTCTCAATTATATAGCAGAAGATCAAAGTATAGATTCGGATGAGATAGCACCTGATATCAATACAATACCTGATAGTACTCCTACAGCTGAAGATACAGCTGTAACTATTAATGTATTACTTAATGATTCTTATGTTACTTCAGCACCATTCTCATTATCAGCAACCAATGGTGCCAACGGGTCAACATCAATGTTTAACAATCTAATAACTTACTCTCCTGATGCTGATTATTATGGCAGTGATTCATTTTCTTACACACTAACCCAAGGTGAAAAAAACTCTAGTGCTGCTGTAACGGTAACCGTTGAAGCTGTTAATGATGAACCATCCATTGATATAGCATCCACCATTCAGGTACAAGAAAATCAAACAGCAGTTACAACTATCTCTTTATCTGATGTTGATGAAGATAATCTTAGTTTAACTCTTGGCGGAACTGATGCTGATAGCTTTAATCTTTCAAGTGACAATGTCTTAACCTTTAAAGAACCACC
>Ga0102815_10001513_pt1 | contig 14513 bp, 12 predicted proteins | sample ColrivemetaGS759_FD_79113 | JGI IMG/M metagenome (GOLD analysis project Ga0102815, IMG submission 79113) | Estuarine microbial communities from the Columbia River estuary - Ebb tide ETM metaG S.759 | ecosystem: Environmental > Aquatic > Marine > Intertidal zone > Estuary | place: USA: Columbia...
AGAAGCTCTCCGACGATAACTGGTCTACTCGGCTGATCGCGCTCCGCGCTCTGGAGTCGCAGCGTGACCCCCAGTTGCTGGCGCCGATCATCGCCCGGATGCCCGCGGAGCAGGGGCGCATGGGGATCGAGTTCGGGGACACGCTCTTCCGGCTCACGGGGCAGGCCTTTGGCGCCCGCGCCAGCTCCTGGGAACGCTGGCTCGCCTCCACGCCTGCCGACGAGATCGAGATCGTGCCCGAGGGCGAGCTGGAGAGCATCGTCGCGGCGAGCGAGGAGCGGAAGCTGCGCCAGATCTCGAGCGCGGCCTTCTTCGGCGTCCGGATCGAGTCCCACAGGGTGCTCTTCATCCTCGACGTGTCCGGGTCCATGAACGAGCCCATGCGGGCCGAGTACGTGGGCGAGCTTGGCCGCCCGAGGATCGACGTCGCGAAGGAGGAGCTCGCCCAGGCGGTCCAGTCCCTGGACGCCGGGGCGCTCTTCAACATCGCGCCGTTCTCCGGGGGCGTGGATAGCTGGCTTGAGGAGGGGGTCGTCGGCGCCGACGACTACTCCCGCGAGGACGCGCTGGTCTACATTGACCGCCTCGGGGCGGCCGGCGGGACCAACCTCTACGGGAGCCTGGAGTTCGCCTTCGACGACCCGGACGTGGACACGATCTTCATCCTCTCCGACGGCGAGCCGTCGGTCGGGGACATCATCGACCCGCAGCTGATCCGCGAGGCCATCGCGGAGCGCAACGCGACCCGCAACGTCGTGATCAACACCATCGCGTTCGGCGCCGACCTCCAGGTGCTGGAGTGGCTCGCCGAGGACAGCGGTGGCACCCACGTCTCCATCGACTGAGCGGCGCGGGTGAAGGTCTTCCTCTCCCTCGCGGTCGCGCTCGTCGCGCTCGCCCTGCTCTTCGCGTGGGGCGGGGTCGATGCCGGAGATGTGCTCGGGACCCTCGCGGAGGCGGACTTGCGTCTGGTGGCCCTGGCCTTCCTTATTCAGGGGCTGATCTACGTCTTCCGCGCCATCCGTCTGCGCGTCCTGCTGCTCGGGGCCGGTGGCGCCGACGTCTCGCTTCCCGGGCTCACGGCGGCGTCCGCCGCGTGGATCCTCGACAGCCACGTGCTGCCGGCCAAGGTGGGGGAGGCGAGCCTCGTGCTGCACCTCTCGCGGGTGGGCGTCCGGGGTGAGCACGGGCTCATCGGCCTGGTGGTCTCCCGGCTGCTGGACCTCGCGACCCTGCTCCTCGTTCTGGGCGTCGCCTGCTCTGCCATGGCGGCTGCAGGGGAGCACCCGGACCTCCCCTGGCTCCAATCGCTGGGCCTGTTCGCCCTCGCGGCCGCCACGGTGCTCGCGGTGGTGATCCTGAGGGGTGAGCACCTGGTGCGGGTCGGGCGCGGGATCGCCGTGCGCGTGCTGCCCCGGACCCTTGGGGAGCGCTCGGGCCGGTTCCTCTCGCGGGTCGAGGACGCCCTCCGGATCCTCCCTCGCCGAGCGGTGCTGGGAGCGGCGCTCCTGAGCCTGCCGGTCTGGGCCTGCGTGCTCGGGGTCTACGCGGCGCTGGGCGTCGGCGTCGGGCTCGAGGGGCTCGCCGCCGCGGACCTGCTCTTCGGCGCGAGCCTCGCGGTCCTTGGGAGTCTGGTGCCGATCAACGGCTTCCTGGGCTTCGGGATGCTGGACATGGGCTGGGCCTGGGGGTTCGCCGCCATGGGCGTCCCCGAGAGCCACGCGGTCTCCACGGGGCTCGCCTTCCACGCGCTCTACATCGTCGGGGTCGGGATCCTCGGCGCGGTCGGCCACGCGCGGCTCCTCACGTGGAAGCGCTGAGGGGACCGGCTCTGCGGTCCTCCTGAGCGGAGCCCCCTGGCTCGAGCGAGAGCCTCAGCAGGGGCGGAGCCGGCGCCGGGGCCGACCCGGTCACGCCAGGCTCACTTCTGAGTCCCAGGCACCTGTCCGCCTCCCTGGCCCCGCACCAGCAAGTGGCTGGCGCCAGCGTCAAAGGGACCGAAGGCCTCGGGCTCGCCGCCGTCGGGCCAGTGGACGGTCACCGAGTCGATCGTCGCAGCCTCTCCGAGCCCGACGTGGGCGTGGATCTGGTTCGCGGAGCAGAACCCGTAGGCCCCCGTCACCGTCCGCCAGCGGACCTCGTCACCGAAGTCCACGCGAAGCCGCGCCCCGATCACGTCCTGAAGCGGCTGTCCCTCGGGCGTCACCACACGGAAGCCGATCCAGTTGCCCTCCGCGCCGACGTTCCGGAGGACGCGCGTGCGCTCGCCGTTCTCCGAGAGGACGATGTCGATGTCGCCGTCGCCGTCGAGGTCGCCGAGCGCCAACCCGCGGGTGGAGCCGATGTAGGCCTCTTCAACGCCGCCCTGGGGCTTGACCTCCTCGAACTTCGCTCCCCCCAGGCCGCGGAAAAGCTGGTTCGGCTCGGCGTAGGGCTTCTCCGGATCGAACGTCATGGTCCAGCGCTGAACCCGCCCATTCCCGACGTAGAGGTCGAGGTTCCCGTCCTGGTCGAAGTCAGCGACCCCGAGCCCAAAGCCCGTGAACTGGAGGCTCGCCGCATGCAACCCGGCATTCAGCGTGCGATCTCGGAAGACGCCCCTGCGGTTGACGTAGAGCGTGTTGCTCTCTGATCGCAGGTGGGTCATGAGCAGGTCGGGATCTCCGTCATTCTCCAGGTCGAGGACAGCGACGCCCATTCCGGCCTCGACGGCCCCGTTCATGTTGACCGCGCACCCCGAGAGGAGGGATCGATCCTTGAAGGTCCCGTCCTGGCCGTTGATCCAGAGCTGGTTGGCGGTGCCATCGTTCGCGACGTAGACGTCCTGCCAGCCGTCACCGTCGAAGTCGTCCACCACGACGCCGAAGCCATTCCCGAAGGCGGACGAGAGCCCCGCGGCCTCTGAGCGGTCAATGAAGGTCCCGCCGCCTTCGTTCATGAACAGGACGTCCTGAGCCGGGGCGTCGAAGTTGGTCGGATTGCAGTAGTCCAAGCCGCCGCCAGCGCCCGTGCACGGGAGCTCTGCCCCCAGCGACCAGTTCACGTAGTTCGCGATGAAGAGGTCGAGGTCTCCGTCCTGATCAGCGTCGAAGAACGCCGCACTGGCTCCCCACCCCGGGTGCCCGACACCGGCCTCGGTGGTCACATCGGAGAAGGTCCCGTCACCGTTGTTCTGGAGGAGGGCGTTGGGCCCCAGGTTGGTGACGTAGAGGTCGAGATCGCCGTCTTGGTCGTAGTCTCCCACCGCGGCGCCACGGCCGTTCCCCCGGTCTCCGGCGCCCGATCCCTCGGTCACGTCCTCGAATCGCCCTGAACCGTCGTTACGGAACAGCCGGTTCGTGCTCGTGGCGCCGCCCGTCGCGGCCGGGTCGCCGGACTGCAGGCAGTAGACGTCGAGGTCACCGTCACCGTCGTAGTCAATGAGCGCGATTCCCGCTCCAACGCACTCGGGCATCCGGAAACTCTGCTCGTCGTAGGCGACGTGCTCGAAGCCCAGGCCGGACTCTGCGGTCACGTCCTCGAACCAGATTTCGTGGCCCGTGGGTCCGTTGGTGTCGCGCGCCGGCGAGTCTCCCGAGCAGGCGCAAAGGGTCGCGGCGGCGAGCAGGAGCGTGGCCACCTGCGGGCCAGGGGTGGGCGATGTGGAGCACTGGTTGACGCTCATCGGACACCTCGCTTCACCTGCTGGAGCCGTGAGCGGATCTGGATGACACGCGCTTCGCTCGGGTCGATCTCTTCGGCCTCTAGGATCAACCGCTCGGCGTCGGCGAGGCGGCCCGCGGAGAGGTACAGGGCCGCCGCGCTGACGCGGGAGGGGAGGAAGCTCGCGTTCAGGCGGTTCACTTGCTCGAAGGCTGCACAGGCCGCCTCGTCGAGTCCGAGTCGGGTGTTCGCCTCCGCGGCGAGCAAGAACGCGCGCGGGTTCTCCGGTTCGAGTTCGCAGACGCGCGTCGCGCTCTCAAGCGCGCCGGCGGCATCCCGCTGGATCATGCAGATCTCTGCCCGCTCTATCTGCCCACGCGCCTGACCCGGGAGGAGGACCACCGCGTGGTCGATGGCCTTCCTGGCCTCGGCTATGTTGCCGAGGCTCTTCTGGGTGATGGCGAGGTTGAGCCACGCACCGAAGCGGTCGGTTCCTGACGCCGTGAGGTCAGCGAGGAGCAGCTTCGCCTGGTCCCAGTCCTCGAGCTGCATGTAGACCCCCGCGAGGTTGTTCACGACCACCTCGTCATCCGGGTAGTACTCGAGGAGGTGCTCGAGGACGCGGATCGCTCGCGCAGTCTCGCCCTTGCCGCTCAGGCTTGTGGCGTAGGTATTCCGCTGTCCGTACCCCATTCCGAGCTCTTGCAGGCCCACGCCGCTCGCGTGCGGGATCATGATCCGCTCCGCGCCGAGGCCTGCTTCGAGGGCGATCTCTGCCTGGTCGATGCGCCCGAGCGCTCGAAGGGCGAGGCCGTAGGCGTAGAGCGCGGGCTTCAGGTTCGGGGCGGCCTTGAGCGCATTCTCCAGAGGTTCAATGGCCTCCGCAGGGCGGTCGACCGCGACGAGCGCCTCGCCGAGGCTCGCCTCGGCCAGCGGAGCGGCGCCATCAGGTGCCAGGGCCACGGCGGAGCGGAAGCTCGTGAGGGCTCGCTCCATTTCCCCCTGATCCATGTACAGGTATCCGGCGCGGTGGTGGGCGGCCGCGCTCCTGGGCATCTCGTCCAATGCGGTGAGGAGGCGCGCAGACCCCTCTTCGAAGTCGCCCATCGTGATCTTCGCGATGGCGAGTCGGAAGTTCCAGGTCGGATCATCCGGATCGAGGGCAAGGGCGTTGGCGTAGGACCTCGCCGCCTCGGAGGTGAGATGGTTCGCCTCGTACAGGAGCCCGAGGCGCCCGTGCGTCGCGGCGCTCGCCGGCTGGGCCTCGACTCGGGTCAAGTACTCATCGACGGTCACCTTGAGTAGGGGCCCCAGAGAGGCCTCGTCCTGAGGTTGCACCGGGTCGATGGGACCGGGTTGACCGCAGCTCAGGGTCAAGAAGAGGGCCAGACAGGGAAGGCGCTTGCGGGAGGTGGAGATCATTTCTTGGCTCATCCTAAACCTAGCCTGCTGACCAAGAGCGCGACGGGCGAAGCTTGAGTCCTCTGGTGGGGCGAGAATCGTCCGTGGAGCGCGAGCGGCTCAGGAGCTGGACGGGCAGGAGCAGCAGTGGCAGGTGGGTAAGAGATCGCTATCTGGGGCACGTGCCCGGGAGGCCGGCTGTCGCCCCCGAGAATGGGGAGGGGCGTGGCCCGGCGGGTCGGGAGCGTCCACGGAGCGGTCTCCAGGTCGTCGGCGCGGGCCAGATCGAGGTCCTCACGCCCCCGCGGATCCCGTCTCCGGTCCGGGAGGAGCTCCCCGCTCCATCGATCGGGTCATGGCTCGGATACGGTGGACCGCACGATGAACGCCCCTGATCAAGACAGGACCCACCCAGCCTCGCCCGTGGCAGGACCTCGCGGCCGGCGCGTGGGGCTCGTGATCGAGCTCCGAGCGGAGATGGAGGGGCGCTACCGGGCGCTCCACGCGGACCCGTGGGAGGGCGTGCTGCGCCGGATCACCGGCTCCAACATCCGGGACTACTCCATCTACCTGGCGAGGGTCCACGGGCGCCTGCTGCTGTTCAGTCACTTCCGCTACGTGGGGGAGGACTTCGACGCGGACATGGGCCGGATCGCGGAGGACGAGGAGACGCGCCGCTGGTGGCAGGAGACCGAGCCCTGTCAGATGGTCCTGCCGGGCACACCCGATGGGGAGCAGTGGCTGCCCGCGGAGGAGGTCTTCCACCACCCTTGAGGACCGCCGTTCGCCAACAACGAAGCGAGCCCGGCGCCCCTCCCCAGGGGCGCCGGGCTCGTCCGGTCTCGGGGTCAGGCCTCGCTCAGCGGCGCCTGGAAGCCTTGAGCCTCTCGATGGCCGCGCGCGCGTCGCGCTCGGCCGCCGTGCCCTTGTACTTGTCCCGGATCTTCTCGAGCTCCTTCTTGGTCTTCTCGTAGCGCGAGGCCTTCACCTTCCCGGAGGTCAGCTTGGCGACCTTCTCCTGGGCCTTGAGGATCGACTGGGCCTCCTTGTTGCCCTTGAGCTCCGCGAGGATCGCGGTGACCTTCTCGCCGCCGGGCCAGACCTTGACGGCGTCCTCGAGGGACTCGCCGATGGACTGGACCTTCATCCAGTCGCCGGCCTTCGCGGCCTTCTCCATGGTGGAGAGGCGGCCGTCGGCCATGCCGACGACGGCGGCGGCGATGTCGGGGTGCTCCTCTTCGATCTTGGCGGAGGCCTTGATGGCGTCGCCGAGGTTGCCCTTACGCAGGGCCTTGGCGACCTTGCTGCACGACTTGGGCCACTCGTACATCGGCGTCTTCAGCGCGCCCTTGAGGAGCGGCTTCAGGACAGACGCGTTGATGCTCGCGGGGTGCCCCGAGTACGCGATGTTGCCCTGCGCATCGACGACGACCGCCGAGGGGAAGCCGCTCGCGCCGACGGCGCGCATGAGCTTCTTGGAGTGGTCGAAGGCGTAGGCGTACTTGGCGCCGTGTTCCTTGATCCAGGGGTCGGTCTGACTCTCACTTTCGCTGGCAACGCCAACGATGGTCAGGCCCTCGCTCTCGAACTCATCCTTGAGCTCGTTGAGGTGAGAGACCTGCCCGCGGCAGGGGCCTCACCAGTACTCGAAGAACTCGATGATGACGACGCGGCCGAACAGGTCCTCGAAGGACTCGGCCTCGGTCTGCTTGAACTTCTCCAGTTCAGGTGTCGGGAGCGGATCACCGACGCCGGCCGCGGGGAGCGGGAGCGCCAGGGAGGCCCCGAGTGCCAGCGCCGGGAGGGCAACAGGCAGGAGGGAGAGGGTGGTCATGGTGGTCTCGTGGGTCGAGATGGGGTCAGCACGCAGCCGCCTTTGCGCCGCGCTCGGTGGATGCACTATGGACTCATGGGTGCATTAAGGGAATGCCCTCATGTTGATCTCTCGCCGCTGAGATTCCCTGGCTCCAGTATGGGCACTCAAGACACCCCCAGGTCGTCCCCGGCCTCGGGGTCGCTTCTCCCCTGGCACTCCGAGACCCATGCTCCAGGCCCTGATCCTCACCCTTGCCGGCGCCACCGCGCCCGCGGCCTCGTTCCCGGCTGGACCCCAGGAAGACGTGCGCCGGCCCAACGTCCTCGTCCTGCTCGCCGACGATCTCGGCTGGATGGACGTGGGCTTCAACAACCCGGGCACCTTCTACGACACGCCGGCCCTCGACCGCCTCGCGGTCCAGGGCGTGCGCCTCACCCACGCGTACGCCGCCTGCCCGGTCTGCAGTCCGACCCGCGCCAGCCTCATGACGGGCCGCCACCCCGCGCGGTTGAACACCACCGATTATTTCGGCGCGCCGCAGCCGGAGGGCATCCTCAAGGCAGCGACCAGGCAGAAGGAGCAGCAGAAGAAGCCTGGCCGGTTCCAGAAGCTCCCGATGCTCCCGGCGTCCTACGTGGACCACCTGCCCCACGCCGAGGTCACCCTCGCGGAGGTCCTTCGAGGCTCGGGCTACGCGACCTTCTTCGCCGGCAAGTGGCACCTCGGCGGAGAGGGCTTCGATCCCACGACCCAGGGCTTTGACGTCAACGTCGCCGGCAACAAGAGGGGCGGCCCCTACGGACCGGGCAAGTACTTCCATCCCTTCGGGATGCCCAACCTGACCTCGAAGGAGGGAGACCACCTCCCCGCGCGGCTCGCGGACGAGGCGATCTCCTTCATCGAAGGTCACGCAGACGAGCCGTGGCTCTGCTACCTGAGCTTCTACTCGGTGCACACGCCCCTGGTGGGGCGGCCAGACCTGGTGGAGCGCTACGAGGAGAAGAAGGCGCGGCTCGGCCTCGAGGCGCGCTGGGGCAAGGAGGGGGAGCGTCGGGTGCGGTTGGTGCAAGAGCACGCGGTGTACGCCGCGATGGTGGCGGCCATGGATGAGGCCGCCGGGCGAGTCCTCGATGCGCTGGACCGCCTCGAACTCGACGACGACACCGTGGTGGTGTTCTTCTCGGACAACGGAGGACTCTCCACGAGCGAGGGGCACCCCACGAGCAACCTCCCGCTGCGCGCGGGCAAGGGCTGGCTCTACGAGGGTGGGATCCGCGAGCCGTGCGTCATCCGCTGGCCCGGCGAGCTCTCACCGGGAACGGTCTACGATCAACCGATGCAGTCCGTGGACCTCCTCCCGACGCTCGCGGCTGCCACGGGCGCACCGCTGCCCAGCGGCGTGACCATGGACGGCCTCGACCTCCTCCCGTCCTTGCGAGGCGGCGAGGCGTTGCCTCGTCGTGATCTCTTCTGGCACTACCCGCACTGGGGGAACCAGGGGGGGGCGCCCGGCGGGGCCCTGCTCTCGGGGCCCTGGAAGTGGGTCGAGCGCTTCGGCCCCGACGGCATCGAGGGGGAGCTCTATCACCTCGTGGATGACCCTGGCGAGGTGGCAGACCAGGCAGAGGCGGACCCTGATCGAGCGGCCGCCATGGGCGCCCGCCTCGCGCGCTGGCGCGCCGAGGTCGGTGCCCGGATGCCCCGCCCCAATCCCTTGCTGGTCTCGAATCCAGAGGAGAGTGACCGCCCGGAGCGATCGGAGGGCGGTCGCTGAGCGTCGAGTTGACTTCGGCGTGCTCGGCGGTTGCACGATCGCGGTCGACTCCTATTCTTCGCCCGGGTGCGGAGCGGTCCCCAGGGACCTGCCCGCCTGCTCATCATCCTCCATCCCAAGCCACCCCTGTCCCTCTCCACCGGGGCATTCCACCCATGGCCTCGTTCGAAGCCGAGCTCGACTCCGAAAGTCACATCGTCCAGGTCGTCGTCACCGAAGATGACGGCAGCGAGCACGATTACCAGTTCGACTTCGACCCCAGCTCCGGCCGCTGGGAGTTCAGCGAGCGCGACCTCCTCGAGCGCGACTTCGGCGAGGAGTGGGTCGAGGAGATGGAAGAGCAGATCGAAGCGCTCATCGCGAAAGGGGTCGAGGCCGCGGGCGGGGGCGAGTGAGCCACCGCGACCCCTTGACGGCTGGGCCGGGCGAGGACGCGGCTGATCGCGCCCCGCGCCGGATCTTCCTCCTCGTCCTCGACTCGCTCGGCGTCGGCGCGATGCCCGACGCCCCCGACTTCGGCGACGCTGGCGCGCACACCCTCGATCACATCTGCGAGGCGGCGGGTGCGCCGGACGCGCCGCGGCTCAGGGCGCTCGGGCTCGGGAACATCGAGGGCGTCGACGCCTTCCCGGCTACTGATTCGCCGGAGGCCGCCTTCGGCAAGATGAGCGAGGCGAGCGCTGGCAAGGACACCACCACGGGGCACTGGGAGATGGCGGGCGTCCCGCTGGACCAGGCCTTCCCGACCTTCCCCGACGGCTTCGACGGGGAGCTCCTGGCCGCGATCGCCGAGCGAACCGGCGTCTCGGGCTGGCTCTGTAACGCGCCGGCTTCGGGTACCACGGTCATCGAGCAGTACGGGCCGGAGCACGTCGAGACGGGCAAGCTCATCGTCTACACGAGCGCCGACTCCGTCCTCCAGATCGCGGCGCACGAGGGCTCCTTCGGGCTCGACCGGCTGCTCGAGGTCTGCGAGGTGGCCCGGGAACTCACCCGGGAGCAGGGCCTCGCGCGGGTCATCGCCCGCCCCTTCGTGGACGCGGCGCCCGGGGCCGCGAACCGCTACGAGCGCACCTACAACCGCCGAGACTTCTCCCTCATCCCCCCGAAGCCGACGGTGCTGGACGGGCTCAAGGCCGCGGGCGTCCCCGTGGTCGGGGTCGGGAAGATCGAGGACATCTTCGCGGGGCACGGGCTGACCCAGGCGGTCCACACCAAGGGCAACGACGACGGCATGGTCCAGACGGGCAGCCTCGTGCGTGACCTCGACCGCGGGCTCGTGTTCCTGAACCTCGTGGACTTCGACATGCTCTTTGGGCACCGGCGGGACCCCGTCGGCTATCGCGGCGCGATCGAGGCCTTCGACCGCGCCCTGGTAGAGATCGAGGGGGGGCGCCGAGCCGACGACCTCTTCATCCTCACCGCCGATCACGGGAACGACCCCACCAACGGCGACCATACCGACCACACCCGTGAGTTCGTCCCGCTGCTGGTCTACGGAGATCGGGTCCGCCGCGGCACGCCCCTCGGCACCCGCACGACCTTCGCCGACATCGGCGCCACGATCGCCGAGGCCTTCGGCGTCCCGCACGACGGCGCCGGCTCCTCGTTCCTCGAGGAGATCCTTGCGCGAGCGGGTGAAGCTTGAGCGCCGCGCCCTTCCGGCTGCGGGAGCTCCTGCGCACCAAGCGGGACGGCGGCGTGCTCAAGGAGGAGGACGCCCACTGGTTCCTGAAGGAGGTCGCCCTCGGCCGGATCGGTGAGGCGGAGCAGGCGGTCCTGCTGTCATCCATCTTCTTCCACGGGATGGAGATGGGCGAGCTCGAGGGTTGGACCCGGGGGATGGTCGCCTCCGGCGAAGTGCTGGACCTCTCGGGCTTCGAGCAGCCCCGGGTGGACAAGCACTCCACGGGCGGCGTGGGGGACAAGGTCTCCCTCCCGCTGGCTCCAGCCCTCGCCGCCGCCGGCTGCATCGTCCCCATGATCTCTGGCCGAGGCCTCGGTCACACGGGAGGCACCCTCGACAAGCTGGAGGCCATCCCGGGCGTCCGGACGGACCTTGACGAGGTGGAGATCCGCGGGGTGCTCGAGGCCGCGGGGTGCGTGATCTGCGCCCAGACCGAGTCGATCGCGCCGGCGGATCGGGTGCTCTACGCCCTGCGCGACCGGGTGGAGCTCGTGGAGTCCCTGCCCCTGATCTCCAGCTCGATCGTCTCCAAGAAGGTGGCGGAGGACATCCACGCCCTCGTCCTCGACGTGAAGGTCGGCACGGGATCGTTCCTGGTCGAGGAGGAGGAGGCGCGGGCGGTCGCCCAGACGATGGTCGACCTCGCCACGGCGGCCGGGGTCCACACGTCGGCCCGGCTCACCCGGATGGGCCAGCCCCTGGGACTGAGCATCGGGCACACGCTCGAGATCGAGGAGTCCATCGCCGTGCTGCAGGGGGAGGGGCCCGCCGATCTGGTGGAGCTCGTCACCCTCTTTGGCGGCGCTCTGCTGGCGGCTTCAGGCGTCACGCCTGACGAGGAGGCGGGCCGCAGGGCGATCTTGAAGGTGCTCCAGGACGGCTCCGCCATGGAGCGATTCGAGCGCATGATCGCTGCCCAGGGGGCGCTGGATCCCCGGGCCCCGCTCGAGCAATCTCCCGACCTCGCGGAGTGGACCGCCCCCCGAGACGGGTACCTGACCTTCCGCAACCTCCGTGACGTGGGGCTCGCGGTGGCGGCCCTTGGCGGGGGGCGAACCAATGCGGAGGATCAGATCGACCACGCGGTCGGTATCGTCTCTCACAAGTTTCGCGGTGAACGGGTCCGGGCCGGTGAAGCGATCGCGACGATCCACCACCGCGCCGGCGTCGGTCTCGAGGAATGCCTGCGCCTGCTCGGCCGGGGGATCTCCCTCGAGCCCGAAGCTATCTCCCCCCAACCGCTCGTCCTGGAGCGCGTGCTCCCCCGGCCCACGACCAGCCCATGACCATCCTTCGCGCTCTGCTCGGCCTCGCCTTCTTCTGCGCCGTGGCCTGGGCCCTCTCCTCCGACCGTCGGCGGGTGAACCTGCGAGTCGTGCTGGGAGGCATCGGTCTTCAGATTGGCCTCGCGCTGCTGATCCTCAAGACCGGGTTCGGCCGCGCCGTGCTCGACAAGCTCTCGATCTTCGCGACCTCGGTCCTGAGCTTCGGACAGGAGGGCGCCCGGATGGTCTTTGGACCGATCCTGACCGGCTTCGGCGTCGACCTCTCGGCCGCCCAGGGCCCGAGCTCGATCCAGGTCTTCTCGGACTTCCCCGGGCACCTGCCGACGGAGTCAGTCGCCTACGCCGCGCCGGTGTCCTTCGCCTTCGGCGCGCTCACGACGATCATCTACTTCTCGGCGTTGATGGCGATCCTCTACCACCTGGGGGTCGTGCAGTTCTTCGTCCGGTTGCTGGCGAACGCGATGCGCTACACCCTCCGAGTCTCCGGGGCGGAGTCCCTCGCCATGGCCGCCAACGTGTTCGTCGGCCAGACCGAGGCGCCGCTCGTGGTGAGGCCGTACATCTCGAAGATGACGCGCTCGGAGCTCATGGCGCTGATGACCGGAGGTTTTGCGACCATCGCCGGGTCGGTGCTCGCCGTCTACATCGGGCTGCTGGGCGAGGAGTTCGCCGGACACCTCCTCGCGGCGAGCTTCATGTCCGCTCCCGCCGCCTTCGTGCTCGCGAAGATCATGGTCCCCGAGACCGAGACGCCGCTGACGGCTGGCGGGGCGGAGCAGGTCGAGGTTGAAGATGACCAGCCCCCCAGCGTGCTGGACGCTGCCGCGACGGGGACGAGTGACGGCCTCAAGCTGTACCTCAACGTGGTAGCGATGCTCGTGGCGTTCGTCGCGATCGTCGGCCTCATCAACGCTGGCCTGGGGCTGCTGCCCCTCGGCCTCGAGGAGCCCATGACGCTCCAGCGGATCTTCGGCTACATCTTCGCGCCCGTGGCGTGGATGATGGGGATCGAGTGGGGGGACTGCATCGCCTTCGGGAGCCTCCTGGGCACCAAGGTGGCGGTGAACGAGTTCATCGCCTTCAGCGACATGCAGGCGCTCCAGGGAGAGATCTCGAACCGCAGCTACACCATGGCCGCCTATGCCCTGTGTGGGTTCGCCAACTTCGCCTCGGTGGGCATCCAGATCGGCGGCATCGGGTCCCTCGCGGAGGGGCGACGCAAGGACCTCAGCCAGCTCGCGCTGCGCGCCATGCTTGGCGGCGCGATGGCATCCTGGATGACCGCGACCATCGCGGGGATGTTCCTGTGAACGACGGGCTCGCCGTGGACCCGGGCCGCCCGGAGGCCCTCGCAGCGGCGCTCGCCGCGGAGTTGGCCGGGGCGCTCGAGGACGCCGGCGCGGCTCAGCCCCGCCTTGCGCTGGTCCTGGGCTCCGGGCTCGGGGCCTTCGCCGATGGCCTGGAGGGCGCCGTCGCGGTGCCCTTCGAGGCGCTCCCGTCCATGCCTTCGAGCACCGTGCCCGGCCACGCCGGGCGCTTCGTGGCCGGCGTGGTCAGCGGCGTTCAGGTCCTCTGCCAGCAGGGGCGCGTCCACCTCTATGAGGGCCACTGCGCCGAGGTGGTCACGCGGGCGGTGAGGGCGCTCCCGGCGCTCGGCGTCCGTTCCGTTCTGCTGACCAACGCGGCCGGTGGGCTGGCCCCTGGCTGGCCGGTGCCTTGCCTGATGCGAATTCGCGATCACCTCAACATGCAGGGGGTCGTGCCGCCGATCGATGGGCGAGGCCGCCAGGCGCGGGTGTATGACGAGGCGGTGGGGCGTGCCCTGTCGGCGGCAGGGGAGGCCCAGGGCATCGACCTCCGCGAGGGCGTCTACGCCGGACTGGCGGGGCCAACCTACGAGACCGCCGCGGAGATTCGGATGCTCGATCGAGTGGGAGCGCAGGCGGTGGGCATGAGCACCGTCCTTGAGGCCAAGGCGGCGGCGGGTGCCGGGCTGCGGGTCGGAGCCGTGTCGTGCATCACGAACCCAGCGGCCGGGATCGCCGTCGCGCCGCTCCATCACGAGGAGGTGGTGGAGGCTGGCAGGCAGATCGCGGGTGACTTCGCGCGCCTGCTCGGGGCCGCCATCCCCGCCATTGGGGCTCTCTGAGCGGCGCCGAGACCTACACCTCCCTCTCGATTCCCCGGGGCGCCCACGGGAGCAGGCTCGAGACCGGTCCTATGATCTTCGGGTCCGGACCCCTTCCGCTTCCAACCCCGGACCTCCGCTCCGCTCATGTTCACGCAGACCTGGCGCCGCCACTGGGGCCTCGAAGAGGACCCGTTTGTCCAGCAGGACGCCGACAAGGACCCGGTCCTCCCCAGGGTTCCGGCGGAGGCCGTGCACTCGTCCTTTGACCGGCTCTTCGGAGATCCGCGGATGCCTGGGCCAGGTGTGGTCTTCGGCGAGAAGGGCAGCGGCAAGAGCGGGCTCCGGCTGGCCATGCGCAGGCGACTGGAGGGAGACGACTCGGGGGCCTTTGTCGTGGAGTACACGGAGTTCGACGCCTTCCTGAACGAGGCGCGCAAGGCCGATCGGTTGCCGCCCCACGGGGCGAAGACGCCGCGGCGAGTGGTGGAGCGCTTTGGGCTCGCGGATCACTTGGACGCGATCTTGAGCCTGGGTGTGTCTCGGCTCAGTCACGAGATCGTGGACGGCGCCCACCCCGGAGCACGCGGGCTGGTACCCAAGCAGAAGGCGACCCTGTTGGCCCTCGCAGCGCTGTTCTCAAGGAGCGATGAGCTCTCCGGTATTGAGCTGCACGGCGCCCTGCGACGCGCCATCCGGGCGCGCCGGCCGTTGGCCTTCGCGCGGCGCGCGGTGATCCTGGTCTTGACGCTCATCGGCGTGCTCTTCCTCGTCGACGC
>Ga0102815_10001516_pt1 | contig 14507 bp, 13 predicted proteins | sample ColrivemetaGS759_FD_79113 | JGI IMG/M metagenome (GOLD analysis project Ga0102815, IMG submission 79113) | Estuarine microbial communities from the Columbia River estuary - Ebb tide ETM metaG S.759 | ecosystem: Environmental > Aquatic > Marine > Intertidal zone > Estuary | place: USA: Columbia...
CCGCGAAGCGACCGCCGTGAAACTCGGGCATGCCGAGTCGATCGTCGAAAAAGGCAAGCTGGAACTTGCCCGCCTCCAGCACCTTGCCGATATGCGCGTAGAACTCGGGGCTGGAAAAATCGAGCCGCGAGTCGGGATGCCGCCAGCTGCCGGCGAAGTTCGAGCAGTTCTGCGCCTGCAAAAATCCAACCATGGCATCTTCGGTCTCCTGGTAGGCTCGCAGGACGGTGTTTTGATAATTCACCAGCGTTTGCTGATAACGTGCATCCTGTTCCCGCACCCGATTGCGAATCTGACCGTAGTTGAAAATATTCCAGCTGAAGGTCGGGCCTGCGGAGAAAAATACACTATCCGAATTGAACAGATCTCCAGCATCGTTATTGCCGATATTGCTGCTCTGTAGGCCGATCGTGCCGAACAGCGCGAAACGCGGATACAGATCACCCTCGGCTACCCCGATCAGTGCGCTTTGACTGGCCGCCTGGAATTCAGCGCTGCGTACGTCGGGTCGGCGGCGCAATAATTCAGATGGGATACCGCTGGCGATAAACGCCGGCGCAACTGGAATGTCGTTATTGATCGACGAGAAAAGCTGCAGGCTGCCTGGTGGTTTACCGAGCAGAACTGCCAATCCATTCATCACCTGATAGAGCGAACTCGTCAGCGCGGGAATACTGGCCTGGGTGGAGGCAAGGTTGGATTTCGCCTGTTGCACGTCGAGATTGGTGGTGGCGCCGTTGTCGAAGCGTACCCTCGCAATCCGCAGGCTTTCCGTTTGCAATAATATATTTTCGCGTGCCAGAGTCAGTCGGGTTTCGAGGGTGCGAATGGTGATGTAGGCCCGGGCCACTTCCGCGGCGAGGCTCACCAACGCATCGTCGTAATCGGCGTAACTCGCGTTCAGGCTGGCATCTGCCGCCTCTATTCCTCGGCCGATACGTCCCCAGAAATCGATTTCCCAGGCGGCGTCGAATCCGAATTCGTAACTCTTGAACTCGTCGTTCGTGGCCGGGTTGGAAAGAGGGCCGTTTTCACTGGTTTGGCTGGTGGCTACGGTGCCACCGATTTCCTGCACCTGAGGATAACGATTGCCTTCGGCGACGCCCAGACGTGCTCTGGCTTCGAGGATGCGCAGGCCGGTGAGCTGTAGCGACAGGTTTTGCGCGAACGATTCCTCGATAAGCCCGTTGAGTATGGGGTCGTTGAATACCGTCCACCAGTTGCGCAGATCGATGCTGTCGCGAGTGATGACCGGATTATCGTCGGTCCAGTCCTCCATCACCGGTGCTTCCGGTTTTTCAAAATCCGGGCCGATAGTAGAGCAGCCGATGGATAACAGGCCCAGGCACAGCAGCGCTAACAGCCTGCGGCAGGCATGAATCGGTTGGTTGGTGGCAGCGATGGCTGAGTCTCGGTTCAGCGCAAGAGGCAATGTCATTGGTATCGATGTTTCCTAAATCAGGCGGCAGCTAATCAAGCTGACATCCTTGTTGGGGGGCAATGATAGCGAACAATGTCTCGTCAAATCTACTGTTGCGTAACTAATCAAGGGAATATCAGACCGTGCCCGCAGTGCATTTTAATGCGTCAGTTCAGTATCTGCTTCAGTAATTTTTGAGATACAGGGGAGGGACGCTTCCTGAACCGTGGTTCCCTGCAAAAATTTCTCCAGGATTTGCAAAAGCAGGATGAATGCCGGAAACTTTGTGGCAAGGGATATTCGACAAACTGAATCAACAGCAAGCCAGCTATGGTGTGGCACCAGGCACGGTGGTGCTGGTGGTCTCGATAGCAGATAATCCCGGACGAGTCCTGTATAGAGAGAAATCAGGCTTGCCCGTTGATATAAATCATGCCGGATGGAATGCCGGTTAACCTGGAGTAGACGATGAAAAGCAGAATATCGAAAGTAGTGGCAATTGGTGTCTTACTGGCGGCGGGTGCGCAAAGTCCCGGTCACGCCGCTGAGTGTATCGCTCCGGCAAATCCGGGCGGTGGCTGGGATTTCACCTGTCGCCAGATCGGCAAGATAATGTTTGATATCGGCGCAGTGAAGCAGCCGATACAGGTCACCAATATGGCGGGTGCGGGCGGTGGACTTGCCTACAACCATGTCGTTGCCGAGCGCAATGACGATGCAGAACTCATCGTCGCTGCCTCGTCGGCGACCACGACTCGATTGGCGCAGAATGCCTATGCGGGTATGACCGCTGACCGGGTACGTTTTGTCGGAGCGATCGGTGCCGACCCGGGCGTTATCGTCGTAGCGAAAGACAGTCCCTTCAAATCGCTGGGCGATATTATCGGTGCCATCAAGGCAAATCCGGGCTCGGTTACCTTTGCAGGAGGCTCGGCTACTGGAGGCTTTGACCACATGAAACCCCTAATGCTGCTGCGGCGTGCCGGCTTTACCGATATCAGGAAGGTGAAGTACATCAGTCTCGATGGTGGCGCGGACGCCATCACGCAGACCATTGGCGGGTTTACCCAGGCGATGACCGGCGACATGTCTGAAGTAGTGGGCTTTTTGAAAGCGGGTGAAATCCGTGTGCTGGCAGTGTTGACCGATGAGCGTGTACCGGGCTTTGAAGATATCCCGACCGCAAAGGAGCAAGGCTTTGACGTGGTCGCGGTAAACTGGCGCGGGCTTTACATTCCCAGGGGCGTTTCGGATGACACCTTTAATATGTGGGCGGGCCATTTGCAGAAAGTCGCCGATTCAGCTGAGTGGAAACAGGCAATGGTGGCTAATGGACTCGCGCCTTTCACCAAGGTTGGTGGTGACTTCCAGAGCTATATCGACGGCGTGGTGGCAGAAGTGCGCAAGTTGAGCAAAGAGCTCGGCGTCATTCAGTAATGGCCAGCGACCGGATATTCGGCCTGGTCGCTGCGTTGGTGGCGCTTGCCTATATTGTGAGCGCCACCCAAATTCAAACCAGTTTCCTTGCGGATCCCGTGGGCCCAAAGGTATTTCCGATCGGTATCGGGGTGATTGGGGCGATCAGTGCGATGTTTCTGGTATTTCGCCCCGACCCTGAGCCGCAGTGGCCTGGCGTGCGCACTTTCCTGGCGCTGGGCTTTTCAGTGCTAGTGCTGGTGGGCTATGCCTATGCGCTCAAACCGCTGGGGTTCCTGCTGCCGACAGCAGTAGTTGCCGGGATCCTGAGTTACCAGATATCACCGCGCGCGCGATTTGCGGCGATCACCGGGGTTAGCCTTGCCATCGGTTTGTTTCTGATTTTCCGTTTCGCGCTTGGACTCGGTCTTATCGCTTTCCCCAGGTGGCTGACCGGTTAGGCGGGCGAGACTATGGATTTACTGGCTAATTTATCGCTCGGATTTTCGATTGCGCTATCACCTTACACGCTGCTTCTCGCCATCATCGGTTGTTTTCTCGGCACCATAATCGGTGCTTTACCGGGCCTCGGGCCTTCCAATGGTGTCGCTATCCTCATCCCTTTGACGTTTACCCTGGGGCTGGACGCAACTTCTGCGCTGGTGCTGATGACCTCGGTCTACTACGGCGCCATGTACGGCGGCCGTATCAGTTCGATTCTACTCAATATCCCGGGTGATGAGCCCGCACTGATGACCACCCTGGACGGTTATCCCATGGCGAAGGCCGGGCGCGCCGGCGATGCGCTGATACTATCCGGTTTCGCTTCTTTCGTGGGAGCAACGCTTGCGACTATCGGTTTGATGCTGCTGGCACCGCTACTGGCGCGGGTCGCCTACCTGTTCGGGCCGGCAGAGTACTTCGCATTATACCTGTTGGCTTTTTGCACTCTTGGCGGCATGGCCAGCAATAATCAGGCGAAAGCGGCGATAGCGTCCTGTATCGGGCTTGGTATCGCCATGATTGGTGTCGACAACACCAGTGGTATGCCGCGACTCACCGGTGGCAACCTGCACCTCTACGATGGCATCGACTTCCTGGTTGCCATTGTCGGTCTGTTCGCCGTTGCCGAAGTGTTCTTTTTCATCGAAAGCCATGGCAAAAACTCATCGATCGGCATCAAGCTGGAGAAAACGGTCGTGCCCTGGCGCGATATTTTCGATACCCGCTGGACCATGCTGCGCTCGTCCGTGGTTGGTTTTGTGGCCGGCATCCTGCCCGGTGCCGGAGCGTCGTTGGGGAGTTTTCTTGCCTACATGTCGGAAAAATCCATCGCCGGCGAAAAGGGTGGTTTCGGGACCGGAGTGGCGAAGGGTATCGCTGCGCCCGAGGCGGGCAATAACGCCGCCGCCGGTGGCGCGCTGGTGCCAATGTTGACATTAGGTGTTCCCGGTTCAGGTACCACGGCCGTGTTGCTGGCGTTACTGATGACCTTGAACATCACACCAGGACCAACCCTGTTTACTGACCAGCCTGAGGTCATCTGGGGACTCATTGCCTCGCTGCTGATTGCCAACGTCGTGCTGTTGTTGATGAACGTGCCGATGGTGAAGGTTTTTGTGCGCGTGTTGCAGGTGCCGCCGGCGATCCTGTTACCGGGTGTTACCATGATTTCTTTCATTGGCATTTATTCACTGTCAGGCAGTTACTTCGATTTATTGCTGATGATCGGTTTCGGCATTCTGGGCTATATCCTGCGCAAGCTTGATATTCCAACCGTTCCGGTCATTCTTGGCATCCTGCTCGGTGGCAACATGGAAGACGCATTGCGCCGCGCCATGGTGATTTCCGATGGTGACGGCTGGTACCTGTTTTCAACGCCGATTTCGATCGGCCTGTGGATTGCTGCGATCGCCGGCTTTGTTGCACCGATGTTTATGCGCGGCCTGTTGCAAAAGCCCCAGCGTGTCACGGATTGAAGTGAAGCATGAGCATGTGTTTGCCTCTAATACCTGTTTATTGTGGGAGCTGAAATTCACTGGAGTAGCAATCCAGATTTACAGGCCAACTCTATAGGGAAGCTAAGGTCGTGAAGGTATTGAGTATTGTTCTGGTGCTGGCGGCCTGTGGCGGCTGTGCTGCCAATCCGGCCGCGTCGCTCAGTCAGGCGATAGTGGATGATGTTTCATTGACGCAGGCGCGCGGTGCCGCCGATGCTTATATGGGGTCGACCGTACGCTGGGGCGGCGTAGTCACCGACGTCGAAAACAAGGCGGACAAAACCTGGGTGTTTCTGGTCGGTCGAGCACTACATGGCGACCAGGAGCCGATTACTGACGGTGCCAGTGAAGGTCGCTTTATCGCGAGTTTTAACGGGTTTGTTGATCCACTGATTTACAAATCAGGGCGTCCGCTGACGGTGGTGGGCAGTATCGAGGGCAGCGCGGTGCGCGCCATCGGCGAGTATGATTATCGCTTTCCTGTTGTCGCGGTGCGCGATTCCTACCTGTGGGAAGAACCGGTCAAGACCAAGGTTATCTACGCGCCCGCTCCCAGATACGACTATTACTACTATCACCCATACCCCTATAGTCGCCGACGTTGGTGACCACCGGCGAGTCGCTGCGTTTCTGCTTCCGCAGAGGAGCCAGGTTAGCGTTCCGGTTAAAGCTTGACAGCTTTTCACCGATACAATATTTTGCCGCTCTGAACGTTGAGTGCATACATCTTAAGCCGACATGCCAACCCTTCTGTTATCATTTCTGCAGAGACCGTTGTGACACCTGACTGCGTTCTCTTGAGAGACTCATAAATATTCTTTGAACTGACTCGGTTTAGCTGCCAACGTGAAACCATTGGAGTAACTGGATGATAAATCTTCGTGCTATAAACTTGCCCGCCGCAGTGGACAGGCGCATCCAAACGACCTGCGATCGCTATCGGTTGGTTGCCACGGTGACATGTTGTGCGCTCGTGCTACTTCAGGCATTGAGCTCAGCAACTGCGAGTGACGAGCAGGCCGAAAACAAGGCGCCGCGTCTTATCCTTCAAATCACGGTTGATGCCTTGCGCGGAGATTTGCCCGGCCGCTTTGCGCACGTGCTGGGTGAGGGCGGATTTCGTTATTTGCAGCAAGGCGTGAACTACACCAATGCGCATTATCAGCATGCCACCACGGAAACCATCGTCGGCCATGTCTCGTTGGCTACCGGTACCGTGCCTGCTGCTCACGGTATGGTGGCTAACCTGTGGTTTGATCGTGGTGAAGGGCGCCTGATGTACAACATCGAGGATGCCGATTATCACTTGCTGAGTGCCAATAGCGACGTCGACAAGAGCACTGAAATCGACCCAACGCAAAAGGCTGCCAAGGTTGATGGGCGTTCTCCGCGAGCGATTTTGTCGACGACCTTCAGCGATGAGCTGGCCGCGCATTATGCCGGCAAGTCGAAAATTTTCGGCGTGTCGATCAAGGACCGCGGCGCGGTATCTCTGGCCGGACATGCGGGCAAGGCATTCTGGTTCTCCAAGGCCAGCGGCGAGTTTGTCACCAGCAACTACTACTACGACGCCTATCCGCAGTGGGTGCTCGACTGGAATGCGGCCAAACTACCGCAGGTCTATGCGGGCAAATCCTGGGAATTGGCGCATAAACCGGAGATGTACCTGTTCGGTGATGCTGATGATCGTGAATGGGAAACGGATTTTCCTGGCTTCGGACGAACTTTCCCACATCCCTACGGTGCTGGCGACGACAAGTACTTTACTACGCGACTGACCATGGCCCCGGCCGGCGATGAACTCACCCTGGATTTTGCCAAGACGCTGCTCGATGCGGAAAAACTTGGCCAGGATGATGTGCCGGACTATCTGTCGGTCAGCTTCTCGTCCACTGATTATGTGGGGCATATTTTCGGCCCCTCCAGCCTCGAAAGCGAAGATAATATCGCGCATCTGGATCGCAGCCTCGCGGACCTTTTTGCGCATGTCGATAAAACGGTGGGCCTTGAGAATACCCTGATCGTCCTGTCGGCCGACCATGGGCAACCGGAAATACCGGGCTACCTGCATTCACTCGGTATTCAAAGCGCAGGCTATTTCAATCCGAAGGAGCTGGATAAGGCGCCGGCCATTGCCGTGCTCAAAAAGCGTTTCGGTGTGGGCGAAGAGATCATCGAAAACTTCTTCCAGCCTTACCTGTATCTCAACCGGGAACTGATTCAGAGCAAAGGTCTGAATCAGGCTGAAGTCGAGAAGGTGCTTGCCGGAGAACTGGAAAAGTTTCCAGGAGTCGCTAAAGCTGTTTCCAGTATCGCTCTGCGCACCGCAGCCTTGCCGGATACCGAGTTGATGCGCAAGATTCTGAACAACTATCATCCTCGACGTTCGGGTGATATCTACCTGGTTTTCGAACCCTATGTTTATATCAACGACTTCGACGGCCTGATCGTCGCAGCAACACACGGTGCGCCCTGGCGTTACGATTCGTTTGTGCCGGTCATGTTTGCTGGTGCAGGTTTAAAACAAGCAACACCGAGCCGCGCGATCACGCCCTATGACATTGCCCCGACGCTGGCCAATTATCTGGGGGTCAAGCAACCCTCGGCCGCTATCGGCGTGCCGCTGGTCGAGGTTATCGAAAACTAGTGGAAATGTTCTTTGTGATTTTTTCCGGCCTTAGATAACTGCAGTGATGGCACTGGTTTCCCACCTGGAGGCGAGTTGGCGAAATGGCGCCAGACTGCTGTGCTTACTGGCCCTGGGCGTGGTCACCTGTGGCTATGCTCAGGCTGCCAGTGATAGCTCTGGTGATAGCCCTGGGAATAGCAAATACATCGGCAGCGAAACCTGTGCCGGCTGCCACCGCGGCGAGTACGAAAGTTGGCAGGGCTCGCACCATGATCTCGCCATGCAGCCCGCCAATGCCACGACCGTGCTGGGTGATTTTGATAATGCCAGCTTCACTAATTTCGGTGTCACCTCCACTTTCTCGCGTCAGGATGAGCGCTACCTGGTGCGTACCGATGGTGCAGACGGCGCTATGCAAACCTTCGAGATCATTTACACCTTCGGTGTTTATCCACTGCAGCAATATCTAATCGAGTTTCCTGGTGGTCGCATGCAGGCGCTAAGCATCGTCTGGGCTGCGCGCCCGCAAAGTGAGGGAGGGCAGCGCTGGTTCCATCTCTACCCTGACGAAAAGATACCCTATGATGATTTGTTGCACTGGACACGGCCCAGTCAGAACTGGAACAACATGTGTGCCGAATGCCACTCGACGCGCCTGCAAAAAAACTACGATGCAAAAACTCGCAGTTTCGACACCACCTGGTCGGAGGTGAATGTAGCCTGCGAAGCCTGTCACGGGGCGGGTGAGGATCATCAGCGCTGGGCGAAGCGGGAATCGGGTTGGGAGGCGTTGCAAGATAGTCTGGGACTCCAGGTCCAGCTAAACGAACGTCGTGATGTTCACTGGAAAATGGATGTCGCCGGCAGCATCGCCCGGCGCAGTCAGCCGCGTACCTCTAACCGGGAAATCGAAACCTGTGCGCGTTGCCACTCTCGACGCAGCCCGATCAGCCCCGAGTACCGTCATGGAGAGCCGCTGCTGGATCATTATCTGCCGGCGCTGTTGAGCGATGGTCTTTACCATGCCGACGGTCAGATTGATGACGAAGTCTATGTTTATGGTTCGTTCGTGCAAAGCAAGATGCATGCTGCCGGGGTGACCTGCAGTGATTGTCACGAACCACACAGTCTCGAGTTACTGGCGCCCGGGAATGCTGTTTGTTTACAGTGCCACAAGGGTGATGTCTACAATACCGAAGCCCATCATTTTCACCAGCCGGAAAGCAACGGCGCGAGTTGTGCCGAGTGCCATATGCCAACGAATACTTACATGGTGGTGGATCCGCGTCATGACCACAGTATGCGAATTCCGCGTCCGGACCTGTCGGTGTCGCTGGGTACGCCCAATGCCTGCACCAACTGTCACCGCGAGCAATCGGCCGAATGGGCGTCGAAGCAGGTGGATGAATGGTACGGCGATATCAATCCCGGCCATCAGAAGTACGCCGAAATTTTGCAGGCAGCACGTCGTGGTACAGGTTCAGGCGAGGCACTGGCCGATCTGATACGTAACCCTGAAACACCGGCAATAGCGCGAGCCACTGCCTTGTCAGAGATAGCGCCTTACTTGAGTAATCAAACCGTCGACGCGCTGGTTCTGGGGTTGGCAGACAGCGATCCAGTGGTGCGCAGCGCTGCCCTCAGGGCGCTCGAGAATGCACCGGTGCAGATGCGCGTACAGCTCGGGTTTCCGCTATTGCAGGATCCCGTGCTGATTGTGCGTATGGAAGCCGCAGTAATTCTCGCATCGGTACCTGTCGGCGACCTGCCAGCTGCCCAACGTCAGCAGCTTGTCGCCGCAGGTAAGGAATATATCGAAGCTCAACTGGCGAATGCCGAGCGGCCCGAGGCACAGACAAATCTTGGCAATTTCTATGCGGCCCAGGGTGAGCGACTGCCCGCTATAGATGCCTATCAGACGGCTATCGAACTCGCTCCCTATTATCTACCTGCCTACGTCAACCTGGCCGATTTCTACCGCCGACTCGGGCAGGAAGACGATGCGCTCGAGTTGCTGCAACGAGCCGTGGCAGAGAACCCGGATGAAGCCTCGACGCATCATGCTCTGGGGCTGACACTGGTGCGTCTGCAGCGCTACGATGCAGCACTGGCAGAGCTTGCGCTGGCGGCAGAGCTTAATCCGGCTAATTCCAGCTTTACTTATGTTTATGCGGTTGCCTTGAACTCGCTGGGGAAAGCGCCGCAAGCCATTCAAACCCTGCAGAACGCTCTGAAATTGCATCCGGGTAACCGCGAGATTCTCAGTGCCCTGATCAGTTTTCTGCGCGATAGCGGGGATGTGGCGGGCGCAGGACGTTACGCAGAGCAACTGCGTTCACTCGGCCCCTGAGGTGAGTGGCAGCTCGTTCACTGTCGCACCCGTTACCTTGTCGGCAACCACTGGTGCGCCGGCAACGAGGTGACGGCAGGTATTAGAAATGCATGATTCGGTGTCGTCTGCGTCTTAACCTGGAACCTGTTTCGGTATATGCTTGCCGCGCTTTAAAAATCACAGCTAATTACCACGGAGAAAGGGTGTGTCCCAGTCATCACCAGAGTCATCTTATGAATTTACCCGCGCGATCACGCGCCTGCCGGCTCGCAGTATTGTCGATGGTCTGCGTGCCGAGGACATTGGTGATCCGGATTATGCACAGATGTTGCGTGATCATGTTGATTATGTCGCCATCCTGCAGCAAGCGGGTGCCACGGTTACCGAGCTACCCGCACTCGAGGACTTTCCCGATTCGGTATTTGTCGAAGACGTAGCCCTGTGCCTGCCCGAAGTTGCCATTCTGATGCGTCCGGGCGCAGAGTCGCGCGCCGGCGAGGTGGAACATATGGCGCCGGTTTTGCGCGATCTGTACGAGCAGGTTGTGGCAATCGAAGGTCCGGGGTTCATCGAGGGCGGTGATATATTGACGACTTCCAGAGAAATTCTGGTGGGCCGTTCGGCGCGCACCGACAGTGCCGGTATCGCTGAACTGGCGGCTATCGTCAAGCACTGGGATTACCGTTTGCGCGAGGTGGTGACGCCGCCGGGTGTGTTGCATTTCAAGACGGATTGTTCGCTCCTCGATGCCGAGACCATCCTGGCGACGCGCCGGCTCGATGCCTCCGGTTGTTTCGAAGGCTATCGCGTTATCCATACCGCCGATGGTGAAGAGGCTGCGGCCAATTCAATTCGCTATAACGATCTGCTAGTGATGCCGGCGGGTTTTCCGCAAACGCAGGAGCGGCTGCTGCAGGCTGGTTACGAGGTCCGTGAGATCAATAATAGCGAATGCGCAAAACTCGATGGCGGTATGTCCTGTTTATCGTTGCGATTTTAGGTAACGACAGCCTGGTGTAAGATAGGCGATTCGTTGTACCTGATCAGGACCGATTGCAAATGGCTGACGACCCGACTAAACCACCCGCCAGTACCGATAAGCTGCACCGCGCCTACCACGCGAAGGATTCCGCGGAGACTGCGGAGGTTTATGATGACTGGGCCGCCGAGTATGAACAGCACATGAAAAATGTTGGTTATACCCATCCGGCCATGGTTTCCGCGATGGTGACGCGTCACGTCGCTCCGACTGATGAGCGGGTGCTCGACGCCGGTGCCGGCACCGGCGTTCTGGGTGAAATCTTAAGCGCTCTCGGCTATCGAAATCTGTTCGGGCTGGATGCCTCGGCAGGCATGTTGCAGGTGGCGGGTCTTAAAAAAAATTACCGTGATCTCAGTCATCAGTTTCTCGGACAGACGCTGACGTTTGACGATGACTGCTTTGCGCTGGTGGCGAGTTCGGGTGTATTTACCCAGGGTCATGCACCACTGGATGGGCTCGACGAGTTGATCCGGGTGACTCGGCCCGGTGGTCATCTGGTGTTTTCAGTCGCGCGTACCTATCTTGATGGCCTGTTTGAAGTGAAGCGTCAACAGCTGGAACAGGCCGGCCTGTGGCGTTTTGTCGACGCCAGTGAGCGCTATAACTCGGCCCCCCTTGAGGACACCCTGATTTCCCAGGTATTTGTTTTCCAGATCCTATGATGGCAACAGCAGCGCGAATCTTTTTCATCGAGATGATGGGGGTGCCTGGCAGCTTCGATACCTCGGTCTACGACCATTTGCCGGAAAAGGAGGATGAAGGCCAGTGGTTCGTCAATCGCTTCGGCCATCTTGACGGGCTCAGCATTCAGACGCGCAATGTCTGTGTTGGCGAAAACCTGCCCGTGGCTGACGAAGTCGATGGTCTGGTGCTTGCCGGGACCTATAATTCTGTGCATGACCATACCGACTGGCAGCAACTTGTGCGTGAATGGATACCGGCGATGCGGGCGCAGAGGATTCCTATGCTTGGTATCTGTGGTTCTCATCAGATGATTGCGCATCTGCAGGGCAGTGGCGTCGAGAGGCTTGCCGGTGGACCCTTCGCCGGCACTTATCCGGTGAGTTTGACCGAGTCAGGGAAGGCGTCAGCGCTGATGCGCGGAATCGCTGACCAGGATAGCTTTCACTACGCCAATAGCGAACACGTCGTCGAAGTACCGGTGGGTGCAGATTTATTGGCAAGTAGCAGCAAGGTGCCGGTAGCGGCGCTCGATTATGGCGATCATTGTTACACCACGCAGTTTCATCCCGAGGGCAGCGACCAGACCCTGGGGCCTATATGGCAGCATACGGCGCCACAGCGGATGGCGAACTATCATGCCAACGATGCCGGGGACCGCCTGGTGGAAAATTTTCTGCAGCTGGTGGTCAGGCGCTCGCGTTAGGTACAACTCGCCACTTCATTTCGCGTATCTGGAAACTCAAGGTGTCTTTATGACCAGTATTTACAATCAGACGATCAAATTATTCGGCTCCCATCCTGAACCTGCTTTCGAGTCGCGTGATCAACAGGAGAGCGTCTGGGGGCGCCAATGGGGCTGCGACAACGACGTCGGTCAGATACGCCTTTGTCTGATGCATCGTCCGGGAGCTGAGATGAACATAATCGATCCGGCGATGCGTATCGATGAGATCGGCTCCTACGGTGACCGGCACAAAGGCTGGTACTTTCAGAGCGATGTGATTCCGGACTGGGACGAATTTCGCAGTCAGCATGACCACCTGGTGCAGGTATTGCAGGCCGAGGGTGTTGAAGTGGTCTACCTCGACAGCGTTGAGGAAGACGGTATCAAGTCGGTTTACACGCGCGATTCCTCGATCGCCATCAGCGGCGGTGCGCTGGTGACACGCCTGGCGCGCAGCATTCGTCGCGGCGAAGAAGCGCATGTCAGCAAAACTCTGGCGAATCTCGGTATGCCGATACTACGCACCTTACACGGGACTGCCTTGATGGAAGGTGGCAGTTTTGCCTGGCTAAATGCAAAGACGGCGGTGATTGCGCGTTCGATCTGTGTCAATGACGAAGGCTGTGACCAGGTTGAACAGGTGCTGAATGCCCAGGGCGTGGAACTGTTGCGCATTGACATGACCGGTTATGACATACACATCGACGGTGCGCTCACCATGATTGATGTGAATGTTGCTATCGTCGACCCTGATCTGTTGCCTTACAGCTTTTTACGTAAGCTCGAGGACATGGGTATCACTGCGGTCGAGATCGATGCGCAGGACGATCCGTGGATTGTAAATTGCCTGGCAGTCGCTCCGGGACGAGTCATCATGCCCCGGGGTATCTCGTCTGCAACCAAGGCTCGTCTGCAACAGCTCAACATCGATGTGATTGAAATCGATTACGATAAAGTTCAGTTAAATGGCGGTGGTATTCATTGTTCAACCTGTCCATTGATTCGCGACAGCGTTTAGCTCGATGCAATGAATCAGAGGCAATCTGAATGGCTACGAGTGATTTACTAAAGAAACTGAATAGTTAAGAGCCGGCGCGCGCTGAGTTACAGTAGTGCTTTTTTTGTTTGTTGTTCGATTTGTTGGGAGAGATAGCTTATGTCTGGAAAAGAGAACTTTTTTAATCTGGATGCGATGGACCAGGGGATCAGTCGCCAGCTCGCTGAAGGCATGACAACGCGCGTCTTCCCGGGCGATGATGCGATGATTTCGATTGTGCGTATCGACGCCAATCAATCCGGGAAGCCTCACTCGCATCCTCAGGAACAGTGGGGCTTGTGCGTGCGTGGATCGGGCGTTCGCTTCCAGGCAGGTGAGGAATTTGCGGTGGGCGAGGGCGATTTCTGGCGCACCCCGGGTAATGTCGAGCATACCTTCACCGCAGGGTCCGAGGGTGCCGTAATCTTTGATGTTTTCGCGCCACCCCGGGAGGAATATACCCGGGCAGGTGAGGGGTTTTCCTGATGTCACCGGGGCGCGGACGGATGCCTGGCGTTCGTTCGCAGGCTTGTTTAATCGGTTGCTCTTAACGGATTACCAGTACCGAGCAGGTAGCATGACGCACGACCTTGGCCGCGGTCGAGCCGAGGAAGTAATCCTGTAATCCCGGGCGATGCGAGGCGATGATGATCAGATCAACCTGTTTCTCTTTCGCTACATCAAGAATGGTCTTGTAGGAACGACCGTCACGGACGTCTACTTCCAGCTCCTGCCCAGTTGCATTTGCGATGGCGCGTAATTCCTTCTTCGCTCGCGACAGTGAATCCGGGACCAGGTTGGCGGGTAACTCTGCGGCAGCCCAGGTCGGAATCTCTTCGACGACGTTGAGCAGGATAATCTTTGCGCCGGCGGCAGCGTGCTGCGCGGCGATATCGATGTTCGACTTACCTTCGGCGACATGCGCCATATCGATGGGTACCAAAATTGTTTTGAACATACTGAACTCTACTCCCTGGGTTTGTGTGTGTTTTGAACGGGCTTATTATGACCTACTCTGCCCTGCCTGTTAAATCTTACGTTGGTCTAAATCAGGTTGCCGTTAGTTGTTGTCGACGCTGATCTTAACCGGTAACCCCGCCGGTAGCGACCCATCTGTCGAGAACCTGACCTGCAGATACATCGCGGGGTGGTTGTTGGCTCCCATGCTCACCTGGCGGTCGATCGCAACCACCCTGCCGGCAAAACTCTGTTTTAGATATGTTA
>Ga0102815_10001524_pt1 | contig 14480 bp, 11 predicted proteins | sample ColrivemetaGS759_FD_79113 | JGI IMG/M metagenome (GOLD analysis project Ga0102815, IMG submission 79113) | Estuarine microbial communities from the Columbia River estuary - Ebb tide ETM metaG S.759 | ecosystem: Environmental > Aquatic > Marine > Intertidal zone > Estuary | place: USA: Columbia...
TAGACTCCGATTCTGAAATTGGTAAAATAGGCTATTTAACAATTACTAAAAAAGATTTAACAATAACACCTACTGATGTTACTTATACTTATGGCGACCCTATAGATGTAGCATTTAATTATGAGTTTGATACTACTGGAATATCCAATGAAGAGATTTTTAGATTATTGATTGATCAAACCCACGCAAGTGATTTCAAAGATGGAATTCCCAGTAAGTTTCAGGCGCTTGTAAGTAAATTTCAGGCCTTGGTAAGTAATTATGATATGAGCTTTTTAAATGGTGGTAGTTGGAGTGCCTCAGAACGAACTATTCAAAATAAATTCCAAGCCCTTGTAAGTGGTATGAGCATTGTTAATTTAGATAATGAAAATTTCACAAATTATATATCTGCTCGGGCAAATTTTGATGATGCAACAACCAATAAATTTCAAGCACTTGTGAGCAAATTTCAAGCACTTGTAAGCGCCGAAGATTTATTTGCTGGCGACGTTGAAATTGGAACTCCAAGTAAGTTTCAAGCATTAGTAAGTAAGTTTCAGGCATTAGTAAGTGCTGAAGACCCAGAAAGGCCCTTTAAAGAATATGCAGAAGTGTTTACTATTGTTGACGCTGAAGATGCTCAACCAGAAGATGGTTCAGACAATGAACGCGCTATTTCAGAAATATATGCATTAAACATGTTAACGGGTATTGATGTTACAAATTCTGAAGAAGATAAACACTATGTGTATCCCGGCGCTTTCTTAAATGCAATGTCTGCAAACTTTAACATCACTTACGGCGCTGGTCGTATGATTATCAATCCAAAGGATTTAAATGTTAAAACAGAAAATCTTATAGTGTCTTATGGTGAAAATATTACTGAATCTATGCTATTGGCTTTAACAACTTTTGATGGATGGGCATTTGAAGGTGAGTTTGAAGAGTCCATTGAAACTGTTTTTCCTGATGGTGTACCATTCTATTTTGTTAAAAACAATGTGGAATATGAACTATCTGAACTTAAAGAACTTGGTAATTATGAGATTAAAATTAGAAATCCTAAAAACTACTTAATCAATAGTTTGAATGATGATACTTATGGTACATTAAGCATTAAAGTAGCAACTTTAACGTTTAATCCTGACCCTGTATCAATTAAATATGGAGAAACTCCGGTAATAGTTCCCAATTTTGGAACTTTTGCCTATCCAGATGTTGAAAATGAAGCTGTTTTAAAAGACATTAATGGAAAGATTCCTTACTATTTCATGAAAGCTGGAGATAGTGAAAAATATACTATTAATGGTACTTTAAAAATGGGTGTTGGTATATATGATATATTTATTGTTGATGTTGATACTGATAATTATATTATTGAGCATAACTCTAACAGAGGTAAATTAACAATTTCTGAGGCTCAATTAACTGTTAGAACAGAGAGTCTGGAGCTTGAGTATGGCAATAATATTGCTAATGCAATTAGTACTGAAATTTCAGGATTTGCTTATGACGATTCTACAACATCAATTTTTGGTAGTGTTATCCCATATTTATTTATTGATGAGAACGATATCGCCGTGAATATTGATGCTGTTAAGCCCATAGGAGTTTATGCTATTCAGGTTATAGCTCCAGAAAACTATGAGATAGTTTATGCTGATGACCATGGTACTTTAACTATAAATCCTAAGGAACTTTATCCTGAAACTCATTATTATGAGACTCCTTATGGCACTTTTAATGTGAATAATTTAGTGACTGACTTTGGAGGTTTTGCGTATAATGAATCCGTATTAGAAGCTTTCTCAGGAGGTATTAAATATTCTTTTGAAAAGAATGGAGAATATTATGAAGCAGATGATAAATTAGTTGTGGGTGATTACAATATAATGATAGAAGGAACTATAAATTATGAAATCAGTAGTTATGGATCCAATCACGGAATATTAAGAATTTTACCCGCAGAATTAAGAGTTACTATATCGCCTTCTGATATTATTGTTGGTCAAGGTGACAGTGTTAATTTTTTATTTGCATTTGGAACATTTGCTTATAGTGACAATAGAACCTCTGTTTTTCCAGATGGCATTCCTTATTACTTTATTGATGAGAGTGGAAATGCGTACTACAATACAACTATTCCTGGCGCATATTATATTAAAATAACTGATCCTGAAAATTATACAATTGTATCAAATGAAACCCATTTGTTTGTTAATCCTTCTGATATTAATGCTAAAAAAGTGCGAATTTATGCTGATTGCGTTAGTTATAATCCTAATGCTATAGGTAATTTTAAATATACGGTTGTTTTTAGGTACGAGAATGACAATGCTTACCCTGTTTATGTAAATGAAGGTGTAGAGAATAAACTAACAGGGACTGCTTTTAGTGGAAAATTACCAACTGTTTTTATGCCTGGTGATGGAACCTTTGAAATTAAATTTGACGGAAACCAATTAGTTTGGAGCTTAATAACATTTGATAGCACTCATAAAAGTTCTGTTTCTTCTTCTGTAACAAGCGAAAGCGGAAAATGTGAGGCAAAACTTGATGGAGCTTATTCAATTTATCCTAATCCGGTAACAACCATGTTATACATTAAACAAAATGTGGTTGAAAATAATGTATCCGTTTTGGTTTTAAACATGTATGGTTTTGTGGTTATTAACGCGGGCGCCTTTACGCAGCCGTTTTCAACAAAGCAAATAACTATGTCAGGTTTATCTACCGGTATATATATAGTCAGAATTACTAGTGATTCGAATGTAAGAACTTATAATATTTTAAAAGAATAAATAGCTTTTATGAATTTACTCAGAAATTTATCTTTTGTTTTTCTTTCTGGTTTTTTACTATTATCAAATTTTGTTTATACTCAGAATAACACAATTGATAGTTTAAAAAGACTGACAGAAACAGGCATTAAAGATACTATAATGGTGAATACATTGAATGCCATTAGCTATGAGGTTCTAAACAACGAAGATCTTTCGCAATCTTTAGTATATTCAAGAAAAGCGTATGTTTTAGCTACTAAATTAAATTATCAAAAAGGGATAGCATACTCGTTAAAAAACATTGGTCTCGCACAATATTATCAAGGAAATTTTCTTGAGGTCCTTAACTCATGGACACAATCTTTAAATGTATTTGAAACTATTCAAGATACGGTAGGAATTGCTAGTTTGGTTAATAATATAGGTGCTGTTTATTACAGTCAAGGCAGTAATGCTAAAGCTTTAGATTATTACTTAAAATCATTAAGTATTTCCGAAAAGAAAAAAGACAACTATAACTCAGCACAAACATTGCTTAATATTGGAGGTCTCTATGCCGAAATGAACAAATTTGATAAAGCTATAGAATCTTATAATAAAATTAATCAGTATCGAGACATATTAAAAAACTCTCAAATAAATTATGGGTACTTGATGGGAATTGGCGAAATATATTTTAAAAAAGGGCTTTATGATGATGCCTTAACTTATTATCAACAAGCGTTATCAAGCAATCAAAATATAACTTTAAGAGCAGGTAATCTAATTAAATTAAGCAAGGTCCTTTTAAAGAAAAATAGTAGGCAAAAGTCTCTAGAATATCTTCTTGAAGCATATCAAATAGCGTTACTAAATAATCAACAGCTTTTGGTAGTTCAGGTGCTGGAAGGTCTAGGTGAGGTATATAAACAGGATGATTTTGAGAAGTCAATAAAAGCTTTTAAAAAAGCCGAAAAACTTGGAAAAGAAATTAAAGCCAATGACGAATTGATGGATATTTACCAAGGATTGTCCACTACTTATGCTCTAAACAAAGATTATAACAATGCTTATATCTATAAGGAATTATATATTTCCCAAAAAGATTCCTTATTTAATTTAAAAACTGATGACAAAATACGCGGACTTCAATTTGATTTTGATTTAGAGAAAAAAGAAGATAAAATTGGGCTTTTAGAAAAAGAATCACAAATACAACAACTTAAAGAAAAAAAGCAACAGTATTTTATGTATGCCTCAACATTGGTCATATTTTTAATAATTCTATTAGCTATTGGTTTGTATAGACGCTATAGTTTTATCAGGCATACAAATCAAATAATTGAAGAAGAAAAAAATCGATCAGATAAATTATTACATAATATTTTGCCTGAAGAAACGGCAATGGAGTTAAAGCAAAACGGTAAAGTACAGGCCAAAAAATTTGATTCGGTCACAGTATTGTTTACAGATTTTAAAGGATTTACACATTTTGCAAAAGATTTAACTCCAGAAGAACTGGTAAGTAGTGTAGATTTCTATTTTTCCAAGTTTGATGAGATTATGGAAAAATATGGCATGGAAAAAATTAAAACGATTGGTGATGCCTATATGGCTGCAGGTGGTTTGCCATTTGAAACAAATGACCATCCTTTTAAAATGATTTTAGCTGCGTTTGAAATAGCTGAATTTATTGAAGAAACAAAACAAAACAACGACCTAACAAGCTTTGATATTAGAATAGGAATCAACACAGGTGCAATTGTAGCAGGTGTAGTTGGTATTCATAAATTCGCTTATGATATTTGGGGAGATACAGTGAACGTAGCTTCCAGAATGGAAACGTTATCATACCCTGGAAGGATTAATATTTCTGAAAATAAGTATGAATTGGTTAAGGATGTATTTACATGTAAATATAGAGGAGAAATTGAAGTAAAAAACAGAGGTATGATGAAAATGTATTTTGTTAATGGAATAAAAAGTCAATCTCTTTTGGATAAACTTATTATGCAAAAATCATTGGTATAATACGTTTTAATTCATTTTTTAATATACTAATTCAAATAAAAAAACAATGAAACATGTTCAAGATCCAAATAACTATTGGGAGCAGTTAGAAAGGTTAGAAAAACTAATTCGAGCTTCAGAATTAAAGGCCGGTATAATCTTTTCGTTCCATAGTCTTGTTTTAGGTGTTTTCTTTAATAAATTTGAACACCTTAAAGTTATGCTTCAAAACAGTATTGTCTCAATTACACTTACTTTTTTGTGGTTGATATGTGTAATAATTTCCATTTACTATTGCTTTAAATGCTTTAAACCTCAAATAGAGCTGAAATATGATAAAAATGTATTCTTTTTTGGCGATGCTGTAAATGCATTTGGTTCTGCTGATGAATACACAAAAAAATTGATGGAAGTATGTGCTTCTGAAAAAGAATTGTTTAAACATCTTGGAGAGCAAATACATGTTGAAAGTAAAATTATTGCAGGGAAATTTAAATGCGTTCATAATTCTATGAAATTTTTTGGTTTGAGTGTCGTTTTTGTTGTTATGATTTTTGGTTTTTGGTTAATAAGCATTGAGTATCAATAAGATGAAAGGATATTTCAAACTTAGGAGAAAAGCCTTAGAAATTTTAAATTCCAATTTACCGTCTGACCTATATTATCATGACGTTCAACACACTTTAGACGTTTTAAACGTTGTTAATCAATACATTAGAAGAAACAAAATAGACACTACTAGTGCTTATTTACTTAAAATAGCTGGTTTGCTTCATGATATAGGGTTTACTGTTGTAAGATATAATCATGAAGTAAAAAGTGCTAAAATTGCAGAAGTACTTATGCTTGAATTTGGATTCACAACAGAATCCATTAAAATTGTTCAAAGTTTAATTATAGCGACTAAAATACCTCAAGCACCTAAAACTGAGTTAGAAGAAATTCTATGTGATTCAGATTTAGATTATTTAGGGAGAAAAGATTTTTATAATATAAGTAATAAATTATACAAGGAACTTCAAGCGTCATCAGTTGTCTCCAATAAGATTGAGTGGAACAAAATGCAAATTAAATTTTTGGAAAGTCACAAATACCATACAAAATTTGCTAAAAAAAATAGACAACCTGAAAAGGAAAAAAGGATTCTAGAAATAAAAGAATTAATTAAATTGCTTTAATTACTCGGGCATTATCTCATAAACTATGTAAGTTTTAAAATCTCAGGTTAAATTTTAATCTGAGATTTTTTTATTCATTAATTTTAAATTTTACACACTTATGAAACCAGAAGACATTTTGAACGAAGATTTTCTAAAACAATTCAAAAACGGGCCAGAACTTACAAGCTTTTTAGAACAACATCACAAACAAGGTATAGAAAAGATTCTTGAAGGCGAGTTGGATGCGCATTTAGACTATGAAAAGCACCAAAAAAGCAAAGCCAATAATCTAAGGAATGGCTACACAAAAAAGAAACTAAAAACCACTTTAGGCGAAACAGAGATACAAGTTCCACGAGACCGTGATAGTTCTTTTAGCCCTATGATCGTCAAGAAACGGGAAAGCGCTACCGATGGTGTGGAAAACGTCATCATATCGCTGTACGCCAAAGGAATGAGCAATAGCGATATAGAGGAACAGATACGAGAACTCTATGATTTTAATATCTCTACCTCCACTATCTCAAGAATAACAGACCGCATTACCGAAGACATAATAGCTTGGAAAAATAGACCATTGGAAGCCACTTATCTCATCGTTTGGATGGATGGGATCGTTTTTAAAGTCAGGGAAAATTCCAAAGTAGTAAACAAAACCATTTGCATTGCAGTGGGCTTAAGAACCGATGGCAAGAAAGAAGTCCTTGGCTTATGGTTAGGAAAGAATGGGTCTTCCGCATTCTGGATGAGCGTTTTAACCGATATAAAAGCCAGGGGAACAGAAGATATACTAATAACAGCAACTGATAATCTGAACGGTTTTACAGAAACCATAAGAACCATTTTCCCAAACTCGGTAACCCAAATATGTGTGGTACATCAAATTAGAAACTCCTGTCGTTACGTGGTCTGGAAGGACAAAAAAGAGTTTAGTAGGGATATGAAACAAATCTATACAGCACCTACAAAAGAAGCCGCAAAAGCAGCCTTAAAAGACTTTAAAACTAAATGGGAATCAAAATATTCTTATGCTATAAGAAGTTGGGAAAACAACTGGGATGAACTCACTGTATTCTTCGATTTTCCTATCGAGATTAGAACTATTATTTACACAACAAATCTGATAGAAAACCTCAATGGAAAGATTAGAAAATACACAAAAAACAAGCTCTCCTTCCCAACAGATGAAGCTGTTATGAAATCCGTGTTTTTAGCCCTAAATGAAAGTACTAAAAAATGGACAATGCCAATTAGAAATTGGGGAGTTATACTCAATCAATTTTTAGCTATATTTGAAAACAGGATTAAACTATAAATAATTTAACCCTGAAATTTTGAACTTACACAGATTTTAGGATAGTGTCGATTTACTCAATACACTTCAACTTATCTATAAAAAACTCACTATATTCTATGTTTGTTATTTCACTGGAAGCTTTTGTCCCTTTAAGAAATACTGATTTTATTGGTGAATTCTGCAGTAATGCCATCTGTGATTTAGAAATAACACCTTTAAAACGAAAATCGCCACAATCCATATCCCACGAATGATAAAATGTTATATTTTGATTATTTTCAAGCTTCACTTTTACATAAGATCTATTCCCGGGAAGGTAACTGGCGCAACCTAAATCTTCATTTAAATTAAAAAAGACATTGACACTCTTACCTCTTTTAAACAACTCAATAGTCAGGTCTTTGGTAATATTATATGGATCCGTTCTTAGTATTTTAATTCTGTCAATGGCATCGAATTCATTCATAGCATAATGGCAAGTATTTCGAAACTTAATTTTTTCTAGTCTTTCCTGTTCGTTTTTATCAGCTTCGGTTGTGCTGATACTAGCCATTTTATCTTCAATAATTTCCTGTTTTAATTCTATGACTTTAGCTATTGAATCTTGTTTTGCTTTTTCAAGACGCTCAGATTCCAGTTTTCTTTTAAGTATTTCTTGTTCTAAAGCTTTTTGCTTTTTTTCTTCTAAGAACTTCGCTATCGACTCTTGCTTTTCGTGTTCAAGTCGTTCAGCTTCCTGTTTTCTTGCGAGCGCCTCTTTTTCTAATGCTATTTGCTTCTCTGCTTCTGCTCTGAATTTTACTATGGAATCTTGTTTGGCACGTTCCACACGTTCTGCTTCCAGTTTTCTTGCAAGCGCTTCTTGTTCTATAGCTTTTTGCTTTTTTTCTTCTAAGAACTTTGCTATCGATTCTTGCTTCTCACGTTCAATACGTTCTGCCTCTTGTTTTCTTGCGAGTGCTTCTTGTTCTAATGCTAATTGCTTCTCTTCAACTGCTATGACTTTTAATATGGAATCTTGTTTTATACGTTCCACACGTTCTGTTTCTTGTTTTCTTTCGAGTGCTTCTTGCTCTATAGCTTTTTGCTTCTCTGCTTCTATTCTTACTTTTACTATGGAATCCTGTTTGGCGCGTTCAGCACGTTCTGATTCCTGTTTTCTTTCGAGTGCCTCTTGCTCTAATACTTTTTGCTTCTTTTCTTCTAAGAACTTAACTATCGATTCTTGCTTTTCGCGTTCCAAACGTTCTGTTTCCAATTTTCTTGCGAGTGCTTCTTTTTCAAATAATTTTTGCCTCTTTTCTTCTAAGAACTTAGCAATCGATTCTTGCTTCTCGCGTTCAACACGTTCTGCCTCCAGTTTTCTTTCGAGCGCTTCTTGTTCTAAAGCTTTTTGCTTTTTTTCTTCTACTCTTACTTTTATTATGGAATCTTGTTTTACACGTTCAACACGTTCTGCTTCCAGTTTTCTTGCAAGTGCTTCTTGTTCTATAGCTTTTTGCTTTTTTTCTTCTAAGAACTTCGCTATCGATTCTTGCTTCGCACGTTCAACACGTTCTGCCTCCAGTTTTTTTTCAAGCGCTTCTTGTTCTAAAGCTTTTTGATTTTCTTCCTCTGCTCTTACTTTTACTATGGAATCTTGTTTTACACGTTCAACAAGTTCTGCTTCCAGTTTTCTTGCAAGGGCTTCTTGTTCTATAGCTTTTTGCTTTTTTTCTTCTAAGAACTTCGCTATCGATTCTTGCTTCTCACGTTCAACACGTTCTGCCTCCAGTTTTTTTTCAAGCGCTTCTTTTTCTAATGCTTTTTGATTTTCTTCCTCTGCTCTGACTTTTACTATGGAATCTTGTTTTGCACGTTCAACGCGTTCTGCTTCTAGTTTTCTTTCGAGCGCCTCTTGCTCTAAAGTTTTTTGCTTTTCTTCCTCTGCTCTGACTTTTATTATGGAATCTTGTTTTGCACTTTCATTAATATTATCTTTTCCACTATTAACAATCTCCTTTATTTTTTGTCTTCTTAGTTCCTCTTCTTTAATGGTCTTTAATCTTTCTATATCTTGGAAATCGTAAAATAAATCATCTATTTCATCATTAAAAACTAAATATTGAGAATCTACAAATCCTATATAATCCTTATACTTTATTTTATATTGATCCTTCCCTAAATAACTAATAACAAGACATTCTTCATTGGCTTCAAATTGAGCTAATACAACAGACGAATCATTTTGATTTTTATACAATTTTCCGTTTTGAGAAAACTCAGTAGGAATGTTTATTTCTTGCGAAAATAAATTTATTATTACGCTTAAAGAGATTATAAGGAAATAAAAATATTTTGTCATTTATAGGTAAATATGGTAATACTAAAGATATTTAAGGCTTTAAACAAATATAAGATTTAGACACGTATAAAAACAAAAAAGCCTCACTAAAAATAGTGAAGCTTTTTGTGAGCCCTAAAGGATTCGAACCTTTGACCGCCTCCTTAGAAGGGAGGTGCTCTATCCAGCTGAGCTAAGAGCCCTCACACGAAATACAAAACAAGTTTTGTTTTCCGGAGTGCAAATATAAAATTAACTATATATCTAACAAAGATAATTATTGATATTTTTACTGTTAAATGAAATTTGATCTCATTCAATAATATTATATTTAAAAATACTTGAATTAAATACTGAAAATCGGCTTCATTTTTAATTATAAGTCAATATCTTTAACCGTCAAATTCATATTAAAAATGATTGAAGAATTAAAAGAAAACTATGGTTACCTTTTTGAGGATAACTTATTAATGGAAATTAATAACTACGGAACTCTTAAAGAAATCCCAGAAGGTTTTCAACTAATTGATATAGGAGATTATATAAAATCGATGCCATTATTGATTAGTGGCGCTGTAAAAATCTTGCGAGAAGATGACAAAGGCGATGAGTTACTCATCTATTTTATAGAGCGTGGAGACACTTGCGCTATGACTTTATCTTGTTGTATGGGTAAGAAAAAAAGTGAAATACGAGCCATTGCCGAAACTCCAACCAAACTTATTATGATTCCTATCGAAAAAATGAGTGAATGGATGGGAAAATATAAAAGTTGGCAAAATTTTATACTTCAAAGTTATCATGATAGAATGACAGAGCTTTTAGAAGCGATAGATACCATTGCTTTTTTAAAGATGGATGAGCGTTTGCTTAAGTATTTAAGAGATAAAGCTATGGTAAATCATGACGACTTAATTAATGTTACTCACCAAAATATTGCTTTCGATCTGCACACATCTAGAGTTGTAATATCCAGATTATTAAAAACTTTAGAAAATAACGGAAAAATAATACTTTATAGAAACAGTATTAAATTATTAGACCTATAATTATTATGTAACAAATATTACATAAGGAAATTGCTTAGCATCATAGCTTTGTAATGTAAATTAGAACTATGTCTATTATCGATTATTTAGGATATTTTGCTGCTTTTTTAATAGGAATTGTACTTGGTCTTGTTGGTGGTGGCGGTTCAATTTTAACTGTTCCTTTACTAGTTTATCTTTTAGGATATAATCCTGTTGTGGCAACCGCATATTCTTTATTTGTGGTAGGATCTTCATCTTTAGTTGGGGTTATTCAAAAACATCAGAAAAAATTAGTTGACTTTAAAATAGGTCTATCGTTTTCATTTCCTTCATTTTTAGCAGTTTATATTTCTAGAAGATACCTTGTTCCAAATATACCTGATGAAATATTTTCTTTAAACGGTTTTGTGCTAACTAAAGAGATGGCCATCATGGTGTTTTTTGCTATCGTAATGCTTATAGCTTCGATATCCATGATAAAAACAAAAGCTAAAATTGAAGAATTATTTATAAAACAACCATATTATAAAACATTCGTTCAAGGTTTGGTTATTGGAGTAATAACTGGTTTAATTGGTGCTGGTGGCGGTTTTTTATATGTTCCTGCCTTAGTTCTTTGGGCTGGTTTATCAATGAAAAACGCTGTAGGCACATCGCTTGTAATTGTATCAATGAATTCAATCATCGGTTTTTTTGGTGATTTACATTCACTCAGCATAGACTGGACTTTCCTTTTAACATTTTCCTTCTTAACCATTTTGGGTATATTATTAGGAGGCTATATATCAAAGTACGTTTCTAATAAGAAACTAAAAAAAGGCTTTGGATGGTTTGTTTTAATTATGGCCATTTATATTTTGATAAAAGAGTTTTCTCAATAATAAACTTGTAACTATTGTTACTACAAAAATTTAAAAAATGACTTATTTTTACGATTACTAAACAATTGATTATGAAGATTGAACAAATATATACAGGATGCTTAGCACAAGGTGCTTATTACATAGAAAGTAACGGTGAAGTTGCCATTATAGACCCATTAAGAGAAGTATCACCTTATATAAAACGCGCAAAATTAGATGATGCAAAAATAAAATACATTTTTGAAACACATTTCCATGCAGATTTTGTTAGCGGTCATGTAACGCTGTCAAAACTTACCAAAGCCCCAATTATATTTGGCCCAACAGCAAATCCTTCTTTTGACGCTATTGTTGCAAAAGATGGTCAGGTATTCAAATTAGGTGATATTACCATAACGGCACTTCATACGCCTGGTCATACTATGGAAAGCACTACATATTTACTTAAAGATAACCTTGGAAAAGATAATGCTATTTTTAGTGGTGACACCTTGTTTCTAGGCGACGTCGGTAGACCAGATTTAGCTCAAAAAGCAGATCACATGACGCAAGAGCAATTAGCTGGTTTACTATTTGACAGTTTGCGAAGCAAAATAATGCCCTTGGCCGACGATGTTATTGTGTATCCAGCACATGGTGCAGGTTCTGCATGCGGAAAAAACTTAAGCAAAAAAACCGTGGGTAGCATCGGGGATCAGAAAAAAACTAATTATGCATTGCGAGCCAACATGTCTAAAGCCGAATTTATAAAAGAAGTAACGGATGGATTATTACCACCACCACAATATTTCCCATTAAATGTAAAGATGAATAAAGAGGGGTATGACGATATTGATGATGTAATACAACGCGGTTCAAAACCATTAACTCCAAAAGAATTTGAAATAGCCGCGAATACTACAGATGCCGTAATTTTAGATGTTAGAAATGAAAAAGAATTTATTAAAGGACACATTCCTCGCTCTATTTTTATAGGAATTGAGGGTGGTTTTGCTCCTTGGGTAGGGTCATTAATAGCCGATGTTAAGCAACCCATTCTTTTAATCACTCCTAAAGGAAGAGAGGAAGAAACCATAATTCGTTTATCTCGTGTTGGCTTCGATAATACTTTAGGGTATTTAAATGGTAGCTTTGAAGCCTGGAAAAAGGCTGGATTAGATTATGATACCATTTTATCTATTCATTCAGATGAATTGAAAATTAAAATTGAAAAAGAGCATGTGCCGGTTTTTGACGTTAGAAAAGAAGGTGAATTTAAATCTGAACACATTATAGGTGCTCTCCATACGCCATTAGATTACTTAAACAATCATCTACACGAATTTCCAGAAAATGAAACTTTTAATTTGCACTGTGCTGGAGGCTACAGATCAGCAATAGCTGCATCCATTTTAAAAAGCAGAGGTATTCATAATTTTGTTGATGTTACTGACGGTTTTGCCTCAATAAAAAAATCAGGAATTCCAGTTACAAAGTACGTGTGTCCTACTACATTATAAAATATATTAAAATATTTAGTTGCAATGAGTAAATTTTCAGAATTAATAAATCAGGATAAACCAGTTTTAGTAGATTTCTTCGCTGAATGGTGTGGCCCGTGTAAAATGATGTCACCAATATTAAAAGAGGTCAAAGATAGCTTAAGAGAATCCGTTGCAATTATAAAAATAGATGTTGATAAAAATCAAGAGTTAGCCGCTAAATATCAAGTAAAAGGCGTACCTACTCTACTCCTATTTAAACATGGCAAACAAGTTTGGAGACAATCTGGTTTGGTTCAGAAAAAAGATTTACTTTCAATTTTAAAATAGAAAGTCACAATATGGATTTTTCTGAAGATTATTGGGATAACCGCTATAAAACGAACAACATAGGTTGGGATATTGGTCATGTCTCAACCCCATTAAAATACTACTTCGACCAACTGACTAACAAAAATTTAAAGATTTTAATACCAGGAGGAGGCAACTCATATGAAGCAGAATATTTATACAATAACGGCTTTCTAAATGTTTATGTGGTAGACTTATCTGATACGGCTTTACTCAATTTTAAAGAAAGGGTTCCTCATTTTCCTCAAACACAGTTGCTTCATGCAAATTTCTTTGATTTAGATACATCATTCGATATAATTATTGAACAAACATTCTTTTGTGCCTTGGCTCCTTCATTACGTAAACAGTATGCGCTAAAAATGAGTCAACTTTTAAATCAAGGTGGAAAACTTACAGGCCTTTTATTTAACGCGCCTTTAAATAGCGACCATCCTCCTTTTGGCGGCAATAAAGAACTGTATTTAGAGTTCTTTTTACCTTATTTTAATATTGATATTATTGAATCTTGTCATAACTCCATTGAAAGCAGAAAAAATCAAGAGTTATTTATCAAACTAACTTTGAAATCATTTTAACTGATAAATATCATGATTCAAACAATCCAATATTTCTATTTTTATGTTTTTAATAACCATTAATATGATAAATCTAGCAATACCTCTTTATAGTTGGACTAATGGTGCGATAATGATTGCCATTTTTGCAATTGTTTGCATTACGTTAGTTGGAATACTCATTAATTTTATGATGGGTGGAAAAAAAGACAAGGAAAAAAGTGAATAGTCCTCAGGTCGTTTTAGTTAAACCTTTTTAACCCAAATAACCAATTGAATTTCTTACCATATTAAATAATTTGATTGATTCATTTATATATTAATTACTACTCTCTGTTTGCAGTAACAATTGTTACTACGGAGATTTTTACAATAGATTAATTTTATAAATATTTAAAATTCAATAAATAATATAATAATGGAAACAACGCAAAATCAAGAAACATTTTCAATGCCACGTATTGGAGATAAAGCCCCAGAATTTAAAGCAACAACTACACAAGGTGAAATTAATTTCCCTTCAGATTATAAAGGCGAATGGGTTATCTTATTTAGTCACCCAGCAGATTTTACACCTGTGTGTACCTCAGAATTCATGACTTTTGCTCATTTAGAGGAAAAATTCAATAAAGCCAATTGTAAATTAGTCGGACTTTCAATTGA
>Ga0102815_10001530_pt1 | contig 14452 bp, 10 predicted proteins | sample ColrivemetaGS759_FD_79113 | JGI IMG/M metagenome (GOLD analysis project Ga0102815, IMG submission 79113) | Estuarine microbial communities from the Columbia River estuary - Ebb tide ETM metaG S.759 | ecosystem: Environmental > Aquatic > Marine > Intertidal zone > Estuary | place: USA: Columbia...
CCTGCCCTGCCTCGAGGCCATCCGCCAGTTCGCCCTCGAGCGGCCGCGCGGCGAGGTGATGTTCATTCACCTCACGCTGCTCCCCTACCTGCGCGCCTCGGGCGAGCTGAAGACCAAGCCCACCCAGCAGTCCGTGGGCAAGCTGCGGGAGATCGGCATCCAGCCCGATGTCCTCGTGTGCCGCACCGAGGTCCCCATGCAGGACGGCATGGCCCAGAAGATCAGTCTCTTCTGCAACGTCCGCGAGGAGTACGTCATCGAGGAGCGCGACGTCGACTTCTCGATCTACGAGGTCCCCATCGACCTCACCAAGGCCAAGCTCGATCGCATCGTCTGCGAGCGCCTGAAGCTCCCCTTCGAGGACGAGACTCCCTTCGGCGATTGGGCCGCCATGATCGATCGGATCCGGGCCATTGACGAGGCCGTTGAGATCGCAGTGGTCGGCAAGTACGTCGAGCTGCACGACGCCTACAAGTCGATCTACGAGGCCCTCTCTCACGCAGGCGTCGCCCACGACGTGGACATCCGCCTGCGGAAGGTTTCCGCCGAGACCCTCGGCACCACGGAGGAGACCGAGGCCGAGCTGGACGGAGTCCACGGGGTGCTGATCCCGGGCGGGTTCGGCGAGCGCGGGCTCGAGGGCAAGATGCGGGCCATCCGCTTCGCCCGTGAGAATGGGGTCCCCTTCTTCGGGATCTGCCTCGGGATGCAGTGCGCGGTGATCGAATACGCCCGCAATGTGCTCGGCCTGGAGGGCGCCAACACGATCGAGCTGGCGAGTTCCACGCCCCACCCGGTCATCAGCCTCATGGACGACCAAGAGGGAGTCCCCCTGGGCGGAACGATGAGGCTCGGCGCCTACGGCTGTGATCTCGAGGAGGGGACCCTCGCCTACGAGCTGTACGGGGAGGCCTCGATCTCCGAGCGTCACCGCCACCGCTTCGAGTTCAACAACGCCTACAGGGAGGCGTTCAACGCCTCTGAGATGACCCTCTCCGGCGTGAACCCGGAGCGGGACCTGGTGGAGATCGTCGAGCTTCCCACCCACCCGTTCTTCATCGGGGTTCAGTTCCACCCCGAGTTCAAGAGCAAGCCGCTCTCGCCACAGCCCATCTTCCATGGGTTCGTTGGCGCCGCCCGAAACTGCATGCGAGAGGAGGTGCCCCGCAAGTCGAATGACAGCGGGCGCCCACTAGAGGAAGTTCAATGACCGACCCCCAACGCACCGCTGAAAATGTCCCGCTGCCCGGCGGTGACTTCAGGCTCTTCACGACCCGGCTCGCCTACCAGCTGATGATGTCGTGCGGGCTCCTTGAGAACCCTGTCACCGGCGGTACCTCACCCAACCCGGACAACGCGCAGATGCTCCTCGATGACCTCCGGATGCTGGCGGAGAAGACCCGCGGCAACCTCGAGGAGGACGAGGAGCAGCAGCTCTCGAAGGTGCTCTCGGACCTCACGCCTGTGGTCGAGAAGCTCACCCAGGGAGACGTCGGCTCCGACCCGCAGTCCTGACGCTCTCCCACGCGCCATCCGCCGGGTCGCACCCGGTTCGAGGGGACCATCCCCTGAATGAGCCGAGCCCCCCTCCGCGTGTCGCGGAGGGGGGCTCGGCTCATTCGAGGCGCGCCCGGCGGGCGCGCCTGAATCAACGGTACGCCATGATTCCAGTGACCTCGGCGCCGATGGCCAAGGTGTGGATGTCGTGGGTGCCCTCGTAGGTCACCACCGACTCCAGATTCAGCATGTGGCGGCCGACGCCGTACTCGAGGGTCACGCCGTTGGCGCCGAGCATGTCCCGGCACGTCCGAGCGGTCTCGAGGGCCATCATCACGTTGTTACGCTTGGCCATGGAGACCTGGGGAGCCGTGAAGCGCCCCTCGTCCTTCAGGCGACCGAGGCGCAGGGCCAGCATCTGGCCGCAGGTGATGTCCGTCGCCATGTTGGCGAACTTCTGCTGCGGGATCTGGTAAGCGGCGACCGGCTTGTCGAAGACGATGCGCTCCTTCTGGTAGTTGAGCGTCTCGTCGAAGCACGCGTGGGCAGCGCCGAGCGCGCCCCAGGCAATGCCGAAGCGGGCCTGGGTGAGGCAGGAGAGCGGGCCGCGAAGGCCGTCGACGCCGGGGAGGATGGCGGTCTCGGGGACGCGCACTTCCTCGAGGACGAGCTCGCTGGTAATCGAGGCTCGGAGGCTCCACTTGTGGTTGTGGTCCGGAGCGCTGAAGCCGGGGAGGTCCGTGGGGACGATGAAGCCCCGCACGCGTCCCTCGAGCTTCGCCCAGACGATCGCGATCTGCGAGATGCTGCCGTTGGTGATCCACATCTTGCGGCCGTTGAGGACGTACTCATCGCCCTCTTTGCGCGCGGTGGTCAGCATGCCGCCAGGGTTCGAGCCGAAGTCCGGCTCGGTCAGGCCGAAGCTGCCGATCATCTCGCCAGAGGCGAGCTTGGGCAGGTACTCGCGCTTCTGCTCCTCGCTGCCGTACTCGTTGATCGGCCACATCACCAGGGACCCCTGCACCGAGCAGAAGCTGCGGAGACCGGAGTCACCGCGCTCGAGCTCCTGGCAGATCAGGCCGTACGCGACGCTGTTCATGCCGGCGCCGCCGTACTCCTCGGGGGTGGTCGGGCCAAAGACACCGAGCTCGGCGAGCTCCGGCACGAGGTCCATCGGGAAGGTTCCAGCCTCGAAGTGGTCCATCACGCCAGGCAGGAATCGCTCCCCTACCCAGCCCTTGACGGCATCGCGGACCATCAACTCGTCCTCGGAGTACTGATCGTCGAGCTCGAAGAAGTCCAGTTGCTTGTAAGCGTCCATGGGTGGTCGGGCGGAATGAGCCCGGAGGTTCTGAGGGTGACAGCGTCCGCCTGGATGGGAAATCCGGCAGGTCTGAACCGGACCGCAGGATCGATGGCGGTGTTCTGGGGCGGAAGATCTTAGTCTTCCGAACCGCTTCTTCCCCTCCCCCGCTCGCCGATTCCGGGCGCCCGGGACCGGGTGTCGCACTCCTGATCTCCCCCGACTCCCAGCGCCAACCAGCAGTCCCGTGGCCCGCACCATCGTCACTTCGGCCCTCCTGTACGCCAACGGGCCGCTTCACTTCGGCCATATCGCCGGCGCTTACCTGCCCGCAGACGTCTACGCCCGCACCCTGCGGATGTGCGGAGATGAGGTCCTGGCCGTCTCAGGATCGGACGACCACGGGGTCGCCATCACCATCTCCGCCGAGAAGGCGGGGGAGGATTACGCCTCGTACGTCGCCCGGTGGAACGGAAACATGCGCGCGACCTTCGACGCGCTGGATATCCGCTACGACATCGTTTCGGGAACGAGCACCTGCCCAGACCACGCCGATCTCTCGCGCGAGTTCTTCTCGCGCCTCATGGAGAACGGCTACCTGGTGGAACGGCGAACCGACCAGCTGTTCTGCGTAGCGGACGACATGTTCCTCGCCGACAGGTACGTGGAGGGGACCTGCTACAAGTGCGGCAGCGAAGGCGCGCGCGGCGACGAGTGCCCCAGCTGCGGGACCTGGATCGACCCGCTGGAGTTCAAGGACCCGCGGTGCAAGATCTGTGGCTCGACACCGGAGGCGCGCTCGACCACCCATTGGTACCTCGACCTGCCGAAGCTCCGGGACGAGAAGATCGGAGATTGGATCCGCGATCACGAGTGGAAGACCAACGTCGAGAAGTTCATCCAGAACCTCCTCGAGGACGTCCCCGAGCGCGCCATCACCAGGGACATGAGCTGGGGGGTCAGCCTTCCGCCCGAGGTGGGCGAGGCAGGCGAGGGCAAGGTGCTCTACGTCTGGTTCGACGCGCCGATCGGATACATCAGCTTCACCAAGGAGCTGATGCGGGAGCGCGGCACGCCCGAGGCGTGGAAGGACTGGTGGCAGAGCGACGACACGCAGCTGGTGCACTTCATCGGCAAGGACAACATCCCGTTCCACTGCCTCGTCTTCCCGTCGATGCTGCACGGGACCGGCGACGGCTACGTCCTGCCGGCCGCCGTCCCGGCCAATGAGTTCTACAACCTGAAGGGCGGGAAGTTCTCCACCTCCGGGGGCAACGCCTTCGACGTCGTCGAGTTCGTCAAGGAGTGGGGCGTTGACACCACTCGCTTCTACCTCTGCTCCACCATGCCGGAGACCTCGGACTCCGAGTTCTCACTCGAGCAGCTGATCCAGACCGCCAACACCGCCCTGGCAGGGACCATCGGGAACCTCGCGACTCGCGTGCTGAAGTTCATCGCCAAGAACTTCGACGCCGTGGTGCCGCAACTACACGAGCAACATCGCGAGGAGATGGACCGCCTGATCCTCGAGGAGTGCGGCCCGATCGAGGACCCCGCCGCGCTCGTGAAGGAGTTCCGATTCCGCCGAGCGGCTGAAGCCGTCGTGGCCAACGCCACCGTCGCGAACGTGTTCGTGGACCGGCTGGCCCCGTGGGCGCTGCGTAAGGAGGACCCCGAGAAGGCAGCATCAGCCCTCAATACCCTCTGCGAGTGGCTCAACTGGCAGGCCCGCTGGATGGCCCCCTTCATGCCGCACAAGGCACAGCAACTCTGGGAGATGCTCGGGCACGCGAGCGCCGTGGCTGACCAGCCCTGGCCGGGTACTCCGAGCGCGGAGGACTGGCGCAGCCTGTCCGCTGGCGCCCCCCTGGGGACCCCTGAGGCGCTCTTCCCCCGCATTCAGGCCCCTGAGCCCAAGGCCTGAGCGCCCCTCAGCGAGCAGCCGGAGCCCGGCTGGACGGCTGGCGCCCCAGCTAGAAAGGCGGCCCCACCCCTGGAAGGGGTGAGGCCGCCTCGTCGTTCGGTACCAGCTCTTGGAGCCATCCACACCAGATGGTTCCGGGGCCGGCGGGTTCGCATTCGCTGAGTCTTGGCTCCGATCCCCTCTTCTCGCGACCGGGCGTGACGTCCCAAAGGTCCATCAGCGCGCAGCGCGGGCGGGGTGAACCACCTGCCCACTCTCGTCAGCGCGCGCTGCTGTCCGACCTCAGGCGCTCGCTCTCCTGTGCGGTGGAGCGAAGACCCTGGTGGTCGAGGCAACTCGCGGGTGCTCGGCTATGAAGCGCGGGTGCGCAGCCGAGCGCCGCTGCGTGTCGAGGGAGGACCGGGGCTGGAAGATCAGCGGCGGCGCGTGGCCTTCTTCTTGGCCGCCTTCTTCTTGGTGGCCTTCTTCTTGGTCACCTTCTTCTTGGCGGCCTTCTTGGTCGCCTTCTTCTTGGTGGCCTTCTTCTTGGTCACCTTCTTCTTGGTGGCCTTCTTCTTGGCGACCTTCTTCTTGGCGACCTTCTTCTTGGTCACCTTCTTCTTGGCCGCCTTCTTGGTGGCCTTCTTCTTGGTCACCTTCTTCTTGGCGGCCTTCTTGGTCGCCTTCTTCTTGGTCACCTTCTTCTTGGCGGCCTTCTTGGTCACCTTCTTCTTGGCGACCTTCTTCTTCGTGGCCGCCTTCTTGGTGGCCTTCTTGCGGGTGGCTTTCTTTTTCGCCATTTGAGTGGTTCTCCTTGGACCGTGAGGTCCTGGGGGGATGGTCCGCGCTCGAAAAGAGCGCGAGGGGAAACCACGACATCGGTGCGTCAATCGACGCGTTGCAGGGTGACCTGTCTCAAATCCCTGCGTAAATCCGGAGCGTTTTCTGTTGGCTTCCGCGAAATTCAGAGCGACGCCGACCCAAGCAGCCCTGTATCAGCGACTTGCGCCTACCGTCGAGAGGTGCGGCGTATGCGATTCAACGGCAGAGGGCGCACTCGCGTCCCGCGGGTGCGCCCTCGTTGAGGCTGCTGCTGCGCCGCAAAATTCAGCGGCGAGGTGGATCAACCGAACCGAACTCGACGTCGAGCGCCTGCACGATTCAGAGCGATCCGCGCGGATCAGAAGAGGTCATCCAGCGCTGCTGCCGCCTCGTCCGAGTACCCGTCCGAAAGCGTCACGCTCGGGTTGTCCGTACGGTCCGACATCTCCTTGAAGATCTGCTCGAGCCGCTTCGTCGTCTCCTGAGCGTAGAACCGGACGAGACCGAAGTTGCTTCGCTCGTCCCACACCACGCAGAAGAGCGTTCGCTCCCCCACGATCGAGACCTGAATGCTCTGCTGGTCGCCCTGGTGGAGCAGGGTGCTGAAGCTCTCCTCACCGAGTTGGTGAGCGATCTCCTTGGTCGCCGCAAAGCTGCCAGCCATGAGGGCTGAGAGCGAGTCGAGACTGGCCGAGGCGGTGTCGCCTCTGCGAGTCACCAGATGCCCCTCACGGTCGATGAGGACCGCGCAACGAGCACCGGAAAATTCAAGGAAGCCATCGAGCTCCCCGTCGAGTCGGCAGACGTCCTGCTCGTAATACACGAGCCGGCCCTGCCTGAGGTTCTCATCCGAGATACGCATGGAACTCCTCAGATAAGGTTGAACACGGCCCCACCGATCGCGATCCCCACCGCGACGGCGACCACGACGACAGCCGCGGTGACGAGCGTTGACTTTCTGGCCGACTGCTGCGGAGTCGCCGACATCGCGCGCGCGGATCCGCCGCGCGGACGGAGCCGCCCGGACGGTGAAGAGCTTCCAGCGCGGGGACCGGGAACAGAAGCTCCCGGGCCAGGCTGACCTGCGACCGTCGGGGCGTACGCCCGAGCCGTTGCGCCGCGAGCAGCGACCGGCGCCGGAGGCGACGAGCCGACGGGCGGCGAGGTCGGGGCCATCGGGATCGCCGAGGCGTGCGGCGAGGTCGGCATCGCGAGGGGCGTCACCGGAGCAGGTGCGGCGGGGGCTGAGGGCCGCGCGGCGAGGCGCAGGCCCTCGGACTGCGCAGGCGCCGCAGGGGCCTGCGCCGCAGGCATTGGAGCTTGGGCCTGGGGCGACACCGCCTCCGCACCGGGCGAGGTCGCCATCATCGGCGCAGCGCCCATTGGCTGAGGCGGCGCACTCTGCGCCGCAGCACCCTGTTGCCCCTGCGAGGCCAGCGCGGAAACAGCGGGCGCCGCCTCCTGGGCAGGCGCCGTCGCGACGGGAGCCGGGAGCGGAGCCGTGGGCTGCACCGCGGCGGGTGCGGCCGTGGAGCGGCCAGCGCTGGCAGCGCCCGTTTGCTCGTGGATCGTGTCGAGCACGCTCGCGGCGAGTGACTTCAAGGTAGGAAAGACGCCCTGACCGGAGCTCGCGATGCCCTCGAAGGAGGGCGCCCCGAAGCGGTTGATCTTGGCCTCCAACTCCTCCACAGAAAGCGCGTCTGGGAGGTCACGCTTGTTGTATTGGATGACCATCGGAATGGTCGTGATGTCCTTGCCGTACTCCCGGAGGTTCTCCTCCAGGTTCCGAAGAGACTCGAGGTTCTCGTCCATCATCGAACCGCTGGAGTCCGCGATGAAGATGACGCCGTCCACGCCCTGCAACACAAGCTTTCGCGTCGAGTTGTAGTAGACCTGGCCAGGCACCGTGTAGAGCTGGAACTGCGTCCGCATGCCCGCCACGGTCCCCAGGTCCAGCGGCATGAAGTCGAAGAACAGCGTGCGATCACCGTCCGTCGAGATGCTGGTCAGGTCGCCCTTGTTCGACTCCGGCGCCCGTTGATGAACGATCTCGAGGTTCGTGGTCTTGCCGGACATGCCGGGGCCGTAGTAGACGATCTTCACCGTCACGCTCTTCTGAGCAAAGTTGATCTGAACCATCTCAGTGGTCTCCCGATGATCTGTTGATTGCGTCGTTGGCGGCGCTAGCCGCCGGGACGTCAGCAGCCGCGCCCGGCTCACTGACGGTATTGGTCATCAATTCGCCGAGCGGAACCGTTCCGCTCGACTCTGAGGAAGCAGCCGAACCGGCCGCGCCCTCACACTCCGCTTGCACACCCGCGAGAGGCGCGGGCGGTTGCTCCTGCTCGGAACGTCCCATTTCCCGGAGCAGCCGATGCAGGCGCTCAACGGAGACATCCAGAGGAAAGTGGACGCTCTGGGGATCGACCCCAGGCTCTAGCACCGCGAGAACGTTGGCGCCTGGCCCCCTTTGGACCACGAGCGAACCCTCAGAGGCGACCATCGAGAATCGTTTCTCAAAGTCCCAACCGACTCCACCGCAGGTCCGGTCAAGGTCCTCCACCCAGCTGGCCGCGAAGGCAACGATCGACGCCGCGTCTACCTGCTGGCCGTTGGCGTCAGCCGCAACGGCGGAGCCCTTGGTGATGTCGTTCCACGCGTCCGCGGAGCCACTGGCCTCCAGAATGCAGAGGGGAACCCCTTCGTTACTGAAGATCGCCGCGAGGCAAACTCCAGGCTGGCTCGTCACCGAATCCAGGACGTCCCTCATCATGCCGCATCCTCCATCACCAAGCCGCTCGAGAGGTCGAACATGAGGCGGCTTGAGGTCTCCGTGAGGCTCCGCGCGGCCCACACCGCGGCCGTCCCTTCACCGCCAGCCTTCAGGACCAGTGATCCGCCGGTCCCCTCACAGCGCAGCTCCAGGGGCGTCCCAAGCAGCAGCTTCCGGGACGAACTGCGCGTCATGGAGAGCACATCTCGAACAGCCCGCGCCGACCGATCGGCCGCGCTCCCCGTGGCCCCCTGAACGAGGGCGGTGTTGCCGCGCAGGAAGAAGGCGACGTGCACGTCGTCCCGGGCAGCGAGTTCCTGTAGACCGGGGCGAATCAGATCACGATCGAGGGTCCCGTCCGTGTCGAGGTCGTCGTCAATGAACCGGCCCGTGCGCTCCACGTCAGCGATCGCCTTGGAGAGCGATCGCGAGTTCGCACAGTTGGCGATCACGCCGCGGAACCGACCCTCGATGAGGCGGTTGCCCGGCATGAGGTCCAGGAGGCGTGCCAGCGCGATTCGGGCGTCTTCCCAGGCGCCGCAGCGGCGAGCGATCTCGAACTGGAGACGGAAGGGGCGCGGGTCATCCCTGCGGATCTTCCCGGCCTCGGTAGCCAGTTGGAATGCGCGCAGACCATCTCGGCTCAGGTGGTTCCCAAAGAAGAGCTCGCTGAACGCAGCGGCCTCGTAGTAGAGCGGCTCTCCGGACGCATCAATCTGCCGCCAGCGGCCAGCGAGGTCCAGCGTCGCTGCAGCCTCACCACGCTTCAACATCAGGTCAAACAGCTCGCGATAGCCCTCAGGGGAGGGGTTGGACTCGAGCTCGGCCATGAGCAAGGTCCGCCGGGTCTCCCGCTCGGCGAGGCGGACGTCGCGAGAGAGTCGCTGGAGACTGCGGTCCTCGGGAAAGCGCTCAAGAGCGGCCTGGCAGATCCCCAGCGCATCGCTGTAGTCGCCGCCGCCGGCGAGCTTTCGGACACGGCGTGCGGCCGCCTCTGGAGTCGATGCCCGATCCAAGGCGTATCCGGTGACTCGTGTCCAGATGTTCTTCAAGAAGGCCATGACTGAGCGCTCAGCGGCGCTTCGCCTCCCACTGCTGCAAGGCCACGATGTCGAGGAGCACCTGCTCCCTGTGGCTCCAGGGACCGCCGGCGAAACCGGCCGGCCCGACAGAGTCCGAGACCTCGAGAGCCGCCTTGAAGTGATCCAGCGCCTCCGAGTATCGGCCGCGTTCCACCGCGGCGAGCCCTCGGATGCGCTGCAGCTCTGCCTCATCGCAAAGCCGGGCTTCCTCTCTGTTGGTCTCGGCGGCACGCGCCTCCGCCGCTCGCCGAAGCTCGGCGATGGCGACGGTCAGGTCAGAGAGTTCGCCCCGGACCCCGAACGCCCCGCTCCAGAAGTGATGAGTCCTCGAGATGCGCTCCAAGTCGACGTGCCGCTGCTCGAGCGCGGAGAGGTCTCCAGCATCTGCCGGCATGAGGGCGCCGACCTTCCGGTGGATCTTCACCTCACGCGTGACCCCCACCGTCAAGAGAGTCGAGAGGACCATGGACCCGAGCACAAGATGCACCAGGTGGCGGCGGTTGGCCGCGCGTCGGAGGTCCTCAAAGTTGGCGTCTCGAATCATGTTTGGCAGGGGGCAGCCCGGTGGCAAGGGGCACCAGGGTTATCGAGCGACCGGCAGGGCGACCTGTACGGGAAACGCGGATGTCCCGTGAAGGCCGCCCGTCCGCGCGGGGAACAAAGAAGGAGGGGGGCCGGAAATTGATTCCGCCCCCCCTCCCTCGAGACCTAGCTCAGGGGCACGGTCAGTCCGCAGGCACGATCGAGAGGCTGCCCGCGACGTTACCTGCAGCGTCCGAGAGGCCCGCTTGCAGCTCGACCGTCTCGCCAGGCCCAAGAGGGGCCGAGAGCGTCAGCCGCACGTGGTCGATCCCGATCGCCTCGGTCGCGGTGACCGTGACGGTCCCAGAAGTGCTCCAATTCGCGAAGACCTCGGCGAAGCTGTAGTCGACGTCCTCAGAGAAGCGCACGTCGACCGTCGTCCCGGCGGCGTCCCACCAGAAGTTAATCACCCCGCCACTGATGCCGGGGGTCGTAACGTCTCCACCCGCGACTGCGGGCGAGGCGACCGGTGCGGCGAAGCCATTGCCAGCGAAGTCGGCGATGCCCTGGACCGTGGTGATGATCGTGGCCCCCTCTGGCATATCATCCACCAGCAGGCGCACTGAGTTCGCTTCACTGTCATGGACGACACCCAGGAGACGGAGCGTCTCGGTGCCATTCGTCAGAACGTAGTTGCCGCTCAACGTCGCCGTCGCCGGATCAAGCGCCTCATCGAAGGCCACGTCGACGTAGTCCCCGCCGAAGCCGGGCGCGATGACGGCGGTCGACGACGTGATCGTCGGAACGGTGGTGTCCGCGGTGACCGCGAGAGAGACCACGCCGGTGGAGGCGTTTCCTGCGGTGTCGACCACGAGGGCGTTCACATCGACGGAGTTCGCCGGAGCGACCGTGACGCCAGCGAAGGTCACCTGGATGACACGAGGATCCACCAGCACCGCTGACGTGGCGACTGTCCCCCCTCCGTAGGTGTAATTCAAGGGATCCACCGCCGCGACGGGCTCCACGCTCTCGCTGAAGATCACGAAGGCATTCTCCGTCGAGCTCGGGTCCACAATCGCCAGGCTCGTGATCGGAGAGGGCCCCGCAGAGACGTCCCCCGTCACGGCGGTGAGCGGCGAAGCAGAGGAGATCGGTAGCACCGTGCCCCACTTGGTCCGCAGCGGGCGCGTCGGCGAGGCCTCCAGGGTCAGCTCGTAGCTCAAGGCGCTCTGCAGGTCCACGTTGCTCGCCGCAGCGAGGTTGATCGTGACCGTGTCGGCGCCGTCGAAGCTGAAGGTCGCATCCGTCAGCGGAACCACCCCTGCCGCCGAGTCGGTGCAGCTGTAGCTGTCCGAGGAGGTGATCCCCCACGCCGACATGGGGTGGTTGAACGTCACGCTGATCTGATCGTTGTCCGTGCCCTCGACCGCGAGGAAGGTCACGGTGCTGATCGCCGGGACGTCGGTGACCTCGGCCTCCAGCGCTGACGCGAGGACCGGGAAGAGGACGTTGCCAGCGAGATCAACCAGCCCGACCACGTCGACCGTGGACGCGGGATCGATCACCGCCCCGAAGGAAAGGACCACCCCGAGGCCGCCGTCGACCTCTGCGACCGAGACCGGCGCGAGGGGCGCCCCGGTGGCGGCGTCCGTCACGATGTACTTGACGCCAGCGGGGTTGGAGACGGCGTCAAAGACGTCAGTGAGCCGACGCATGGGCTCGGAGAAGCGGAGGGTGACCTCGTCTCCGGTACCAGCGTTGATGAAGGCAGCTTCGAGCCCCGGCCGGTTGGACTCACCAACGACGGTCGCTGTGATCGGGGTCGCGACGACCGAGTTGCCGCCGAGGTCACGCATGCCGCTGAAGTCGACCTGGAGGTCGAAGGATCGGACCAGCGAGGTCGCGCCGGGGGCGTCGAGCGCGAGGGTCGCGACGCCGCCGGAGGCGGAGTAGGTGACCGTTGAGCCGGCGAGACTGACCGGCGTGCCGATGGGCGACTCGAGCGTCCAATTGCTCACGTCCTGCACCTCGGCCGGGACCATGTCATCGTCGAAGAGGACGGAGATCTGGTCGTTCTCTGCTCCCTCGACCGCCGTGCCCGAAACGGCGATCGCCGAGGGCGCTGAGACGTCCGTTGAGGGGAAGCCAGCGGGGCCAAAGGCCGAGCCGAGATCGTTACCCGCCGGGTCAGAGACGGCCTGGGCCACCGTGAGCGTGTAGTCCCCGGGGAGCGCCACGCTGTCCGTCTGGAGCCTGACGAGGTTGCCCGCCACGACGCTCGCCGTGTTCACGGTCAGCGCGGGGGTGAACGTGTAGTTGGCTGCGTTGGTCGCGGTCGTGGGGTCGACGTCCTCGGTGAAGGTCACGTCGAGGGTCTTTCCGGAAGTGTCTGCCACGCGGTTCTGCGTGAGCGAAGAGACCCCGGGAGAGTCCGAGTCACCCGCAGCGAGCGCCTGTGGCGCCGCGAGCGAGAAGGCCTCACCGTCCACGTCAACGGCACCGGAAGCGACGAGGTCGCCCGTCGTTCCGTTCGATACGTCGAAGTCGAGGTCGATGGTCAGGGTACGGGTCAGCAGGTCGTAGCCGAGCGTCTGAGTCGTGAGATCGACGGCGCCGAGGCCCCCAACTGCGAGCGTCCAGCGCGCCGCGTTCGCCGCCGTGTCCGGGTCCAGCGCCTGCGACGTGCTCGCAACCACCCGGTCGTTCCCCGCGCCCTCGACCGTCTCGAAGGTCACGGTGGTGAACGCGTTCACCGAGGTGCTGCCTGCGACGATCGGGTTCGTCACGGGGACGATCAGGTTGCCGTGGGCGTCGACCAGGCCGGCGATGTCGATCTGGTCCAGGCCGGGCACCACGGGCCGGCTAAAGGTGACGCGCAGCTGCGAGTCGTTACCGGCCTCGAAGTCCACGCTCGTCGGCATCGTCAGCCCCTGGGCGCCGGGGTGATCCACGACGGTGAAGTTGGCGGGAAGCGCACCAAAGACGGGGCTGATCGGCTCGTCAAAGTCGAAGATGAGCACGCGACCAAACTCATCGCCGAAGGTGACCGGGTTGAGATCCTGGGTCACGGTGGAGACGGCGGGGACCGCCGTGTCTCCGGTGGCCGCTCCCGTCAGCGCGAAGGTTGCCACTGACGTCGCGGCGACCGTACCCACGTTACAGCTGAGGGTGAAGGACGCGTGGAGATTGGCGAAGCGGCCCAGCGTGAACGTTGCGATCTGCGTGGCGTTGTCGAGGCTGATGCTCGTCCCCACCAGGTCGAGAGTGGTCCCCTCCACCGAGAGCGTCCAGTTGGCCGGGTCCTCCGCCTCAGCCTGCAGGACTCGAGGTCCGGAGTAGAACTGGACGGAGATCGTGTCGCCCCCGAGCACGAGGTCAGACGTGTCCTGTGTTGCCCCTGTAATCGAGAACAGAGGATCCCTTGAGTCGCTCGAGGTGACCGTCCGCCATTCGTCGCTGAGCCCGGAGACGCCGACGAAGCGCACCTGGTCGTCCGGTGAGACGACGCCATCAAATGCGATGAGGAAGGTGGACCCATTCTGGGAGACGCTCGTCACCGTCTGGCCGCCAGAGGCCTCGACGGAGGCCGGGGCGATGGTGCCTTCGAGCCCCTGCAGAGAGGTCACGATGGTCTGCCCCGCGGGATCCTGAGTGAGGTTCTGCACCAGGCCGCTCGGAGTGACAGCCCCCGAGTCGCTCGAGGACGAGCAGGCGGGCACCGCGACGACGGCGATGGCGAGGAGCGCGAGACGGACCTTGTTGAACAGTGCCGCTACGGCGGCGGCAGGCGTGCTGAGGAATTTCACGGTCTTGAGCGCCACAGGACGGACGCGAGCGGGGAAACGAGACACGGGGTGGGTGTGGACGACCGCCGACAGAGCGCGGACCGTCCTGAGTCCCTTATCGAGCCATCCACGGGTCAGACCTTGAGCAGAAGTTCGCGAGCACCCGTGAACTCGGTCGGGCTCGGACCTGGACAAATACGACTCCCCGGGAAGATCTTTCCGTGCGGGGGTCCGTGCTCCCTCTCCGCGGCGATCCAGAGGGCCATGCGCAGAGACGGCGAGCACCGCCGAGAGAGCCCCACCGTGGAGGCCGGTCATTCAGCGGCGGTCCGACCGCCGCACGCCCGCTGCCTCAGAGGTTCCCGAGCCGGATGGCGCCTGTGGGGCACGCCCGGACGCACGACTGATCGCGCGTGCAGTCGTAGTTGAAGGGCTTCTTCACGACGGCCGTGTCGCCGCGGGCTTCGAAACCGCCGGTCGCGCAGGTCATCTCGCAAACGCCGCAGCCGATGCACGCGGCAGGGTCGAGGCGGAGGCTCACATACTCGTGCGCGGTCACCGGGCAAGCCACGCCGTCCGGGACGTCGTTCTGCACCAGCCCACGGGTAGTCGGGTGGGAAGAGACCGCGCGGATCGCCTCTCGGTATCCGGCCTCAACGAGCTCATGGACCCGCTCGAAGTCGAAGCGGTCCATGTCCCGGATCTTGGGCTGGACGAGGCACACCTCATCGGTGACCTGCCCATGGAGGGAGTGCTCCATGATCA
>Ga0102815_10001533_pt1 | contig 14448 bp, 12 predicted proteins | sample ColrivemetaGS759_FD_79113 | JGI IMG/M metagenome (GOLD analysis project Ga0102815, IMG submission 79113) | Estuarine microbial communities from the Columbia River estuary - Ebb tide ETM metaG S.759 | ecosystem: Environmental > Aquatic > Marine > Intertidal zone > Estuary | place: USA: Columbia...
GTGGATAATGTGGTGAACGGCTTCGGTGGCATGCCGCCGTTTGGTTTATGCATGGACTGTGACGCTGCCCAGTTCGAGGCGCTTATCCGGTTTATGGCGACCGGGGAGTAGGGCGGTGCTCAATCGCAGGGGGATGCTTACTGCGCTGGTGACGGCCGCACTGGGCGCACAGGCGGGCATGCTGCACTCAGCGCCCGCAGCTGCCTCTGGTGCGCCGCGCCGCCTGCCCTGGCGCAACTGGTCGGGCTCCCAGCAATGCCTGCCGGCGGCGCGGGTGGCACCGGCGTCGGTAGCTGAATTGCAGGAACTGGTCGCCAGCGCCAGTGGCGTGGTGCGAGCCGTGGGGGCAGGGCATTCCTTTACTCCCCTTGTGCCCACTGATGGCACTATCGTCTCGCTGTCGCGGCTCAGCGGTGTGGTGAATCATGATTCGCAGAGTCTGCAGGCCACCCTCTGGGCTGGCAGTCGTTTGGGAGACGTTGGTGCGCCGCTGGAGGCGGCGGGCCAGGCCCTGGTGAATATGCCGGATATCGATGAGCAGACCCTGGCCGGTTGCCTTGCCACTGCCACCCATGGCACCGGCGCGGGCATCGGTTGCATGTCGACGTTTATCGAGGGGCTGCAGCTGGTGGATGCCAGTGGTCAGCTGGTGGACTGCGACCGCCAGCACAACAGCGAGTTGTTCGAGGCTGCCCGGGTATCCCTGGGTGCGCTGGGTATCGTCACCCAGGTGAGGCTGCAGAACATGGCACCCTATCGCCTGCGCAGGGAAACCGTGTGGCGCGAGTTCGACGAGATCCTCGAAATTGCTGACAGCGAGGCTGACAAGCACCGCAATTTCGAATTCTATTACATTCCCTTTTCAGGCATGGGCTTCACCGACACCCACGACATCACCAGCGAAGCAGTAAGCTCCACCGAGAAACTGGACGGCAACGAGGGCGCCCGCGACCTGCAACTGGCACGGGACTGGCTGGAGTGGTCACCGCGCCTGCGCGAGCTGGTACTGGGCTCCTACATGAAAACCCTCAGCGATGAGGTGACTGTGGAAAACTCCTGGAAAAACTACGCCAGCGAGCGCAATGTGCGCTTCAACGAGATGGAATATCACCTGCCAAGAGAGCATGGGCTTGCCGCCCTGCGCGAGGTGCGCACCGCACTGGAAACCCACCACCCGGAGGTGTTCTTCCCAATCGAGGTGCGCTACGTGCAAGCGGACGATATCTGGCTCAGCCCCTTCTACCAGCGCGACAGCTGCTCGATAGCCGTACACCGCTTTTTCGAGGAAGATTTCACACCCTACTTCAAAACCATCGAGCCTATCTTCCGCAAGTATCATGGCCGCCCCCACTGGGGCAAGCTCAACACCCTGCAGCGCGAGGGTTTTCGCCAGCTTTACCCCCGCTGGGATAATTTTGAAGCAGTGCGCCGGGCGATGGACCCGCGGGGGCGTTTTCTCAACCCCTATCTCGCCGGACTGTTTAATCCTGCTGGAGATACCGTATGAAGCGCCGCACCCTGATTATTGGCGGCGCCACCGCCTTGGGTCTGGGCTGGTTGCTGCGCCCGGGGGAGCAGGGCGCTGATCACAGTCCCTATTTCCTCGACCTGAGCGCCGCCCTGGACAAGGCAGAACTGGCCAAGCCGACCCTCGTAGTGGATCGCAGCCAATTGCTGGCTAACGTCAGCACACTGATGAGTCACTTGGAAGGGCGTTTTAATTACCGTATCGTCGCCAAGTCGCTGCCGTCCCTGCCTTTGTTGGGCGAGGTTATGGCAGCCTCCGGCAGCAACCGGCTGATGCTGTTTCACCAGCCCTTTATCAACCAGGTCGCAACGCGCTATCCACAGGCGGATATCCTGTTGGGCAAGCCCATGCCGGTGGCTGCAGCCCACAATTTCTATCGCCATTTTCCGGGCGGTGAATTTGAACCACAGCGCCAGCTGCGCTGGTTGCTGGATACCCCCGAGCGAGTGATCCACTACGATGAGCTGGCGCAGGCACTTGGCCAGGACATGCAGATATGTATCGAGCTCGACGTTGGCCTGCACCGGGGCGGGGTCAGTAGCGACGCGCAACTGATTAGCATGCTCGATTTGATAAGCGCCTCGCCGCGCCTTACTTTTTGCGGGTTTATGGGTTACGAGCCCCATATCGTCAAGGTGCCGATGACCAGCGCAGAGCAACTGCGCGACAAGGCCATGGCGGTCTACCAGCATTATGTCGATGTGGCCAAAGCCCATCTCGGTCAGGCCTGGCCGGCGGATGTGGTGCTCAATGCCGGCGGTAGTCCCACCTACGAAATGTATAACCACGGCAACTACCCGATGAATGAACTGGCAGCGGGTTCCTGCCTGGTCAAACCCACAGATTTCGATCTGCCCAGCCTTGCTGATCACGTCGCGGCCAGCTTTATCGCCACCCCGGTATTGAAGAGCCTCGATACCCTGGAAATTCCCGGTATAGACCTGGGTGGTGTGCAGTCCCTGTGTGATCCTAACCGTGCCCGCACCTTTTTGACTTATGGCTTTTACTGGAAGGCCCGGCCCGAATCGCTTCAGGGGCTGGCCTATAACAGCCTGTTCGGTCGCTCCACCAACCAGGAAATGCTCAACGGCTCGCGCAACATCAACCTGCAGCCGGACGACTGGGTGTTCCTGCGCCCCACCCAGAGTGAATTCGTGTTCCTGCAGTTCGGCGATATCGCCGTATATGACAAGGGCAGCATCGCAGAGCGCTGGCCGGTGTTCAGGGAAGAACCCGCCTGAGGCTGCGCGCGACGCCCGCTTACTCAATCAGTTCGCATAAGCCTTTGAATACCAGCTCGCTATAGCTGACGATTCCAAGTACCTCGCCGTTTTCGATGACCGGCACACTGGACAGTCCGAAACGCTCAAACATGCGCGCGCAGTGACGCACATCCATGTTCGGGTCCAGCGAGATCACCGGTTTGGACATGATCTCATAGACGTTGACCCGCCCCGCGGCCCTGTCCTTGGCCAGTACCTTCTTGGCGATATCAGACAGCAAGAGGATGCCGTAGGCGTCGTGCTCGTGACGTTTTTTCACGATAACGACACTGGCGTTGGCCGCTTTCATGGCATTGAGTGCCTCTGCAACGGTGGCCAGGCCGTCGAGCTCCAGGTGCTCCGAGTGCATTACATCGCGCGCCTTGATGATCCTTTTTTTATTCACAGCAATTGCTCCACGTCGTTAGTGATTTTCTGGGCCTGGGCGATCACGCCTACAGCGTCTTCCACGTCCAGCTGGAAGGCGATGCCGGTGCCGGGTTCACTGTCGAACTGGCCGGCATCGCTTATCTTTTCAAGGATACTGCGGCTCAGGTGTTCCTCCACCAGCATCAGCAGCACGTCGCGCTGGGTCTCCAGCGACAGCCCGAAAAAGGTCTTGCTGACTTTCAGTCCCTCGCCGCGGGCGTTGTGGATAATGGTCGCCCCGGTGGCGCCGTTGTCCCGGGCTGCGGTAAGCACAGCATCGGTTTTCCTGTCCTCCACAAAGACGATGATCATCTTGAAATGCATGGTGTTCTCCTCATGTTACCGGTCATTGTTACTGTCCTGATTTTTTACGAGAAATTTTCGCCCGAAATTCCGAGAGCTGGGCATAGGCCATCACCGACAGAATAGGGAACAGGCTGGCAAAGGCGATCAAGCCGAAGCCATCGATGAGCGGGTTTCTGCCGGGTACTGTCTCCGACAGGCCAAGACCCAGGGCAGCCACCAGCGGCACAGTCACTGTGGACGTGGTGACACCGCCAGAGTCGTAGGCCAGCGGTATGATCATTTTCGGCGCCACCGTGGTCTGTAGCACCACCAGCACGTAACCACTGATGATGTACCAGTGGATGGGGTCGCCCACCACGATGCGGTAGCAACCCAGGGATATTCCGAATGCCACCCCCAGTGCCACTGAGATGCGCAGGCCAGTGATACCGATCGCGCCGCCGGAGACCTCGTTGGCCTTGATGGCCACTGCGATCAACGAGGGTTCGGCTATGGTGGTGCTGAAGCCGATGGCAAAGGCGAAAATATAGACCCAGTAATAGTCCTTCCAATTGACGGCGCCCACGCCATGTACGGCCTGGATAAACGCAGGGTCGGTCAGTTGTCCGGCCATCAGTCGCCCCAGAGGAAACAGGCACCATTCCAGGCCCAGCAAGAACAGCGACAGGCCCACCAGCACCCAGCCGAACCCCCAGAGAATTGCCGTCAGGTTTGCCGGTACACGCCGCAGCACAAAAAACTGGAACCCGAAAATAATGACGGCGATGGGCAGTACGTCCCGGGTGGTGTTGAGGGTGACCTCTATCACGGCGGCCATTATCGACATCAGATCATTATCCCGTAGGCCATCACGAAGATCATCGGCGTCAGCGACGCCAGGGCGATCAGGCCGAATCCGTCGATCATGGGATTGCGGCCGCGAATCGACGAGGCCAGGCCCACGCCCAGGGCAGTCACCAGGGGTACGGTAATGGTCGAGGTGGTGACCCCGCCTGAATCATAGGCGATACCAATAATCTCCGGCGGCGCGAAGATTGTCATAATCACCACCAATATATAGCCACCGACAATCAGCCATTGCAGGGGCCAGCCCTTGAGGATGCGAAATACCCCGATAACGATGGCCAGTCCTACTGACAGGGCTACCGTGTAGCGCAAGCCGTCTGCGTACCGTTCTTTGGAGGCATTATCGGGCTGGATCATGGCGCCGGCGGCGGCGACATCGGCAGCTTCCGCGGCTACCGCTATCAGGGCTGGTTCGGCCACCGTGGTGCCAAACCCGAGGCAGAAGGCGAAGGTGATGAGCCAGAACACGCTGCCCTTGCGGGCAAAAGCTGTGGCCATGGATTCCCCGATCGGGAACAGTCCCTGCTCCAGCCCGTGGATGAAAAAGGTCAGGCCGAGCACCACGAAGACTACACCCACCAGCAGCTCGCCCACATTGGGCAGGGGCTGGTCCAGCACCGCGAACTGGAAAAATACGATGACCAGGAAGATCGGCATCAGGTCCCGCAGGCTGCCGAGCATGGCTTTCAGGAGTTTTCTGAGGGTGTTTGCCACAGTGGTCTCTTTTAATCAGAGGCGCCAGCATAGCAGTTCACCATTTTCAGAATCTTGACCTGTATGAATAAAATGGCTTTTTTGCCGGGCACGGGGCAACCGCAACTGGGGTGCGGGCGGGTCGGTCGTAGTCCTGCACCTGGAAAAGCGCAGCGAGGAGTGGACGGTGCCGGCGAGGTGGCTCCACTCAGAACATATACCGGATCATCATCTGCAGCTGCTGGGCGTCACCCTCGTCGCCACTCTTGTTCTCGCGGCGACCCCAGAGGTATTCGATCCCGGTATCCACTTGCTCGGTGGGATTCCAGATGAGGTTGGCGGAGGCCCGCAGCGTGCGCTTGTAGGCGTCATCATCGATAAACCCCGGATTGTTGATATCTACAAAGCCAAAGGTGAAGTTGGAACGCATGTCATCGTCCCACCAATGTTGCAGCGAGCCGTATCCGGCGAAGACATTGAACAACTGCAGTTCACCGGTGCTCTCGTTGAAAATACCGTCGTAATTGCCGATGCTGCTGAGGTCATTCACATAGCGACCAATGCCATTGCCCTTGTTGAGCTGGAACAGGATCTTGTCCCGACTATCAAACATTGGCGTTGAAAAGCTGCCACTGAGGCTGAAACCCCAGGCGTACGCCTTCTCGACGCCCGCTTCGAGGTTGCTGCCGCCGGGTACGCCCCGCTGTCCCCGTATCTGTCGACCCAAGAGGGCTGTTCGCAGGTGTAGCCTGTTGTTGGGTGTAAAGCTGCCAGCCAGAACGATATCGGGCAGCCGGGTTACCCCGCTGCCGTTCTGCAGTTGTGGATTGGGATCCTCCAGAGCCAGCAATGCCTGGAAATCCTCTCCGATCCTGGGGGAGAACCGTACCTGGCTCTGGCGCACATTAATGCGCCCGTTGAGGCCTTCAAAATCGACGCCCTCCGGTGTGGCGTTGGTATCAACGAATGTTGACCAGGTCTGGCCCGCCAATATACGGCCCCATTGCCCGAAGGCATGCCTCAATCTGAAAGCGTTGCCGTCGCCGGTAAAGTCACCCTCGATGAATGCCCGCAGGATTCCGGCTTCGGTGGCGTCACGGTAATCAAAATTGAGGCGGGATTGGTCGGCGGTGATGCTCGACTGCGCCGCGTTGTCATTGGTGTCAGACTGCTGGACGGGTATTGAGCCGACAATAAAACGGTCCGGAATCGTCAACACGTCCTTGTTGTAGACAATCGCCGTCCTGATGAACCCCCCCACCTTGAAGGCCGCATCCGTGCCAGGCAGGCGCCAGGCGCCGGGGAATTGACTCAGCAGATCCTGGGTCGGGTCGTCTGCCTGCGCCGAGGCTACGGCGGTCTGTGTGGGATTAGTGCTGGCGGCCAGGGACGCTTCGGGCTGCGCATCCTTTGACCCGGTGACTTTCTCCAGGCTCGGGGGCTGTGGCGATGGCGCGGCGTTGGCGAGCTGTTCTCCGGCATTGTCAGCTTGTGTTGGTGGCCTGATCTGGAGGGCGGGTACCTCTCGCAGGGCGTCAAGTTCCTGGGTCAACGCGGTTATTTTGCTGGCCTGCGCGGTGAGCGTCTCCGCCTGCGCGTCCAGTCGCTCTCGCTGCTCGGTGAGCTCCCGCTGTTGCTGCTGCAGCAGGGCGATAACCGCAGCCATATCCATGGTTGTTGCCGCCGGAACGGCGTCGTCGGCGCTTGTTTGCGCGGCTGTTACCGCGCCAAAAAATAGTGCCAATGCCAGCGCCGGAAAGCGCCACCCTCGCCTGGTCATTGCTATATATCTCCGTAAGACGTGCGCGAACTTCTGTATTTCCTCGAAGTTTAACTCACATCAATACGCGGAAGGAAACCGCAGTGTCCAGGCCGGGTTGCCAGGCAGAGAGCCCGCGCCTTAATTCCATTTCTGGTTGGGGTTATTGCTGCACTGTGCTGTTACCACATTGTCGCCATTGGCCTGCAGGCACATGCCCTGCGCATTCACCAGGCGCTTTGCTCCGTCGAGTTTCCATTTTTGTGCGCCGGAGCCGCCGCAGGGCTGCGCAATAGCGCTGGCTCCGGGAGCTTTCCCGCCACCCTCGACGCTCACGCAGCTACCTTCCATGTTGACCAGGCGTCCCTTGTCATCGAAACGCCACTTCTGGTTGCTGGCCTTGCCATTGCATTTCGCGCCGGCCACAGTGCCGCCCGCTGCCTCCAGACACTGACCGTTAGCCAGCTTGAGGGCGCGCTGCCCCTGCTCCTGCTCGGCAATTTTGTGGCCTTCCTCCTGCATTTTCTTCATTGCATCAGTGTTCAGCTCTATCGCTGTTGCAGTGGCGGCGCATAAGCCCAGCAGGCCGGCAAGTAGATATGTGTGTTTCATTGGTTTCAACCTTTCAATAGTATGGAGGGCGATTGCATCAACTTAGCCTTTGTCTGTGCTGCTGGCAAGAGACACCAGCGGCGGGCAAGCTCTTACTATTGACCGCGAAAGCCGGGAAAAAGTGCCGACAACCACAAAAAAAATCCTGATCGGCCTGTGCCTGGTGGTGTTGCTTCTGCTCACCCTATCGGCGGGCCTGCTCTGGTGGCTGGCCGCTACCACGGCCGGCACCCAGTGGCTTGCTGGGCAGGCCGTGCGGGTGGCGGGCGACTCACTGGCCTGGGATGAGCTGGACGGCACCTTGCTGGATTCCCTGCACTTGCGAGGACTGCGACTGCGTGTGCCCGGGGCAGCGGTCGATATCCAGGCATTGAAGCTGCAGTGGCAGCCCGGATCGCTGGTGAGCGGCATGGTGCAGGTCGATCGTCTTGCTGCCGATGGCATTCTCATTGTGCTGAGCGATACCGGGGACGCGAAATCCCCTGCCGAGCCTTTCGACCCGACCCGGTTTGACCTGCCCGTTGGCGTGATCATCGAGGCGCTGGAGTTGCGTGATATCGAATTGCGTACAGGTGATAGCGCCCCCCGGCGTATAGACAACATCAGCCTCGCAGCGCGGTTGCAGGATTCCCGGCTTGCGCTGGAGCGACTTGAGATTCTCGCACCCGAGGGGGAATTGGTTGCCAGCGGCAATATCGCCCTGACCGAAGCGATGCCACTCGACCTGAAGGCCCAGTGGAACTGGAGCCTTGCGGATCAGCGCCAGTTGGCCGGAGATCTTGAGATCGATGGTCACCTTGACAGTTACCGGGTCGCCAGCGCAGGGCAGTTGCAGGTCCCCGGACAGGCCCCGACAAGCTGGTCGCTTGCGGCCCGGGGCACGCTTGAAGGTCTGGAGCTCGAGCCGCTCACCGTGACCAGCGGCCCCTACCAGCTGGCCTTATCCGGCGCTGTGACCTGGAATGGCCCGATCGCAGCAAACCTCACCTACCGGGCAACGGCCGAGCAGCTGGCAGAGCTGAACCCGCAATTGCCGGCGCGCCTGGACGCAAGCGGCGCCCTGTTTGCCAGCTTTGAAGATGAAACCCTGGTCCTGGAGCGCCTGGATCTGGCGCTGGAGCAGGCACCACTGCAGTTGAATGTGCAGGGAAGCGCTCTGCTGCCTGCCGATGCCGAGCCCAGCCTGGATGTGCAGCTGCAGTGGTCTTCCCTGCAGTGGCCGCTAACGACGCAGCCGGCAGTGTCCAGCCCCGAGGGTCGCCTGCAACTGGCAGGCACGCCCGATGCCTGGCATCTTGAGCTGGCAATGCAGGTGGCTGGCAGCCAGGTCCCCGCCGGTGACTGGCTGGCCAGGGGCGAGGGTGACCTGCGTGAGCTGCGCCTGGAATACCTGCAGGGCAAGCTGCTGGATGGCAATGTTGTCCTGGCTGGCACGGTTGGCTGGGACCCGGTGCCGCGCTGGAAGCTGCAGGTGGTGGGCAACGACCTGAATCCGGGCAGTTGGCAGCCCGATATACCGGGCCTGCTTGCCTTTGAGTTGAGCACTGATGGCCGGATTGACGCGCAGCAAGGTCCACAGCTTAGCTTCGCCCTGCAGCGATTGTCAGGCGAGCTGTCGGGCAGGCCCTTGTCGGTGGCGGGCAAGGGGGCGGTGGTGGGTGATGCTCTCACCCTGGAGAGCCTGGACCTGGCGAGCGGTAACAACCGCTTACACGGCAGTGGCAAGGTGGACGGCGAGCAGCTGGCACTGGACTGGACCTTACAGGTACCGGAGCCCGGGCTGTTGCTGCCGGGTGCGGCTGGGTCACTGCAGGCCAGTGGCCGCCTGGCAGGCACTATCGCAAGCCCGCGACTGAGTGCCCGCTTGGCCGGCTCTGGCCTGCAGCTAGACGATCTGTTGCTACCCCGCCTGAGTGTCGATGTGCAGGTCGGCCTGGCGGCGGAGGCTCCATTGCAACTGGATCTCGAACTGGAGTCCCTGCAGCAGGGCGGGCAGCCACTGCTGGATGCTGCGCGCCTGAATGTCATTGGCACAACCGCGAGCCACCAGCTCACGCTGGCGTTGCAGGGGCCGTCTGAGCAACTGCAGGCGAGCCTCACCGGGGGCCTGGATGTGCAGCAGTCGGCCTGGCTGGGCAGTCTCTCCGGCCTGAACGTCAGCAGCACCGCTTTTGGTAACTGGGAATTGGCACAGGCAGCGCCACTGGCCCTTGCCCCGCAGCGAGTTGCACTCGGCGAGACCTGCTTGCTGGGCAGTGCCCTCAAGCCCGGCGGCCAGTCTGATGCCGAAGCTGCCCGAGTCTGTGCGGAAGGCGAATGGAGCCCTGCGCAGGGCGCTCGCCTGGCGGCCCGCCTGCAAACCTTCTCCATGGCGCGATTACTGCCAGAACTGAATGGCGAGTTGAATGGAGAGCTCAGTGGCGCACTGGCCCCGGGCGGTGAGCTGACAGCGCGTGGCGGATTTGATGTAAGCCCGGGCCAGATGACTGTGGATACCGCGCAGGGCAGGCAGCAGCTGGTGCATGGTGGGGGTCGGCTGGACCTGGTTGTCGGCCCTGCCGGCCTCAACGCCACACTGGTCTTCAAGCCTATGCAGAAAGGCCAGATGACGGCGGAGCTGTCACTGCCGCAATTGCACCGTTTGCCGCTGGCCGATACCCAGCCAGTGGCCGGGCGAATTCAAGTGGAGCTGCCCGACCTCAGCGGCCTGCAGGGCTGGGTACCTGAACTGGAAGCGGTGACCGGCCGCATCGATGGCGATCTGCGTTTGGCAGGCGACCTGCAGCAACCCCGGCTTGAGGGAGAGTTGGCGCTTGGTGGTGGTGCCGCAGACCTGCCTTTGGCCGGACTGCAATTGCGTGATGTTCAGCTGCAACTGCGTGATGATCCCGCGGCGCCCGGATACATGCTATTGAATGGCGGATTAACATCGGGCAAGGGAACCCTCAAACTCGATGGGCGGCTGAGTCTTGGCGGGGATATGTTCGCGCTGGTCGTGTCGGGTGAGAACGTCGAAGTGTTCGATACCGCCGATGCCCAGGTGCTGGTCTCACCGGATCTTGATATCGGCTGGGACGACCAGTTGCTCAGACTGCGGGGCCAGTTGGTGGTACCCAGGGCGAGAATCACGCCCAAGCTGGCGCTCAGTCCTGGCCTTGCCTCACAGCAGGTGAGCCCGGACGAGGCAGCCGAGGTGGGCCTGGAACCGGATCAGATCATCGCGCGCTCGCCGGATGTGGTAGTGCTCAATGCCCAGGGCGAGCAGCTGGCGTCAGCCGCCCCGAGCTTGCCGTTTCGTCTCGACAGCCAGGTTCAGCTGGTGCTTGGTGACAAGGTGCTGGTCAATGCCCTGGGCCTGACTGGCCGCCTTGCGGGGAAAGTCAGCTTCCGCAACCAGCCCGGGCAAAGCGCAGTGGTGCCCATTGCCAACGGGACCTTGTCGGTGCAGGACGGCTCGTTCCGTGCCTTTGGACAGGATCTGGATATTCAAACTGGCCAGGTGATTTTCCGTAAGGTTCCGGTCACAGAACCTGAAATCAACCTGCGCGCCGTGCGCTGGATCGACAACGACCCGTTGGTGAGCGCCGCCGGTGTGCAATTGACTGGCCCGTTAGCGGCGCCGGTCATGGAGCTGTTCTCCCAGCCGGAGCTCGACCCGATTGAAATCCAATCCTATCTGTTGACCGGCAACCCGCCATCGGGTGGTGACAGCGTGCTCAGTATTGGTACCTACCTCTATCCCAAGGTGTATGTCGGCTACGGCTATAACCTGCTGGAACAGACCAGCGAATTTAACGCCCTTTACACCATCACACCGCGTTATGGCATTGACTCCAGTGTGGGTGAGGCAGATAACTCCGTTGGTGTGACGATTACCTATGAACGCTGATTCACTCATCTGCCGTTGCTGTTTGCTGCTGCTGCTTGCGCTGCCGGCGATGGCGTGGGGAGCACAAGTGGTGCAGGTGCAAATCAGTGGTTTGAGTGGCGAGTCGCTGGACAATGTGCGTGCGTCGCTGTCACTGGCGCGCGACCGGCAGCGCGCCGGCCTGAGCCCGCGGGATATCCGCGAGCTCTACGATCAGGCATCCGCGCAGATCGCCATTGCGCTGGAACCCTTCGGTTACTACCAGCCGCAGATCGAGACCGAACTGCAAGCGCCGGAAAGTGAAGGCGGCCCCTGGCTGGCAAGCTTTCATGTGGACCCGGGCATGCAGGTGCCGGTTGCCGACATGCAGGTAGTGTTTGACGCCGAGGGTGCTGCTGATCCTGCGTTTGAAAAAATCACTGCCGGCTTACCACTACAGCCAGGGCAGGGCCTGGATCATCGCCGCTATGAGCAGACCAAGCGGGACGTGCTCGAGCAGTTGAAAAGCCTTGGTTACAGGGATGCCCTCCTGACTGCAAACCGGGTTGAGGTGAAGCTGGAGCCCTATGGGGCACATGTTTTGCTGCGGGTTGCGACCGGGCCGCGATTTGTGATCGGCGCCATCGAGTTTGATCAGGATACATTCCAGGCCGACTACCTGGCCCGTTATTTGATGCTCAAGCCTGGTGACATCTATACCAACAGTGCACTGGCCGAACAGCGCCGCGCCTTGAGCAGCAGCGGATATTTTCGGGAAGTGGAGATTGAGCCGCTGCCGGCAACCGACGCTGACCCTTACGCCATCCCGCTGCGTATTCGCCTGGAAATGTTTCCACCCAACCGCTACCGGGCCCGCCTGGCCTGGGGTACCGATACCGGTGTGGGTGGTCAGCTGGACTGGACCCGGCGCTACGTTGGCGGGCGCGGCCAGTATTTCAGTGCCGGGGTTGCGGCTGTGGAAGAGCGCAATAAATTGGCGGGGGATGTGAGTTATGTCATACCCCTGCAGCCGCTCGAAGGTAGCAAGCTCACCCTCAACGGCCGTCACGAGAGCAAGGATTTGACCTTTGAGGACGTGGAGCTGAAAGAGGGTGGTGAAACCCGTATCGAAACCAACCTGCTCTCGGTGACGTGGCAGTACCCGTATCGCCTATGGGGTGGTTTTCAGGTCAAACCGCAAATGGGACTTGTTCTGCTCAATGAAAACTACGATGTGTTCGAGGTGTTATTTGGCAATCTGTCATCCAGTGTCCAGCAGAGCATTATCGACCAGATCGGCCGGCAGGCCTACGACACGCTTAAGCCCGACTTCCAGGCGGTGATCCCCACCCTGGGCCTGCAAATGCGCCGCAGTGATGGCCGCTTATTCATTAACAATGGCGATTCGCTTGACCTGGAACTGCTGGGCGCGTCCGAGGCGGCGGGCTCCAATCTCAGTTTCTGGCAGCTACGGCTCAGCAGCTGGCACATCCGCTCCTTCGGAGACGCCAGCCGCCTGCTGTTACGCACCAGCATGGGCTACAGCGATGCCAACAGCAATGATGTGCTAGGGGTCAATTTCAATGAGATGCCGGAGTATTATGAATTTCGCGCCGGCGGCGCCCTCAGTGTGCGTGGCTACGAGTTCGAGTCCCTGTATCCCTCAGATTCCATTACCGGTGGCAAGAGTGAACTGGTGGGTAGCATAGAGTATGACTACGAGGTCATACCCGATTGGAGTGTTGCGGTATTTGTCGATGCCGGCAACGCCTTCAATGAATGGGATGACTACGATGCCAAAGTGGGTGCGGGTTTTGGCTTGCGCTGGCGCTCACCGGTGGGGCTGGCCCGTATCGATGTGGGCTTCCCGCTTGACGATTCAAATGAGCTGCTGCAGGTCTACATTACCGTGGGGCCGGAATTTTAAAGCGCCATTGCGGGTAGCACTATTCCCTGATTGCATGTCATGAAATAACTCAGAGTTATTTGTAAAATATTTTTTCATTCTTTAGTGGAATAATTGTCTGATTATGGTCTAAGCTTAATCACGTAGCTTGCTTTCAAAAGCCGGAGTTTTTGAGAGCAAGGGAGGCAACGTCAGCGGTCCAGGGGATGCGAGCCCTGTGACGGCGGGAGTGGCAGAATGAAACGTGTAAAGAACATTGCGCTAACGCTATTGATATCAGTCATGGCCGCTACCGCACACGCAGGTGAGGGTGAACTTTCCCTGTTCAGCTACGGGTTTAATGTTGGGGACAGCAAAAAGGTCCAGAAATTAACACCTCCACCCCGGGAACAGCAGGCATACGCCACCAGGACACTGTTCACAGCCGCTGACTCAAGTGAGCCCGTCGTCTTCGCTTTTACAGAAGCCACACCCAAAAAAACCGGTCAGCGGCGACTGCCGCGGGTATTCACTTTTCTTAAAGTCGGGTATTCGTGGTGAGATTACACCAGGCGCTGAACCGCCGCCCATTCCTGCGGGCTGACCGGCGCAATAGATAACCTTCCCTGCCTGAAAATACTTAACTGCGCGGTTACCGGATCGGCCTTGAGTGCACTGGTGGGAATAAGCTCGGCAAACTTTTCCACCAGCCGCACGTCCACACAAAACCAACGCGGTTCTGCCTGGGTGGCTTTGGCATCGTAGTACTTGCTGTCGGGATCAAACTGGGCCGGATCGGGATAGGCGGCTGTTACCACCTCCATCACCCCGGCCATGCCGATGTGCTTGCAGCTTGAATGGTAGAACAGTACCCGATCCCCTTTGTTCACCTTGTCGCGCAGGTTATTGCGAGCCTGGTAGTTGCGAATACCATCCCAGCGGGCAGTCTGCTTTGTTTCAGCGGCCAGGTGGTCGATGCCGTACTCGTCCGGTTCGGATTTGAAGATCCAGTAGTTCATCGTGACCCTCGCTGTAGAGGTCCTCAGGCGCTTCTATAATCGGCGATGATAGCGCCGGCTTTGGCAATCTCCTGTTCATGGCTGAGTTCCCGCCAGGGTTCCTGCAGGGCACCGTCATACCATGCGCGCATCGCGGGCAACTCCATCATCAGGGTCTGGTAGTGTTGTGCTGTTTGGCTGAGCTGGAGCTGGTAGGTCGCTATCCGAAATACCACGGGTGCAAAAAAAGCATCCACCGCGGTGAACGCCTCGCCCGCCAGGA
>Ga0102815_10001537_pt1 | contig 14434 bp, 13 predicted proteins | sample ColrivemetaGS759_FD_79113 | JGI IMG/M metagenome (GOLD analysis project Ga0102815, IMG submission 79113) | Estuarine microbial communities from the Columbia River estuary - Ebb tide ETM metaG S.759 | ecosystem: Environmental > Aquatic > Marine > Intertidal zone > Estuary | place: USA: Columbia...
AAGGTTGCATAGATGATCAAAGATGCCAGTATGCCGACCGCGCCCAGCGCAATCAGCTGCCCCCCCGCCCGGCGCTTTTCCCGGTCTGCGGTGAGGGCCAGCGCGCTTAGAAAAATAACGGTGGTAATCCCTGCTCCTACCGCTGCCTCTGTCAGCGCCACATCAGCAGCGTCAAGAATAAAAAAATTGGCTGCCATCAGCAGGCTGAAGATAGAGGTCAGCATCACCGAAACAAACAGGTTTTCGGTGCGGACAATGGCGATAGCGGTAATCACCAGCAGCGTCAGTAAAAATAATGCAAAGACAAATATCATCCGCGAGCATCCGCCTTGTTTTTGCCCACTATGGTATCGGCATCGGGTTTGAGGCCTGACAACAGCGCGGCGTTGGCCAGTGCATAGGTAGCCGTAGGGCCTGTCAACAGCAGGAACAGCATAATTGCCGCCAACTTCAAGGTTGCCAGGGAAAGGCCAGCCTGCAGCATCATCCCCACAAATATCAGAATGGTCGCCATTGTATCGGTGAGACTGGCTGCGTGAATGCGGGTGTAGAAATTTGGTAGCCGCAACCCACCCACGCCGCCGATTAATACGCAGGCACCCCCCAGTGTGAGCAACACCCAGCTCACAATGTCGATAGCGACATCAATCACGATCAGCACCCTCGGAGAGTCGCGAGCGATTCTGGAAAAACTCCAGCACGGCAAGGATGCCGACCATATTGATCAGGGCATACGCCAAAGCCAGGTCAAGAAAATCGGGCCGGCCGTAAAGGAAAGCGATCACTGCCAGTAACAGCACAGTTTTTGTGCCAAACACATTTACCGCCAGCACCCTGTCGTACACGCTGGGGCCCAGCAGCGCCCTGACAAGGGCCAGCACCATGGTAATTAAAATCGCGATGGAAACCACAATATACATGCTTAACCCAATCCCAGTTCAGCGGTGCGACGGTCGGCCTCACCTTCCTGCAATGCCCGGGCAGATTCGCTAGTGAGGCAATGTATGAGCAAGCTGCCCTCGTGCATATCCAGGGTCACTGTCCCTGGAGAGAGCGTAATCGAGTTGCCAAGAATAACCCGGGCCACATCGCTTTGCGTTTTCGCCTGTACCTCGACCACCATCGGGCTTATCGGCAGAGAGGGTGACAGAATCAATTTAGCCACATCGATACTGGAGACAATAATTTCGCGCAACAACCACCACCAGTAGCCCGGGAGTCTGGGTAACACTTTAATCACAGCCTGGTGACGAAAAAAACCCATCCGCTGAGCCAGAATGACAGTGAGTACACAGGAAAATACGCCCAGGCCCAGCAGCAGCGGCTTGTACAGGCCCGACCAGAGAACCCAGGAAATGGCGAGAATAAGAAATAGCAACACCACCGCCTGCGGGGTTGACTCGCCTCGCTGACGTCCCGGCCGATATACCCTCATAAGTCGCATGGGCAAGGGTTAACCCCGGCAGAAACCGGCAATTGGCGCTGCTTGGCTCGACAATGCATCAATCCACCTACACTGAATTTGAATTATGGGCCATTATCGCTGAATGGCGCGAAGTCACAAGGCTATATCAGACCGGTTTTCCCGAGGTTGATATCCAGCGGACTCGTATTCCCGCAGTCCAGGCCTCCTTAATGCAAGCGCCAGGACTTTTCGCTACATCTAATCGCAATACTGGTCTATTGTTGTCTGCAACATGTAAAGCTGACCGAAGGAACCCCAATCGTGAAACTGAATCGACGTGATTTTTCCCTGACCACCCTGGGAGCACTGGGTGCCCTGGCCTTTAGCCCTGCCTGGGCGGCACCAGCGACGGAGAATCGCCGCATTGTCCTTGCCTCGCGTCCCAGCGGTAAACCCACTGTGGAAAATTTTCGCCTGGAGACGGTGGCGGTACCCGCGGTAGGTGACGGTGAGGTTTTATTGCAAACAGAGTTTCTCTCCCTGGACCCATATATGCGTGGGCGCATGAACGCTGGCAAGAGCTATGCGCCGGCGGTCGAGCTGGGCGCGGTCATGGTAGGGGGTACGGTCAGTCGCGTTGTGGAATCCCGCAACAGTGCTTTTGCCAAAGGTGATTTGGTAACGGCCTATGCCGGCTGGCAGGACTACGCAATCTCGGATGGATCAGACCTGATGAAGCTGGATCCGCGCATACCCAGCCCCTCCTACGCATTGGGTGTACTGGGCATGCCCGGGCTGACGGCCTACGTGGGTCTACTGGACATAGGCCAACCGAAAGCGGGGGACACCGTGGTCCTGGCCGCTGCCACCGGTGCAGTGGGTTCCGTGGTCGGGCAAATAGCCAAACTCAAGGGCTGCCGGGTAGTCGGTATCGCCGGTGGTGCTGAAAAGTGCCAATACGCCGTCGAGCAGCTGGGTTACGATGCCTGCGTCAGCCACTACGATGATGACATGGCACAGCAGTTGGCAAAGGCCTGTCCGCAGGGTATTGATGTGTATTTCGAAAATGTGGGCGGCAGTTCATGGGAGGCCGTCATGCCATTACTGAACAATTTTGCCCGCATACCGGTATGTGGACTTATCGCCCACTACAACCAGACCGAGCTGCCGCCCGGGCCTGACCGGATGAGCCAACTGCAGGGAATGATCCTGACGCGGAGCCTGAAAATGCAGGGCTTTATCGTCGGCAATTACCGGGACAGGATACCGGCCTTTGTCGCCGATATGACTGGCTGGCTGGCCGAGGGCAAGGTCAAGTACCGCGAGGATATTGTGGAAGGGCTGGACAATGCCCCGAAGGCCTTTCTGGGCTTGTTCAGTGGCAATAATTTCGGCAAGTTGGTGGTGCGGGTTAAGTAGACGATCTCGATTTTACCGGCACCACGTTTGGCCCACTCATGGGCATACACGGCATTCATAGCAGCCCGGCGGGTGCCGGGCTGTCAGGGCAGCGGCCAATCCGCGGCGTCGGTCACGAACTCGGGCTGCAGGGGCCGCAGTCCATCCCACTTGTTAATGAACCGTTGCGAGGGATCATACTGTTCGGTCTGCTTGGCGATATTGAAGTGCCTGCCCCCTCTTGGGTCTGCGCCGACCCCTGCCAGATATTGCCAGTTGCCATAATTGCTCGCCACATCGTAGTCGAGCAGGTGCTTTTCGAAGAACGCCGCGCCGTACCTCCACTCGATTCCAAACTCGTTGACCAGGCAGCTGGCGGCAATCTGACGTCCACGGTTACTCATCCACCCGGTCCCCACTAATTGGTGCATCAGGGCATTTACCAGCGGAAAGTTGGTGTCCCCCTGGCACCAGCGGGCAAAGTTGCGTGGTTCAAAGGTACAGCGGCGCACTCTGCCCGGCTCGCCACCGACGCGAAACAGGTTGATGTCGTCTCGCATCGCACGCCAGTGGAAAAACTCTCGCCACAGTAATTCGTACAACAGCCATTGGGTTGACTCATTGGCAGTAACTTCAGCTTCGAAGCTTTTGACCTGGGCGGCCACTTCCCGGGCAGAGAGGCTACCCAGCGCCAGCCATGGGGAGAGTGAGCTCGAACCATCCAGACCATCCAGGCCATTGCGGGTGTGCTTGTATTGCAGGATCGCCTGCTCACCGAAGATCCATTGGCGCAGCCGCCTGTGGCCAGCGCTACTGCCTCCCTGCACGGCAAATGCGATGTGTGGCTTGCAGGGAGGTGCCTCCAGGGCCGGGAAAACAAGGCCCGGCGGCGGTGGCGGAAGTTCTGAAGGGGCAGCCGCGGGTTCCGTCGGCGTTATTCCCTGCAGCTTATTTTTGAACGGGGTGAATTGAACCGGCATTTTTTCGGCATTGAATGGTAACTGATCAGCCCTGAACAGCGTGTTGCCACCATAGACCTGCAGCGGCACACGCAGAGTTGCTGCGACCTGCTCTCGGGTCCTGCGTTCATAGTATCCGGGAGAAAGTGATGTACCCACCCTGCTGGCGCCGGTCTCCCTGGCCAGCCTGGGCAGTTCCAGCTGGGGCCGGCCGCTCAAAACCAGCAGATCCTGCCCCAGGCCAGCCAGGTCTTTGCGCAGGGCCGCCAGGCTCTCCAGCAGGAAACGCCGCCGCTGCGAGCCCATGCCGGTTATGTTGCACCACGGTCGCGATTCCGGCCAGAAATACACCAGCAGAAGCTTTTTGGACCCGGCGTGCTGCAACAAGCCGGGGTTATCCTGCAGCCTCAAGTCATTCTGGAACCAGTAAATTTCAGTCAATGCAGTTCTCTCATCAACTTCAAGACGCTGTTCTTTGCTGGGCTCATGCCAGGGCCTGCTCACGATGAATCTCAAATAACAATACGCGAGGGAAGCCGAACACGATCACCGTTTCCAGCGAGGGGCTTCTTTGAAGGCAAAGCGGAAAGCCCTGAATAACCCCACTGTCATCCGATTTAGTGGGGAAACCAGCGGCTATGGGGAAAGGCACAAAAATACTTGCGCTGGGCAGGTTTCCGGTACAGACCTTGAAAAAGTGGAACAGGCACCCCTATGCCTGCTTTCTACTCGCTCGCCTGAATTGGCTGCCTGACACAGCTATCTTGCATGTTCAGGCAGTTCTGGTCACAGCAACCACATCGAGCCAATCATAAGACTCTTTCACCCCGGTGACCTTCCAACAGAACTGGCGACCGGCCGGAATACAATCATCAAATAGCCTGTCAGTAAAAAATCCAGCCCAGCTCAAGGAGTGTTGAATTCAGGCTGGGTTGGAATTTACCGCCGTCTACCTCGAGTCGGCTGAGTCCGCCCTTGATGAACATGCCGTTATTGAACTCATAGCGCAGGCCTGCGCCAAAACTGTATGCGAGTTCCGTTTCATTATAGCTGCGTGCAAACCTGCGGCAGACATAGCCATACCAGGGATCCCAGTAGCAACCTGTAAATCCATTACCATTGGAAACATTCGAATCCACGTAGTTCCAACCGATGCCTGCCTCGACATAAGGCGTAAAGGGACCATTCAGCAGGTTCCAGATGCCCTTAAACTGACCGCTCACCAGATCCATCCTGTGGCCAATTGATACCAGGCCATCTTCCGGGCTGTTGTAAGTGGCGTCGTAGTCAGGTCTGGACCATGTCATGGCAAAACCCAGCGCGACATTCTGGTCAAGATTGTAATTGAAATCAAAGCCCAGGCCGAAAGCGCTGTCCATGTCGACCGAAGATCCCTTACTACCATCTACGTTTTCGGAACCTGTACGCAGAACCTGGAAACCGCCTTCCCAGTTCTGGGCGCGCTGCGGTCCAGCCGCCCAGGCGCCAGTCGTTTCACCCAGGCAACAGCAGCACAGTACTACCGTGGTTAAAAAACCATTTCGATACATTATATGACTCTCTCAATCGTTGCCACTCCACCGATCAGACTCGTGCACCGGGGAATAAGCCGCTTGGCATGCATTTTCCAGTGTTCAGCCTTTCCTGGAGGGCGATGTCCCGCCGAGCCAATCATAAAATGCTTCCTGACCCGTAATTTTCAAGTCAAACTGGCGACCTGAGCGAAGGCAGGCATCAAACAGGTTCTGCCCGTGCGATCGAACGCAGGAAATAATAAAGCCCGGAGTGGCTCCCCGTAGATTGACCAGCTGGACGCGAATACCGTGACTGCCGGTGACGAAAAATACCGGCCCCTCTGTTTCACGCGGCTCCAGATCGACAGTTACCAGGCGCTGCACTACTTCCAGGGAACTCGGACCCCACAACCCCAGTAAAACCCATCCATCGGTCATATCGGTATAAGCGGTATCGGTCCAATCGGCATCCATAGGGCCAGCCAGATCGAAAATAACGGCCTCCTGGGGTTTCATGCATCCAACCAACGCCTGGCCATTCCAGACAGCCTGGCCTGGATTCATCAATCCCAGTGCTTGAACTGCCGGCCCATGCACTATCGCTTTTGGCCGATGACTCAGATCAGTCAGTCCAACCGCGCAATCTCCCACTGAAGGCTCAAAGCTTTCTACCACGGGCCAACCGCCCAATTCTTTTTCCACAGGCTGCCCTGCCCAGGCAGGTAGCCGTATAGCTCGGGTACGTGTAATCACATCTTCATCCTCGCGCCGCTACGGTCATAGAACGGCCGTTTTACAACATCGGCCTCGGCTTCTAGCCCACCATCAAACCAGAACCGGACTTTTCCACCCTCGCGCCAGTTTTCGTGAGGCGCAGCCAGTGCCAGGCCGATAGTCTTCTCGAGCAGGGGGCTGTAAAGCATGGAAGTGACGCGACCGAGCTGCTTGCCGCCGTCCACCACCAGAGCGCCCTCTTTAACCGGCGATCTGCCATCCACACTAAAGGCGATAACCATTTCCTTGAAATCCTGGCCTGCGTACAGATCCAGCATGGGCTTGCCGACTGTATCTGTTTTCGCCGAATCCAACAGCCAGCCCATGGAGGACTCGAACAGGTTGGTAAAGCTATCGGTGTCAAGCCCTGGCATCACATGACCTTTTTCCAGGCGGCAGATGTTCAGGGCCTCCAGCCCAAAGGGCACAAGACCGAACGGCTTGCCTGCCTCCAGAAGCTGATTCCATAAGTAGGCCCCCTGACTGGAAGGGCAGAACAGTTCATAGTTGAGCTCACCCACAAAGCCAATACGCGTGACGAGCACCTTGACACCGGCGACCTCCAAATGGGTCCAGTGCTGGTATGGCAGTGCCTCACCTGATATATCGGCATCAGTCAGCAGGGAGAGCACCTCCCTCGCCCTGGGCCCGGCAAGACTGATACCCGCCCTCGTCTCGGTCAGGTTAACAAAATGAACCTGCCAGTTTTCTTCCCGGCACCAGCGGGCAAACCACTCCTCTGTCAACGGCGCACGGCCGGCGGTGGTGGTCACAAAATAATCGTGCTCACCCATTTTAAACGCCATGCCATCATCGAGTAGTACGCCTTCCTCGTTGCATGCGGCGTAATACAAGGTGTGATTGCCGGCCAAATCGTCGATGCTCTTGGTCATTACCCTGTTGAGCAGTTTTTCGGCATCCGGGCCGAACACCCGAAACTTGCCCAGCATCGAGACATCACAGATACCTGCCGCTTGATGAACAGCCAGGCTCTCGGCTTCATGATCTCCAAAATCGATCATCCGAACCCAGCTGCCCATCCGCAGGGGATTGCCGCCGCTCTCAAGTTGGGCGTAATAGAGCGGGGAAAGTTGCGGATTATCGTGGTGCCCTTCAGCCATGGCGCCGATGCTCATCGATGTCACCGGCGGCCTGGTGGTTGGTAATACCCGTGCGCCGAGCTCGGGTCGCTTTCGGGCCAGAAGATGGGCGAAGTTGGCTTCGCACATGCCACCCTGGCAAGCCCCCTGGGTTGCTGTGGTGTAACGCTTGCACGTCTCTATATTATTGAACCCTTCGTCGATTGCCTGCTCGATGTTCTTTGCGCTGACATCATGGCAATAGCACACAAAGGTCTTGCCCTTGTTCTTGTCATCATCCAGGACCGGCTGCAGAGATACTGCTTTTACAACTGATGCCTGATCCAGGGCCATGCTGGCTTGCTGTTCCAGTGATGTGCTGTGAAAGCCAATACTCTGAAGTGCCCTGGCAGCCGCAAGAGCACCCTGTGCTTTTATCGCCGCGGGATCTTCAAGACCGAGCAGTCTGCCTGCAGCCTGGTAAGCAGGGGGTACCTCCTCGGGCAGGTAAAAATTCAGAGCGGCGTCATAGATCATTCTGGTGCCAATCTGCCCCAGCAGTTTGTGCCGAGGATAACGCCCGGAAGATGCCACAATTGTGTCGCAGTTGATCGTCTGGCTATCAGCACCATCGATGCTTGCCAGCGTGGCCCCCTTGATTCTGCGGCGGCCACGGGTGCCGGTAAGAGTGTATCCATTCCAGACTTTGACGCCCTGCTCTTCAAGCCGGGTTTTCAGGCCATCATTCAGGCCTTCCTTGCGAAAGTCGACTAATCCAGCCAACTCTACACCCTTTTCCAACAGCTCCAGCGCAACCTGGGCCAGGTAGTCATCTCCTCCAGCCAGCAACACCCTGCCCCTGGGTTTGATACCCCAAAGATGAACCATTCTCTGGGCTGCTTCGGGCAGGATGACACCGGGCCGATCGTTATGCGCAAAAACCATCGGCATCGAGCCAGTGCCGGTCGCGATTACAGTGGTACCGGCCCTGACCAGATAGCTGCGCTCGACCAGTTCCTGTTCGCCATTTGTTCCGGAATCACCGCCGGACTGTATGCACACGGCAAGACCATCCGGATAAATGGCCGCTACCCTGGCAGAAGTCAGCACCTGGATATTACTGTACGTTTCCAGCCGACCAACCGACTCCCGGGCGCGCTGGAATCCCTGCTCACCCTGGAATGACTCAAAGCCGCCCAGCCGCGGCTCGGCTTCGGCCAGGACTACCCTGGCACCCGCTTCTGCGGCGGTAATAGCGGCCTCCATACCGGCAAGCCCGCCGCCCACCACCAGCATATCCGGGCTCAGGTTTACGGTGTCGAACTGTGGCTTGGTGGGCAGTTTTTTGACCCTGGCCATGTTGCCGGGCATGGCCCGAATCACTTCTTTGACAATCTTCCAGAACCACAGCGGTTTGTAGAACATCTTGTAGTAGAAGCCAGTGGGCATTGCCCAGGAGAACGAGTCGGCCACAGCGGCAGGATCAAACTCGATACTGCCCTGGGGCTCAACCACCATGCCGTCCCTGACTGTTGTCTGGCAGGTCTTGATGTGCATGCGTCCGTCGACGTTCATGGTGCAGCGGGAGCATTGGCCGCTCAGGCAGGCCGGCGCCCTGCGGCGGTGATATTTGAAGGAGCGGGAGAAGGTTTCAACACCCGCTGCCAGTAACGCTGAGGCGACGGTGTCTCCTTCGAAAGCATCGATGGATTTGCCCCGATATTGAATCTTGACCGGCTTTTTAGGGTCAAATATCTGGGTAGCACTCTGGGGTAAACGGCCAGCCATCGATCTATTCCTCGGTGATTTCATGAGTGACGGTATTGCGCCTGACTTTCACCCAGTCGCCGCAGCCCATGTTGTGGTACCACCATTCGTCCTGGGGCCCCGACATATTTTCGTTAAAGTAAAGGTAGTCACACCAGGCCTTCGCATCGGCGCCAGGCCCAGGGGCTTGCTTGCACTCGCCCCCGAAACGAAATTCATAAGGGTTGCGACGTCCGCAGTTCGGACAATTAATCAGAAATGCCATGGGAAATTCCTGTTACAAAATGACTTCACGAACACGCTGCCTGTTATAAAATCTGTCGAGACCGAAATACTTGATCTTCTCTGGCATAAGACCGGTTGCTATGTACTCGGCCGAGTATTTGCCACAGGCAGGGGTCGACTTAAACCCGTAATAGCCCCACGCGATATCCAGCGACAGGCCATCGATACCACTTGGCCCCATGACAGGTGCGGAGTCCCCGGTACAGTCACACAGACCTGACCAACTGCGCACAACCCGGACATGAGCCAGATCGGGGAAGTACTGGAGAATCATTGCCACGCGCTCAGAGCACTCTTCCCAGGTGGTGTAGGAATTCCATGAAGGGAACGGATCCAGTTGCCCCCCGAGAATCAGGTCGCCCTTCAGGGTCTGCTGCGTGTACCAGTGCATTCGCGGAGAGGCCACATAGTAGTCCAGGAATGGCGCCATCACATCGGTGGTCATCACCTGCATGGGAATCGTGGACACCGGAAATTTAACGCCAAGCATACGGGCTATTTCCGATGAGTAGCCGCCTACAGCGACATGGACCCTGTCGCTGGAGATGTCGCCGACATTGGTCTTCACGCCGGTTACTTTTTCACCCACGGTATTGAAGCCGACGACCTCAACCCCGGTACAGAGATCCACACCCAGCCGGGCAGCAGTCTTGGCAAATCCCCAGACGGCCGCGTCATGGTGAACCGTTCCACCTTCGGGGTGAAACTGGGCGCCGACAACCGGCAGCGCAGGCTTGTCACTGACATCCAGGGACGGGACCATTTTCTTGACTTCCGCGGGGCTCAGCATGTCGATCTTGATGCCAGCCATACGCTGGCCGTCGCTCTGCATACGCATGCTGGTAAGCTCACCGTCGCTATGGGCCAGAGCGAGGAGGCCCTTTTTCTGGACCATCAGATTCCATTCGAGCTCGGAACTGAGCCCATCCCACATGGCCAGGCTTTCCTTGTAGAAAGGGAGGGTCTCGTGCGCGCGCTTGTTGGAGCGAACCATTTCCGTGTTCCGGCCGGAACCGCCCGAGCCGATATAGCGCCGCTCCAGGACAGCAATACGCTTTATACCGTGGTACCTGGCCAGGTAATAGGCTGTCGCCAGGCCGTGCAAGCCACCACCGACAATGATGACGTCATAACTTTTTTGCGGCTGCTTGTATTGCAAGACTTTCTGTGTCGTGGCCATCGGCTTTCCTGTACGGATATTGTCGCTGGATTCGCAAAAATTATTGATTAACTGCGAGAGTTCAAGGTAGCACGCCAGCTTTCTTACCAAAAATTGATATTACATATGCAAGTCATGTGGTTCGTGAATCAATTTCCCGGACCGCGATCCCGAGGCCAAGGGGCCGGGCTGGGGCCTCATGAGGCGCCCTGGATGCAATCCTCGTCATAGTAGCGGGCGGCCCGCAGGAACGCCGCCGCGGCAACCAGGCCCACCAGTGGCATCAGCTGCAGCGCGCGGTCAAGGCCAATGAAGTCGGCGGTAACGCCGGTAAGAAGGGGTCCCGGCGCCAGCCCCAGGATATTATTTGCCAGCGCCACCGTGGCGATAACCGTCGCATGAATTGCCGGGTTGGTGACGTCGGTGGCCACCGCACCGCAGGGGCCCGCATGACCGCCGGTAAAAAACGCGCCGGCAGCGATCACCGCGATCTGTAACGGCCCCGGGGGCATGGTAAAGGCTGCGATGAGCAACGGGCAGGCCAGCAACGCGTACAGGGCGGGCAGGCGCAACCGGTTGCGAGGCGTGCGCAGACTGGCACGGTCGGCGACAGCCCCGCAGATCATCATACCGACGGCACCGGTCAGCAGCACCAATGCGGCGTATAACGCCGCCTGGGCCAGATCCATACCGTGATGGCGATTGAAGAAGCTCGGGAGCCAGGCCAGCACCGATCCCTGTACGAACATTTGCAGGCCACTGCCCAGATAGTTCCAGCGGGCGGTGCGGGTGGCAAACAGCGCGCTGATCACGGTACGCAGCGGAATTTTGGCAACGGCCGGCCCAACCCTCGCGGGCTCCTTCACCATAAGCGGATACACCAGCGCCAGTAACAGGCCGGCGGCGCCAATGACGATGAATGCCATCCGCCAGCCATAGTGCTGGGCTATCAATCCGCCCAGGGCGACCCCCAAAACAGAACCAAACAATCCGGCCGAAAAAAATGCGCCGATGACGGTGGCACGAAGCCGAGGCGGAAATACGCTGACCAGTATCGCCCCGCCCGCACCGCCATAGCCGGCCTCCCCCAATCCAACCAGCGCGCGCGCCAGCAGCATCTGCATGAAATTACCGGTGAGCCCGCACCAGATCGTGGCCAGGCCCCACACCAGCGCCATTGCGGTAACGGCCTTCACCCGCCCCACCCTGTCTGCCAGCAGCGCGATCGGGAACGACATGACACCCACCAGCAGCGCCACCAGGCTGACCAGCAGTCCCAGCTGGCTGTCGGTCAGTGACCATTCGAGCTTGAGCACCGGAAAGACAGCGTTGATCACCTGGCGCGACATATAGTCGGACAGCATCAGGCCAAAGGTAAGCAGGAAAACCAGCCACGCATAGCGGCGAGGGGGAAGTGTCACAGTGTCCGGCCCAGCTTCGCCATCGGTCTTATCGCCCTGGTCGATATCACGCTTGTGTTCCAGGCGCAGACAGCGCTACGTCCAGCTTTTCCAGCAAAAAATCCACATGTTCGCGAGAAAACGGCAACGGGGGCCTGACCTTGATGACATTTCCATGGCGCCCACTTACGCCGATCAGCACGCCCTGCTCTCGCATGAGTTCGGCTACGACCAGGGCTGCCTGTCGGTCGGGCTCCTTGGTGGCACGATCCTTCACCAACTCAATTCCCATAAACAGGCCCAGGCCCCGCACATCACCAATCCGGTAATGACGCTGCTGCAGTTTCTCCAAACCGGTGCGCAGGTACGGTGACAGATCGCGGACGTGGGCCAGCAATCCCTCGTCTTCAAAAACATCGAGTACCGCGTTACCTACTGCTGCAGACACCGGGTTGCCCCCGAATGTGTTGAAGTAAATCTCGGTTTGACTGAACTGCGCCAGATTTTCCCTGCTGGTGATCACAGCGCCTATCGGGTGCCCGGCCCCGATAGGTTTGCCGAGGGTGACGATGTCCGGCACCACGCCGTAGTGTTCGAAGCCCCACATCGTTCCGGTGCGGGCGAATCCCGCTTGAACCTCATCGGCGATGCACAGGCCTCCCGCCGAGCGCACCTGCCGGTATACCTGCGCGAAATAGTCCGGCGGGGCTTCAAGGGTACCCTGGCTGTCGAAAATAGTGTCGCACAAAAAGGCTGCAAGGCCGCTGCCAGACTCGTTCAGCCTACCGATCGCCTCGCCCACCAGAACAGCATAGCGCTCGCCCGCCTGCGGGTGAGGCCCGAACGGGCCGCGATAGGTATTTGGGGGTTCTACCGCGGCGACATGTACCGGCCGTGAGTCCGGACCAGTTAAACACGTAGACAGCTCGTTCATGAGCACCGAATTGCCGTGATAGGCATTTTCCATTACCACCGCGCCCATTTTCCCACTGACAGTGCGGGCAATTCGCATAGCCAGCTCATTGGCCTCGGTCCCGGTACAGACGAATAGGCACACGTCGAGCTTGTCAGGAAATTTTTCGGCGAGGCGTTCGGCATAGTTCACCACCCCTTCGTGCAGGTAGCGCGTATGGGTATTGAGAAGCCCTGCCTGTCGGGTGATTGCCTCGACCACATGCGGATGACAGTGCCCGACGCTGGCAACGTTGTTATAGCAATCCAGGTATTGTCGGCCATCCTCATCGTACAGCCAGACACCTTTTCCACGCACGATGTGCACTGGGTCGCGAAAAAACAGCATGGAACCGCCCAGGTGCGCCGCGCGCCGGCGAATGAGATCCTTATTATGCGCATTCTCGGCTGGCCCGGCACTGCTGAGTGCACCGGGTCCGGGTCCTGTCACTACTTTCTCAACCATGGTGTTTCGCTACTCCTAATCGCCGCCATTATCGGCCTGCTCAAAGGTAATCGTCCACCATCGCCATAACCCCCTCGACTACAACTGGGCCAAGCTCCCTGGCTATATCGGTCTCGCTCCTGGTATGAACCCAGCCCAGGTAAGTGAAGCCCCGCAGGAGCAGGAACAGGGGGAACATTTTCTCGAACTCCGGCGGCAGCTTACGCTCTTCCTCGTAGCCCGCAACCATGGCCTGGAGCAGGTCATCAGAATAATCCTCTCCCAGTGAGAAGAACAGTGCAGTGGCGAAGTCGAACAGGAACCAGCCAAAACCCCCATCGTCAAAATCGATGACCCGGACCGATCCATCGACATCCGCCAGAAAATTCTCGGGCAAGGTATCGGCATGTATGAGACCGTAGCGGTCCGCGCCCTTGCCATAAGCCACGAGCTCTTTGGCGACCTTGTCCCGCGCCGCCAGTACACGCTCACGCTGAGCCGTATCAAGCAAACCAAGCTCCCAGAATCGGCCCCACCAGGGCTCCTCACCCAGCAGGCCCTCCTCGTCCCAGGCATGGCGGGTAAAACCCACGGGTAACGGCCAGGTACTCGAGAATGTATGCATTAGAGCAACCAGCCGACCAATCAGCCGATAATTTTTCCGCGCCTCTTCCAGTTCCCCAACCGACTTTTCGATTGAACCGATATCCTTGCCCTCCACCCAGGCCAGCACATCCACCTGACGGGGTTCCGGCACCGCGGGTACCGATACGGTTTTAAACAGTTTCCCGTCGAGCGCAGGAACGACTGCCGGCGTATGGACACCGAATTCGTCCAGTGCCTGCATCCACTGCAGCTCTGACAACAGCTCTGAGTCGGAGTGATAGCCTGCGCGATGGACGCGAATTACCGCCCTGCTGCCATTGACATTGTGCAAACTGAAAACCGCGTTCTCGCGCTGCTTGATGAGGGCAACCCTGGCCTGTTCCATACCCCAGAGCGGGAGGGCCTGCTCGACCAATTGCTGGAACGCATGAGTTTTGTGGGCATCGTCCAGCGCATAGAAATTACTCATATATATTCCTTGTTCATGCTGCGAAATAACGTGGAGGTTAGAGCGCTTTTGCCAGCATATAGATTCATCTTCGGAAATAAGCCGGGTCATTATCGGAAATATCAGATCCGGCGTTTACTTCTGTCCCCCCCGTGCAGCCGTTTCCGAAAACGACCTCTTTGCTTTCCGCAAATGACCCGCAAGTTCCCGGCCGGGCACCATAGACTTCCCATTGCTTCAATTC
>Ga0102815_10001539_pt1 | contig 14416 bp, 8 predicted proteins | sample ColrivemetaGS759_FD_79113 | JGI IMG/M metagenome (GOLD analysis project Ga0102815, IMG submission 79113) | Estuarine microbial communities from the Columbia River estuary - Ebb tide ETM metaG S.759 | ecosystem: Environmental > Aquatic > Marine > Intertidal zone > Estuary | place: USA: Columbia...
GAACCTGCCGCCGCAGAACGCGCCAAAGAGCCCGCCGCCGAGCCCCTGACGAAGCACGCTTCGGATCACGGCCGCGAGGCCCCGGTGTACAGGCCGGCAACGGACGACGAGCCGGAGGAAGAGCAGCGCGCGGCGAAGCGTGTCCTCAAGCTGCGGGGAGGGAGCGTCCTCCGGGGTCCCACCCGAAGGGAGTCCACCGGAGCTTGGAGCGTCAAGGGGCCGGGCGGCTGGCGCAGCGTGCCGGCCAGCGCGGTGCTGGAGGCCGTCGAGGAACGCGTCGCGCTCGCCCGCCTCGAGGCCCTCCTCCGAGAGGGGTCCCGCACGCCCACGGAGCAGGTGGACGGCGCCCTCGAGCTGGGGCTCTTGCCCGAGGCCTGCGAGCTCTGCGACGAGCTCCTCGAGCGCCACCCCATCGACCTCGAGCTGCGGGGCGCCGCCGCCCGTGCGGGGCGATTTCTTGGGGGGCTGCCAGCCCGGGGGGACGAGGACGAGCTCCCCAGGCTGCTCGACCTCGGATCCAGTCCGTCGCGGCTCATGCGAGAGGCCGTGGTCGAACGGCTGATCACCGCCACGGACCGGGCGAGCCTCGCGCAGACTCTGCGCGCCGAGCTGCGCTCCCGGCGGCCGTCCCGGCGATCCTTCGCGGCCTTCGCCACCGGGAGGTTGTTCCCCCGCGAGGACCCGCGCCCGCTCCTGATCCACGCAGTCTATGACCCATCGCCCCTGACCAGAGAGTCCGCGGCGCGGGCCATCTCCGACGTGGGCGCGTACGAGGTCGCAGGCCCGCTCATCCGTGCGCTGGAGTCGAGCAACGGTGCCCTCCGACTGAGGGCCGTCGAGGCCCTCGGCGCCAGCCGGGACGGCGCCTTCGTCGAGCCCCTGATGGGCCGCCTGTACACCCTGTCCGCGCAGTCCCGCTCCGGGTCAGGGTACCGCCCCCCTCGCTCCCACCTCTTCATCGGCACCCAGCGCGCCTACGTCCAGGACTTCGACGTGGAGGTCGCCCAGGGGTCCTCGGTGGCGGACCCTGTGGTCAACACCCTGGTCGAGGGCGTGGTGCTGGACGTCAGCGTCATCGGCGTCCAAGAGGTCCAGGTCCGCACCGAGCTCCGGTCTATCCGCGGCGCGCTCGGCCGCATCACCGGCCGCAAGCCCGGCTCCTCCAACAAGGCGTGGCGGTCGTGGTGGGAAGGCGAGGAGGCCGAGCGCTTCCGCCGCCCTCTCCCTGAAGAAGAGAACGCCCCGCCGTCCTCCCACGACGGGGCGCCCCGCCAACGCGAAGCCGCGAAGGCACCCCGCTAGTCCCCTTGACCCGCGGGGTTGCACTGGCCCCGCTCGGAATCGGCAACGGGCTTTCGACGTGGAAACCGGCCTCCTGCGAAGGGTAGGCTGCTCCCCCCCGTGAGTTCGGGACGTCGATGAACAGGGATACAGAGACCAGGGCCGCGCAAGAATGAAGATCCCGGCGCTACGCGTCCGCGACCTGCGCAAGCGGTATGGCTCGATGGAGGCCGTGAAAGGCGTGGACCTGACCGTCCTCCCAGGGCAGGTCTATGGGCTCCTGGGCCCGAACGGCTCTGGGAAGACCACCACCCTGTCCTGCGCCCTGGGGCTCCTCGCCCCCACCTCCGGGACGTGCGAGGTGCTCGGCGTCCCGTCGAAGGAGCTCCACCGCACCCGGGGCAAGGTGGGCTGCGTCTTCGACGTGCCCGCGCTCCTGAAGGGGCACACCATTGCCCAGAACCTCGCCTACCAGTCCAGACTCCGCGGCCACGCCGGCGGCCGGGACATGAAGGACGCCCTGCGACGCGTGGGCCTCGAGGGTTTCGAACGGCGCAGCGCCGGCGGCTTGTCGCTGGGCCAGGAGAAGCGCCTCGCCATCGCCGGGGCGATCATGGGGACGCCGGAGCTCGTCGTGCTCGATGAGCCCCTCTCCGGCCTCGACCCCATGGGCGTGCGCGGGATGCTCGAGCTCCTCGAAGAGCTCGTGGAGGGCGGGCAGACCCTCGTGCTCTCCAGCCACCGCCTGCACGAGATGCAGGAGATCCTCACCCACGCCGCGGTCATCCTCGACGGCGAGTTGATCCGCGAGGCGCCACTCGACGCCTACCTCGGACAGAAGGACACCTGGACCGTCGCGGTGCGGGACGAGGACACCCTGCGCGCGTCCCTCGATGCGGGCTGGACCTTGAAGTCCGGCCCGGTTGGGGAGGGGACCCTCTTCCTCGAAGCCCCCGGAGCGGATCCCGAAGAGCTCCTCGCGCGGCTCGTGGGCTCCGGCGCCGGACTCCACCACTTCACCGCGGCCCGGATGGGCCTGCAGGCTTCCTTCGAGGCCCTCGTCGAGGAGCGCCGCGCCGCGGCAGGAGGCTCCCGATGAGCGGCTCCCTCCGGGTCCTGCGCGCCGAGTTCATGCGCATGCTCGCCTCCCGGGCGGCGTGGGTCGGCGCGCTCATGATGATCGCGGTCCCCGCGCTCCGGATCTGGGCCGCGTCCTTCGCCCAGCGGGCCAAGGAGATCCAGGCCATGGGGTCCGGGGAGACGGTCACTGGCCTGAGCGAGGGCACTGGCTGGGCCATGCTCGTGGGCGGCTGGCGCGCGGGGATGATGCTCGCCACCGCGCTCCTCCTCGTGCAAGGCGCCCGCTCCATCGCGGGAGACCGGGAGACCGGGGTCCTTCGGCTGGCCGTGACGCGCTCTGCCTCCAGATCCGGAGCCGTGGTCGGCCGGGCCCTGCTCGGGCCCATCCTGGTCGTGGGCATGGTGGCCCTCGCCGGGCTGACCGCGTTCCTCGCCACCACGGCCGCCGGCGGCGACTTCGGCGACCTGGTGGAGGACGACTACGCGATCTTCACCGCCGACGAGGTGATCGCTGAGCTTCGGCGCGCCCTGCTCGTCGGCTCCCTCGGGCTGATGGCCATCCACGCCTTCGGGCTCCTCGTATCCAGCCTCGCCCGGGGCCCGGTCCTGGCCCTCGCAGGCTCGCTGGCAACCTTGCTCGTCTGGGACGTGTTCAAGGACGACTTCGGCGCGGCCAGCTGGTGGGTCTTCGCCACCCACGCCCCCACCTTCGCCGACGCCTCTGCCATGTTCGAAATGGTGAAGTTCGCCGGCGGGTACTCCGATGCAGGCCTCCCCCCCGCGATCCACAACATGGGGCTCGTCCTGGCGCCCCTCGAGGGGCTCACCTTCGTCCTGCTCGCTGCCCTGGCGGTGCGACGCCGGCCGCTCTGATCCGGCCCGCTTCGATCCGGGCTCTCCCCCATTGACTCTCCGGTCCGAGCCCCCGGCCGAGCCCCGCCGAGCCCCGGCCGAGCCGCCTGGGCGAAGCCGCCCTGCCGTTATCCCCAGGACGCGGCCACACCGTCCTATCCGTGAGGCCTCGAGGACGCTGGCGCGGCCGCCCAGGTGGGGCCCGGAAGGTGGTCCGGCAGAGGTTGGCGAGCTCGGCCCCTCTTGGCCTTGGACCAGAGCGATGCAAGAGCATCGAGGAGGCTCCGGGCTCACTCGGCGAGTGCGGGGCTCGGACGCTCAAGTGACGCCGGCCTCGGGCGATCCGCGCGGATAACTCAGGAGCTACGAGGTAGAAGCGGCGCGGCGCTGGAACCAGGACCTCCCAATCTCCAACATCGTCCCTGATGGCTCTTCCCTCCCCCGCGCGACTGCGCTCCGTGCTCCCACTCTGCCTCGCGGCCGCCGTTGCCGCGTGCCAATACGCGCCGGAGCGGACCATTCCCGACCCCCTCCCCGAGACCCTTGAGTGGGCTATTCCGGAGACCGGCGCGACAGCCTTCCTCGGGGTCGAGGTGCGGGAGAACGACAGCGGCTCCCTCGAGAGCCTCTCGTTCGACCCCGGCGTGCGCGTCCACACCGTGACCGAGCGCTCGCCCGCCGCCGCGGCGGGGATCCAGACGGACGATGTCCTCTTGGACTTCAACGGCACGGAGCTCGCGGTCCCCGAGGACCTCAAGGCGCTCCTTGAGAGCTTCGACGCCAAGGTGCCGGTGACCCTGCGGGTCCAGCGCGGCGACTCGGTCTTCGCCGTCGAGGTCATGGTCGAGGCTGGCGCCAGCGCCGCCGCGCCAGCCGAGGCCTTGTTCGTGATGGACACCGCGCGCACCCTGGGCGCATGGGGCACCTCCGCCGGCGCGGTGCTGGTGGCGAGCAACGCCAAGGGACCCCTGCGCGGAATGCCCGTGGGGACGCGGGTCGTGGCCCTTGAGGGAGAGCCCATCGTCTCCGGACGCGGGCTGGTCCGCCGGCTCGTGGCCATGGAGCCCGGCTCCGAGGTGTCCCTCACCACCGAGAGCGAGGACGGCAAGCGCCTGGCGCGTTCCGTGACGCTCCTCGATGAGGGCCGCCGCGTCACCCGCGCTTCCGTGCCGATCCTCACGACCTACACCGCCACCGCGGACCGCTCCCGGACCTCCTTCGTGCTGCTCGACTTCTACTTCATCTCGCTCCTGAGGTACACCCGCGAGGGAGGCGAGAAGCGCACCAGGGTCCTGCGCTTCTTTGAGTGGAGCAGCGGCGTCGGGGAGCTGGACGGATGATCCTCCTCGCCTCGCTCATGGGCGCCACCGCCCTCACCGCCGCTCTCACGGGCGGCGGCGACGCGTCCTTCATCGACGCCTCGGTCCGCGTCGACGGGAAGGTCCTCGACTGGCGCTTCGTGGACGTCGAGGGGGACGGTCCGGTCGAGCTCGCGATCTCCCTGCGCGTCCCCTCGGGCTCCCGAGAGCTCCAGCTCTTCCGGTGCTCCGAGCGCGCCATCGAGCCCGAGCCCTTCCGAAAGATCCCGGTGCTCAAGGACATCGTCGCCTGGACCTTCGCCGACGTCAGGGACGACCTCGACGGCCACGAGCTCGTGCTCCTCACCCGGCAGGGCGCCTGGTCCTTCGATCCTCGGCGGACCAGTTACAAGGGCAACATCGAGCGGCTCGCCAGGGTCCAGCTCATGTTCGACTTCCCGACCACGAGACAGCTCCCCTATTGGGAGTACGTGATCCAGAGCGGCGAGGGGCAGCTCGACCACCTGCTGCTCCCCCGCCGTGACGGCTTCGAGATCATCTCCCCCGTGGCGTCGGCGCCCTTGGGGGAGCAGCTCCCCTACGCCTCCTCCGCCGACTTCACCGCCCAGCGGAGCACGGCGGCCGCGGACCCCGAGGACAACGACGAGCGCGCCGACAAGGCTCGCGCACGGAACAGAGAGCGAGAGACGCGCTTCGAGGTGACCGTGGGTGACCGCTTCCAGCCCTTCCTGGGCGAGGGCCTCAGCGACTCCCTGGTGAACGACTCCACCAGCCTCCAGGCTCCCGCGATCGTGGACCTGAACGGGGACGGACGCGACGACCTCCTGCTCATCGGTGAAGACGAGCTCCGGGTCCACCTGAGCGGGAGCGCTGGCATCCCCGCCCAGCCCACCCGGGTGGAGCCGATCCCCGATTACCTGCGCGCGGGTGGCGAGGACGCCGCCCTGCGCCTCGTCGACGTGGACGGGGACGGGCGCCTTGACCTCGTCGGACTGTGGCGCGCCGAGAGCGGCGGGCTGGAGAACGCCCAGTGGCGCATCTACGTGATGCGCAGCACGCCCAAGGCCCTGATCCCGGAGAAGCCGTCGCAGGTGCTGCGGTTCGAGGGCGCCGAGCTCCGGGCGACCGTGGCGGACGTCGACGGCGACGGCCGACCGGACCTCGCCCTGCGGCGCTTCGAGATGCCGAGCATGATCGAGACCGTGACCGGACTCGAGTTCAAGTACTCCTACCTGCTCTATCTCGGGACCAAGCGCGGACTCTTCGACCGCCGCCCGGCCCTCAAGAGTGAGCGCACCTTCGACGAGAACTCGATCCGCGAGATCATCGCGAACCGAAACCTCTCCATGGACTGCAGCGGCGATGGCGTCGCTGACCTCGTGGAGGTCGACCTCAAGGGCCGCCTCGGGGTCCGCCGTCTGCGAAAGACCTCCTCGCTCTTCGGAGGGGACAGCTGGCAGATCGACGAGGGCTACTGGAAGCAGTATCCCGCCCGAGGGTCCGTGCAGTCACTCAAGGTCATGGACCTGAACGGCGACGGAATTGGCGACATCGTGAGCGCCGCGGACTCCGTCCTGACCGTCTACCTCTCGCAGCAACGATGATGCCCCTGAGCCTCACCCACGGCCTGACCGCGCTCCTCGCAGCGATCGGCAGCGCGCCCGGCGCGATGCCATCTCTGGGCCTTCCGTCCTCTCCGGCCGTCGCGGATCTCCCCAGACCGCAGGACGGGAACTTCGCGGAGACCCGGCTCGCCGTCCCCAAGAAGGGCGGACTCCTCGCCCTCCGGGACCTGACGGGCGACGGCCGGATCGAGCTGCTGTCCGTGACGCCGGCCGGCATCCTCGCTCAGACCCTGAACGCCGAGGGCAAGTACGCCGCCGCCGGGGCTCTCCTGGAGTGGCCGGCGGGCAGCACCGGCTGGGACCTCGCCGACCTCGACGGCGACGGGCGAGTGGAGGTTCTCATGGTCTCCGACGGCAAGACGCTGGTGCGCCGGTCGCTCACTCCGGCGGGGGCGTGGTCCGATCCTGAGGCGGTGCTCGAGACGGGCATGTACCTGCCCGCCGCCACCGTGCGCGTCCCCTTCACCCGCGACCTGGACGAGGACGGCAGGCTCGACCTCGTCCTCCCCGGTCCAGGCCGGTTCCACATGCGCCTTAACCGCGGCGTCGACGACGCGGGGAGGCTCGCCTGGTCGGACCCGATCGAGGTCGAGTACGAGCCAGATATCAACTACCGGACCGGCGACCCCGACCGCCTCTCGTCCACGTTCTCCCAGCGGGTGCGCGTCCCCTGGTTCAGCATGGACGACATCGACGGGGACGGGCAGCTGGACCTGGTGTCCGAGACCTCGGAGCGCGTCGCGTTCCACCTCGCGAAGCCCGAGATCGACGCCCGGCCGACCTGGAGCCTGGACCTCTCCGAGCTCCGGAGCGCGCCGTCGGCCAGCGACCTCGACCTCGACAACCTGCTGGGCGCGGTCAGCGGCCTCGCCCAGTGGCGCGCGGTCGACCTCGACGGCGAGGGCCCGAGGGACCTCATCGTGAGCTCCGAGGGCACCTTCAAGGTCTACCGCGGCGCGACCCTCGCGGGCCCCTCTGGCGCACCGGATCAGGTCCTCAAGGCCTCGGGCAACGTCCTCTACTTCTTCGTGCGCGACGTGCTCGGGGACGAGCGCCCGGACCTCCAGATCGTGCGCGGCGAGCGCATCTCGCTGGCCCAGCTGGTGAAGTTCCTCGTGGTCCCCGGCAAGCTGGACTTCGACGTCTTCACCTACGAGAACAAGGGCGGCACCTTCGATCGGCGCCCCACCCGCCGGACGACCCTGGCCCTGCGGATCCCCCGCATCTTCAAGCTCATGAACGAGTTCGAGGAGGTCTCCGAGCAGCTCGAGGCCCAGTGGGACATCCCTGCCCGCCGTATCGACTGGGACGGCGACGGCGAGACGAACGACATCGTCGACGTGGTCGATGATCAGCTGATGATCTTCGCCAACTGCGCCCCCGCCCAGCAGCGCTTCGAGGACCTCTCCGTGGAGGACGGTGTCGACGGCATCATCGAGAAGGTGGTGCTCAACGACCTCGACCGCCTCGGGGACGGGGAGGAGAGCGTCATCGACCTCGGGGAGCTCGACCGCTTCGCCGTGGCGCCCGGGAAGGGCCTAAGGGACGCGACCGCGGGCAAGACGCCTGTGCTCCGCTTCCCCACCTGGCCCGGCAAGGACGACCGGGGCGTCCGCGCCCACGACCTCGACGGGGACGGCCGCCTCGATCTGATCACCGTGGTCGACGGCCCCGAGGGCCTCCAGGTCCAGTTCCTCGTCCGACGTTGACGCAGCGGCGGCGGAGGATCAGACCTCGACGCGCGTGAACTCGAGAAGGTGGCCGCTCGCGGTGTGCGCGACCCCCCTGCCTCGCCGCGACCCCCGCGGTGGAGACCTCCCGCTCTAGGGCGGCGAGCGCCGGGGCCGCAAGCAGCGGCAGGCGCGCCCCGCAGTAAGCGCAGAACCTGTCGCCTTCCGCACGTGCAGCGGCTCCGCACTCCTGGCACCGCGCTGCGGTCATAGGAGGGGCCATATGCGCGCGCCCTCCTGCCTATTCAGGTTCGCGGTCGACCCCTGCAGAAGGGGCCGCGGGGGCGGCCCCAGCGCCCCCCGAGGCCGAGCGGTGCCGCCGCCGCGAGCCGAGCTGGTGGGCCAGATAGGCGGCGGCCCACACGAGGGAGGAGATGCCGTGGGCCCATGCCCAGAGCGTGCGGCTCGCCTCGGACTCGGCGACCTGCAATAGGACCCCGGTGATCACCATCGGCCCGAAGAGGAGCGCCAGCCCGAGCCCCGTGGCCCGGCGGGCCCAGGGCCGAAAGAGCCGCGGCGCGATGTGTCCGCTCCAGATGAGCCCCACGGCGAACACGAGGAGCGGGGCGGCGAGCAGGTGCAGGTTCCGCAGGCTCGGCTCCCACGGGTGGACCCCGCTCCACTCCATCGCCAGCACCGGGTCCTCGGGTTCGGGGCCGAGGTCGTGCACGTAGCGCAGGTACGCCCAGATCGCGCCGCTCCCGATGACCAGGAACGACGCGATATGGAGGAGGCGTGCACAGGAGCGGCTCACACGAGCAAGGTATTCATCGGGCTCCGCAGGTCAAGGGGCTGCGAGCGCCTCAGCGCTGCCCTTCTCACTCTTCTCACCCTCACCCACGCGGCCGACCTTCTTCCCGAGCACCTCGTGGAGAGCGAGGGCCCTGCGGGAGGCGTTCGCCACCGCTCGACAGGTCAGGGTCGCTCCGGTCGTGCCGTCCAGGCCGCGGCCGAGGGTCAGGGGCCGGCCCTGCTCGCGACCCTTGAGCGAGTCGTAGAAGGCGTCCTGGGCCAGGTACTCCGGAGGCTCGGCAAAGGCCACGGTGTCCACACAGCGCAGGTCGCCGTCGGGGTTCACCGCCACCATCAGCGTCTCGCGCTTCGAACGCACGACGTGAGAGTCGAAGAAGGCCGTGCCGATGACCTCGCCCTTGCGGCGCGCGACATACGCGAAGGTCGTCTTCTTGCGGAACTTCTTCTGGTCCGCGAGCTCGTTGACCTTGGCGCGCTCGGGGTCGCCGAGGCGGCAAACCACGCGCTCGATGGCGCAGCCAGGAAACGCCCTCTCGAGAGCCTGGTCGATCACGTCGCTCCCCCCCCGGCTCCAGGCGGAGTCGAAGGAGAGGGCGATGGCCGTGAGGGCGAGGGGGATCAGGGTTCGGAGGCGCAGCATGGCAGGATCAGAAGGCGTAGCCGATCAGGAAGCGGTACACGTCATCGCCCTCGTCGAGCACCGTGTAGTCCGTCTTGAGGACCACCTGGTCGAGGGGGCGGTAGTTGAGGCCCATGGTCGTGAAGGTGTCGACCGTCCCACCGGAGGCCGAGAAGCCGGACGCCATCTGCGCCTGGGTGTCGAGGTCCTCGTAGCGCACGAAGGCGTCGAGGCTCTGCCCCGCGGGGGCGTCGATGAACGAGAAGAGGTCGTAGCCCGCCTCGAGGTACCAGCCCCTCATGCGCTCGGCGAGGTTCGCGCCCGTCCGGGCGTTGAAGGCGGCGGTGTCGTCGATGTCAGAGGCGGCATAGAGCCCACGGACGGTCCACGGCCCCTCGTTCCACTCGCCGTGGAGATCCCAGATCGTCGTGCCCAGGTCCTCGGGCGTGTTGACCCCCGAGTTGCCGTGGAAGATCGACGCGCCGAGGGTGACGCCGGGAATCGCGATGTAGTCGAGGCGGCCCGTGAGCGCGACCGTATCGATCGAGGCGCGGTTGGCCTTCTGTCGGCCGCCGCGGACGCCGTTCGCGTCGAACTCCTCGCCGTTCAGGCCATTGATGGCGTAGCCAGTCCAAGCGAAGTCGCCGAACTGGCCGTACCCGCCGATTCCGGTCGAGCGCCAGGTGGAGGGGATGATGCGCTTCTCGGTCTCGGGCCGGGCGGAGGCGAGGAACGTGGTCGGCTCGTGGCGCTCGTTGATGAACCCCAGCGGCACGAGGACGACGCCGCCGCGCAGCGCGACGCTGTCGGTCAACAGGTGGTCCAGGTAGGCGAACTCCACCGACACGCTGCCCGCGGAGTCCGTGGTCGCCGAGGTGGCGCCGGTGGTGCCGTGCTCGATCTCGATCTCCGAGTTGAAGATCCAGTCGTCGGAGAAGCGGCTGCCGAAGTACATGACCCAGCGCAGGGCGTCGAAGTCGTCCCCGCTCTTGTTTCGGGTCGCTTCGCCGAGGAACTCGCCGTAGCCGCCGAAGGAGAGGCCGTCGGCGGAGTACACGGCCGAGGCCCGGGGGGCGAGGTTGCGGCTGGCGAGAGCCTCCCAGGCGGCCTTCTTCTGCTCGTCCACCTCGGAGGCGGGAGCCACGTCGACCTCGGCGTCCGCGAGAGCGTCCATGGCCGCCTCGAGCTCGGCGGAGATCCGGTCACGGTCCGCTTCAAGGGCGCGGAGGCGAGCCTCGATGTCGTCAGCGGCAGGCTGTTGCCCCGCCTGAGGGGCGGGAGCGAAGGCGGTCAGAAGGGCGAGCGAGAACATGGTGAACGGTCCAGTGGACGAGGCCGGCAGGCGCGCGTCGGGAGGTGACGCTTGGCGATGCCGCAGACCACAACTGAGAACCGTTCTCAGGGCAAGCGCATTTGAGACTCATTCGCAAGAAAGGTCAATAAACCACACTCCTGGCCCCAGGGAGGGACCCCTAACCGGGCCTCATCGCCGGACAGGGCGCAGCTGGATCTCACGGAACTCGATCACGGCGCCCTCCGACTGGAGGCAGATCGGCCCCGACACCTCCTCGCACCAGTCCGCCGTGTTCTGGAGCACACCGTTCACCCGCAGCTCGACCCTCGGGCCGTCCACCAGGATCTCGTAACGGTTCCACTCGCCGACGGGCCGCTCGGAGGAGGGCGCGCGGCGCTTCGTGTTCCGGCCGCGCAGCCGCGCGGGATCCGTCCGCATCCCGAAGGCGTCGATGTTCCAGAAGTCCCCGGCGTTCCGATGCTGGAGCTGCGCCTCGATGGAGCGCGGCCAGACCTTGTCCTCGCCGGTCATGCGCAGCAGCACGCCCGAGTTCCCCGGGCCGCTCGACGGGTCAAAGCGCCACTCCAGGGTGAGGAGGTAGCTGTCGTAGCTCTCGCGCGTCTTGAGGTAGCCCGAGGGCCGCCCCTCGCAGCGGATCACACCGTCCTGCACGGACCAAACGTCCTCGAAGGCAACCGAGCTGTCGGAGAGGTGGTGGGTCCAATGCTCAAGGCCTCCCCCATCGAAGAGCACGACCGGCTCGCCGAGCTCCGGCGTGGTCTCATGATCCTCCGCGAGGAACGCGACCAGATCGGCCAGCTCCTGGGGCGTGAGGTCCGACGCCAGCCCCTGGGGCATGGTCGAGACCTTCTGCTTCGTCCGCTGCTTGATCTCGTCCCGGCCGAAGGTCACCCGCTCGCCGTCCGTCTCGAGCAGCGCCACCGTCGCGCCGTCCGCCAGCAGGAAGCCTGAGTGGAGCAGCCCGTCCTCGGTCTCCAGCAGGTAGGTGTCGTAGCCGAACGCGATGGACGCGCTCGGGTTCAGGATCGCGTCGAAGAGCGCCTCCCCCGTGAGCTTCTTGCGGATCTGGGTCAGCTCCGGACCGAGGTCGATGCCGACGCGTACGTCCCCGAGCTGGAAGGCGTGGCACGTGACGCACCGCGCGCGCTCCTCGTCCAGGAACACCTCGCGGCCGCGCGAGGCGTCGCCCTCGAGCGCCATGAGCGCCGCCATGGAGGGGATGGTCGCTCCCTCCATACCAGGCCGCTCGAAGTGCTCACTCGCGAGGGCGCGGATCGCGAGCTGGTCGCTGCCGTGGAGGAGCGCGGCGACCTCAGGGACGACCGCTGGCTCCAGCTGGCCGTCGCGCTTCGCCTGGATCAGCAGCAGGGCGCCCTGCTCGTTCCTCGCGAGCCGCTGCAGCGCCGCCGCGCGCCCCTCGGCCGAGGCGTCCTCGGCCATGAACTCCGCGAGCCAATCGAGGACCGCCGCCGGCTCGTCCGCGCGCTCGAGCCACACCTCGAAGGTCACCGACGTGCTGGACCCGATGCCCTGGTCCGTGCCGCCCCGCTCGGGGCCGCAGCGGCCCATGAGCCGCACCGCGCCCGCGGGGATCGCGAAGGCCACCTCGCTGTGGGCGTGGGTCCCGATGCCCCGCTCGAAGGTCTCATCCCCGATCTCGAGCGGGCCGCCCTGGGGGTCACGGTTCGAGTTGACGCTGCCCCACTCCGCGCGGGCCTCCACCCAGCCGCTCGAGAGCGACACCTCGCGGCCGTCCGCCATCACCACGCGCGGGTCAATCCACGCCGCCCAGTCGCAGGAGTTCCCGTCGCCGCCGTTGGTGACCACCAGCCACGCCATGGAGACGCGGTCCAGCTCGACGTCGAAGTCGGCCACCCCCTCGCCCATGACCTCGCTCGTCCAGGCGCGCTCGGCGTCCGCCAGGGTCCCGGTGGAGATGTTCAGCCCGTAGTCCCGCCAGTCATTCCCGCTGCGGTGCTCGACCCACCAGCCGGCGTAGCCGCGCAGGTCCTCGGGGCCAGCCACCGCCGCCACCGCCACCGCTTCGGCCGCGGCGCGGCCCGGGGCGAAGGCGAGGGCGTCGAGCGCCCGCCGTCGAGCACCGGCGTCCAACTGCGGGCTCATGGCACGGGCGGCGAGTCCGGGGACCGCGCTGGCCGGGTGGAGCCGCCAGGCCAGGGCCTCGAAGCGCGCGTCCCAGGCCAGGGGGGTCTCAGCGAAGGACGCCGAGAGCTCCGCGTACGCGAGATCGGCGTCCTCTTCGAGCACCTGGACCAGGGCCTCAAGGAGCCAAGGGTCCGTGCCGTCGACTCGAGCCGCGGCCTCGAGGCAGAGCTCCAACACGGGACCCTCCAGCGCCTCGCCGCGGAGGCTCTGCAGCACCCGGCGGAGCACCGCCGGCTCCATCCCCTCGATGAGGCCGTGACCGAGGAGGGAGGCTGCGGTGGACTGGGGGTCCTGCTGCAGCGCCGCCTCGATCATGAAGGCTCCGGCGGGGGGGATCTGGATCGAGGGGTTGGCCGTGCCGCCTGTCGGGGGAGCAGGGAGCCTCAGGAGATCGCCCTCGATCTCCATCGAGGTGAGGACCTGCGCGCAGCGAGCCGCGAAGCGCTCGTCGCCTCCGCGACTGACCGCCGCCATCACGAGTGCGGGCACGACATCCTCTCCCATCATCATGAGGGCTGCGCGGGCGAGTTCGCGCACCGCCGGCGCCGGGGACTTGAGCGCCGCGAGGGCCCCGGGAAATCCGCTGACGTCCACGGCGGGCGTCTTGACCTCGGCTCCCGCCGGCGCGATGCGCAGGATCCGCCCGTAGGCCTCCCGGTCCCGCGCAGCGTGCCCCCCAACGCCAGGGTCGTACCAGTCCGCCACGTAGACCTCACCCGCGGGGCCGACCGCCACGTCGCTCGGGCGGAACCACTGACCGGTCTGGCCGGTCTCGTCCGCGCGCGGGCGGATGAGGAAGCCGGGGTCCAGCTCGATCCCCGCGCCCACCGCGCGGGGCTGGTGGGCGTAGACCACGCGCGCGCCGGCGTCGCAGTTGAGCACCGCGCCGTCGATCCAGCGCGCCATGAGCTCGCCCTCGTACACGGCGACCCCGGTCGGCCCGCCGCCGCCGTTGATCGTGCCCCCTGGCAGGACGCCGGGGTCGCCCTGATGCCAGTGCGCCTCCTGGGTCGTGAGCCCCGGGCGGCGGTCCGCCTGCCAGGAGCGCGAGCCGTCCGAGCTGAAGAAGCCGTAGTCGCCCCCCGGCATGATCCATGTGGTCCGGCAGGAGCGGTTCCCGTCGTCGTCGTTGTCGGCGGTGAACAGCTCCCCCATGGCGTTGACCGCCACCTCGTAGTTGTTCCGGAAGTTGTGGCCCATCACCTCGATGTCCGACCCGTCGTGGTTCATGCGCAGCACGAGCCCGCCGGTCCAGACCTGGCCGTCATCGCTCACGAGGCCGGGGCGGTTCTCCACCGACCGCGGGCCGCCGCCGCTGTACAGGCTGCCGGATCGCAGGGACCAGCCGTCGGGGCCCGTCACCATGTGCGGCCCCGCGTTGCCCACGGCCACGTAGAGCTTGCCGTCCACGTGGGGGGTCACCGAATGCAGCCCGTGGTCGTGGTCGAAGCCGCCGAAGCCGGTGAGCACCACCTCGCGCCGGTCGGCGATGTCGTCACCGTCGGTGTCCTCGTACACGTAGAGGTTGGGGGAACAGGACACGTAGATGCGGTCGCCCACCACCGCGATCCCGAGCGGCGCGGTGAGGTCGGGGTCCTGCACGAAGACCTTCGAGTCGTCGCAGACCCCGTCGCCGTCGGTGTCCTCGAGGATCACCACCCGGTCGCCGCCGTCGA
>Ga0102815_10001540_pt1 | contig 14415 bp, 10 predicted proteins | sample ColrivemetaGS759_FD_79113 | JGI IMG/M metagenome (GOLD analysis project Ga0102815, IMG submission 79113) | Estuarine microbial communities from the Columbia River estuary - Ebb tide ETM metaG S.759 | ecosystem: Environmental > Aquatic > Marine > Intertidal zone > Estuary | place: USA: Columbia...
ATTCAGACGCTCCAGTTTATCGAAGGGTATGGGTTCGGTTACCACCTCGCAGGGAATCAGGGTACGACTGGCATTGTCGATATTGGTTTCAATATCGTGGGCGATACTGCCGGGAGTAAATTTGACCCCCAGGTTTTCCAGCCAGCTGCGGTAGCGCACCGATTTCAGGATGTCCGCATCGCGCTCTACTTTGAGCTTGCCCAGGCTGGAGTCGCGCAGTACCGCCTCGAAGGGGCTTTTGATGTCGAGATCGCCGCCCAGTGCTCGCTGCAGGGCCTTCGCGGTTTCCACGATGGGCAGGTTGCCGAATTCGAATTCAAAGCCGGCTCGCCGGGGTTGTCCGGATTTGTCATTAACCAGTGGCGGCAGGTGGTAGTGTGTGCTCATGGCGATTGCTCCCTTGGGCGGGTCAGTGTACTGAAATACACGCCACAATTCAGGCGTTTAGTGAGGCGCCACCCCGGAGTTGGCGAGGCAGTGCAATATCAGGTTTATCGCCAATGGCCATGATGATGTCTAAGTGTGTACCCTGTACCATTGACAGGTGATTGTGGTGTCGACCAGGTTGCTGGCCGCCACCCCCAAACGAACAAACAGGAGATACACATGACAGGCAGGACATTACTCAATCTGGCTATTGGCGGCCTGTTATCTGCGGTGGTATCAACTGCGGTGCTGGCTAATGATGTTCAGGAAACCTATCTGGGTAAGCTTGAATACCAGGACCAGACCATCACCAAGGCAACGGCACAGATGTTACATCGGCGTATGGCCCTGCAGCGGGCATCCCAACTTGTGCTGTGGTCACTGCCCATTACCAGTTTATACCAGGCCTACGAGGCCCAGAAAAACAACCTCCGTGTCGATGGCCGTGATCCGGTGATCGGGCTTTATCAGGGTTACGATAGTGTGTATCCCTTCCTGACAGCGAATGTAACCACGCCGTATACGGTATCCATGGCTGACCTGTCCGAAACGGGACCGCTGGTTGTCAATATCCCTGCGGGTGGTGTGTATGGTGTTGCCAACAATGCCTGGCAGCAGCCCATCAAGGAAATCAATTCCGGGCAACAGGAGACGCTGCTTTTTGTCGGCCCCGGGCAGGAGTACCCCAAGGATTTCAAGGGCGAGGTGATCCAGTCAGACACTTTTATTATCCTGTATTTCTATCGGGTTCTGGGAGCCGGGCCGGAAGCCGAAAAACTCAAGACAGCGGTCACCGCCTACAAGCTTGTGGATGCGAACAACCCACCCAAAACCCGGTTTATCACCTTTGAACCCACGCAAGGTGAAAAGGTCACCCTGAACACCCAGCCCCGGGATATGAGGTACTGGGAACTGGTGAATGACTATGTACAGAAAGAGCCCATGGCAGACAGAGATCGGTTCTTTTACGCCTGGCTGAAAGATCTGGGCATTGAAAAAGGTAAGCCCTTCATGCCAACTGCGGAGCAAAAAGAGGTGTTGCTGGAAGGGCTCAACGTGGGAATGGCCATGGCCCAGGCGACCTCTTTCGATAAAACCCGGGAAATGTTCCCCACTGCCCTATACGGCAAGGATTCCGGCTGGGAGGACGTAATGGCGGGTATGAATCCGAAGATAGATATGGACAATTACTCTATGTTCAACGAACGCGCCTCCTATACTTTTGAGGCGGTCACCACCTCCGCCGGCATGGTGTCGCGAGTGCCCGGCAAGGGCTCCGCCTACCTGGGCAGCTACTACGATGCCGATGGCGATGCCTTGCAGGGCGGTAACAATTACAGTCTGCACATCGGACCGAACCCACCAGCGGCGAACTTCTGGTCCGTGACAGTTTATGATATTGAGAACCGACTGATTATCCGCAACGACATGGAGCGTTCAGATCGCTCCTCGCGCACTGAGGGCCTGATCAACAACGCGGATGGCTCGGTGGATTTGTATTTTGGCCCGAAGGCGCCGCAGGGCAAGGAAGCGAACTGGATTCAGACCAACGCGGGCCAGTCTTTCTTTGTTTACCTGCGCCTGTATGGCCCCGAGCAGGCCTACTTCGACCAGACCTTTCCGATGAGCAAAATTGAGAAAATCAAGTGATCAGGCTCGCTGGGTTGACGGGTACGGGATGATTCCCGGGCAGAGTCAGGCCAGCGGGCGCGCCACTTATTTCTGGGGGAGATACCCCATTTTGCGCGACGCATCGATCAAAATTTTGCGAAATATCCGGCGCGGCAGGAGCCGTTTCATCAAGGCGACGCCGCGTACCCCCTTGCCGGAAAGAATGGTGGTATCGCCCTTGAATACACCGTTCACTATGTCCTGGGCCACTACCCTGGGGTGTACTCCTTTTTCGACGTAGTGGCGCTGGAGGCGTTCCATCTCGCCGGGAGCCATGCGCGCCCTTGAGCTGTGCTGGACGATGGCGGTGTTGATAACCCCGGGGTGCAGGCAGCTGATTTGGATGTTCGATTCCTGGAATTCCATTGCCAGCACTTCGCTGAGCCCTTCCACCGCGTATTTACTGGCGACATAGGCAGACAGGTTGGTGGGCGGCGCGATGGCGGCCATGGATGAGACATTGACCAGGTGGCCTGGCATGCCAAGCCGCTGCCAGATGGCGGCGAACAGGCGGCAGCCCAGGGCCACGCCCAGCACATTTACGTCGAGGGTCAGTTGCCATTCGGCGGTGGTCGTTTCCAGAAACGGCGACATGATTCCCAGGCCCGCGTTATTGACCACGATATCCGGAATCACCCCGTCCGCTTCCAGTTGGCTGGCCAGGGCCTCGTAGGCCGCCTCATCGGTAACGTCAAGGCGATGGGTGTGACACGTTACATCGAACTGCTCGACCTCCGGTTTGAGTTGCTCCAGTCCGGCCAGGTCCACGTCGGTAGCTATGATGCTGGCGCCTTCCGCTGCAAAAGCCAGCGCTGTCTGGTAACCGATGCCGGATCCCGCTCCGGTGATAAATACAGTTTTTCCTGAAAAGCGGTTACTCATTTTTTTCCTGCCGAAGTTATGTCATGTTGTGTGAGGCTGTATTCCATTGGAGCGCTTGGAGCACAAACTCGAGAGTGGCTTGAATCAGCCCAGCAGGCTGCGCCCGATCAGTTCCTTCATGATTTCAGAAGTGCCACCGTAGATGCGCTGCACCCGCGCATCGACAAAAGCTCGGGATACCCCATATTCGCGCATGAAACCATAGCCACCGTGCAATTGCAGGCAGGTATCGGCAACCCGGCCTTGCATCTCGGTGGTGGCGACCTTGGCCATGCTCACCGTCGCTACATCCAGCTCACCGTTCATGAACAGGCTTATGCACTCATTCACGAACGAGCGGTGGATACGTACGTCGGTGGCGGCTTCAGCCATTTTAAACTTGGTGTTTTGCAATGCGGCCAGTGGCGCACCAAAGGCCTGGCGCTCCTTTACATACGCTATTGTTTCGTCCATGACACCTTCAGCTGCGGCCACCGCGCCAAGCGCCAGGGACAGGCGCTCGCGCGTTAGCTCGCCCATTAGTACGGCAAAGCCCCGGTCCAGGTCGCCCAGGATTGCGCTCGCTGGGACCCGCACATCCTCAAAAAACAACTCCGACGTGTCTGCGGCATGTAGACCAATTTTTTCCAGATTGCGGCCCCGCTGGAATCCCGGGGTATTGGTGTCCACCAGGAACAGGGTGGTGCCTTTCGAACCGGCCACGTCCGGGTTGGTACGCGCCACCACAATCACCATGTCACAGTGCTGGCCGTTGGTGATGAACGTCTTGGAGCCATTGATAATATAGTGATCGCCATCGCGCTTGGCTGTGGTGCGGATCCCTTGTAAATCACTGCCCGCTCCGGGCTCGGTCATGGCAATTGCGCCAACGCAGTTTCCCGCTGCCATAGCGGACAGATAGTGCTGTTTCTGCTCTTCAGTACCTCTATTGAGAATGTAGTGGGCGACAATATCGGAGTGCACCGTCATGGGCCCGCCAATGGAGCCAAAATTGCAGCGGCTGAATTCTTCTACAATGGCCATAGAAAACTGGAAGTCGCTACCGAAGCCACCATAGGCCTCCGGTATGTCTACTGCCAATAATCCCTGTTCGCCCAGTGTGTTCCACAGTTCCCGCGGAAAGATTTCATCCTTCTCCCATTGCGCGTAGTGGGGCGCGATTTCTGCGGCGATAAAGCGTTTGATGTTGTCCCGAAACAGGACCAGCTCTTCATTCATCTGCATAGCTTCCTCAGCTTTGGGCTACATCGGTATGGGCAGCTGCCGGGAGCAACTTGACCAGCGCCGCCAGTTCCTCCTTGAAGTAGCCAAACAGCTTCCAGCCGTCTGGCAATACCTTCTTGTCGGCGAGAATGCACAGGTTGACGTTGTGGCAGTAGCTCCACATGGTCATGTTCAGGCAGGTACCGTCGATAACCTGGCCGGTGGAATACCAGTTATCCAGTCGGTATTTATCCCAATACAGGGGCTCGCGAGGGCCGGGCACATTGGACAGCGCCACGTTGGCAAACAGGCTGAGGCTGCCTTTCTTCTTTTCACGCAGCCACCAGCTGAAAATCTTTACGGCCCACGGTGGCATGATTTTCATGATGGCACTGAAATCCGCGTTCATTGCCACGCTCTTCTTGAGGTGTTCCTTCATCTCAGCCGCTGCCTTGTGACTGGCGTGCAGGCGCTCCAGGGGGTCAGCAATTTCAGTGTGCAACCAGCAGTAGTCCAGGGTTACAAAGTTTCCCAGTCCCTCCATGCCTTGCGGGCGTTCGCCAGCGAAAGGTGTTGCTGCGATCAGCGGGCTGCGATCCGGGTTATAACTTCCCTCGAGAAACAGTTTGCGGATGGCGCCGGCGGCACAGCACAGGAACACATCGTTAATGGTGCAATCCAGACCCTTGGAAATGCCCTTGAAATCGGCGATGGGCATACTGTCGCAGACAAAGGTACGGCCGTAGCTCAACACGGCGTTAATGGGGGTCTGCTGCATCATCCCAGCGGAGGGGTGGGGCGGCTTGCCCTCGCGGGCATAGCTTTCTTCGAGCGCCTTTTTCTGCCTCAGGCCGATGACGACTTTGGGCACGTTCTTGAGTACCACCTCTGGCCAGTCGCGAATGGCCAGCCACAGCTGCTTCAACCATGAAGGCGTCGGGCGCGGGTTCCAGGGGGGCACATGCTCGGGATTGACCCCGGGTGTTTTCTGGTAAAGCTGTTCCAGGCCATAGGAGGCACCCACGCCATCCACATAGGCGTGGTGGAGCATGGTGACTGCAGCCACCTTGCCGCCCTCCAGTCCTTCTACTACCCAGCATTTCCACAGGGGGCGGCTGCGATCGAGCTGATAGGCGTATACATCGGACATGAATTCGCACAGCGCTTTGTGGTCCCCGGGGGAGGGCAGGGCGACGCGGCGAATATGGTAATCGAGATTGAAGTCCTCATCCTCGATCCACAGTGCGTGATTCAGGCCCAATGGCGCGGGCGCGAACTTCCAGCGCATAAAGGGCACCAGGTGAATGCGATTCTCGAAACCCTGGCGAAACCTGGCAAATGACCATCCATCCGGATCTGTAGAGGGATCGATGATCGCCACCTTGAAGGTATGCATGTAGGCCCGAGGCGTTTCCATCGCCAGCATAAAGGCATCTGCGCCGCCCATTCTTCTCATTCATGTGCTCCTGATTATTTTTGTTATACAGTTATAGGCGATATTCATTTTGTTGTCATTCGACGGCTGGATTATGCCAGTTATACTGGGTTGGCATATTACTCTCAGGGATATAATTATGTTGGAACTTGTCACCCTGCCCGCCGCCTTTGGTATGCGCAATGTCAGCCCCTTCTGTCTCAAGATCGAAATGCTGCTCAAGTCGCTGGACCTGCGTTTTACGCTTGGTGAACTCGGGAATCCGGGCAAGGCGCCCAAGGGCAAATTGCCCTTTCTGGTTGCCGATGGCAAAAAAATAGCCGATTCCGAATTGATCACCGAGTATCTGGACGCGGAGACCGGGGGCGAGGTCTACGCCGGACTCAGCAAGGAGCAGAAAGCCCAGGGTGTGGCGCTGGCGCGATTGATTGAGGACCACCTCTACTGGCTGCTGGTTGCCAGTCGCTGGGCAGACGAGGACTGGTGGCCCAATGTGGAACGGGATTTTTTTGGCAACCTGCCTGTCATTGTCCGCCAGCTGGTGGCGCGACTGGCACGCAGACGGGTGATCCAGACCATCCAGTTGCACGGCCTGGGTCGGCACAGCCTTGAGGAGCAAAAGGGCTTTGCCCGGCGTGACCTGGAGGCGCTGGCGGCGGCTGTCCCTGCCGAGGGGTTCCTGTTCGGGGACACACCGGGGATATTTGATTTTACCGTGGCCGGGTTTATGGCGGGTGTCTACGATAATCAGCCGGTCACCTGGGTGACTGAGCTGGCGGTTGAATATGACCGGCTGCGGGCTTACACCGAGCGGGTGCAGGAAGCGGTAGGGGTGTGGGGACGCAAGTAGACGGTCTTTATGTCCGTTAATCAGCCAAGGCCCTGGTGGTTGCCCGGCAGCTCGATAATCACCGCCAGCCCACTGCCGGTATTCTCCGCGCGAATACTGCCGCCGTGGTGTGCAACACTGCGGCGGGCAATAGCCAGTCCCAGCCCATAACCCCCACGCTCCCGGGTGCGGGCGCTATCCACCCGGTAAAACTCGTCAAAAATGTTGTCCAGTTCCGGCTCCGGTACGCCCTTGCCGTGATCCTCTATGCGAATGCAAAAGCCGGCGGTTGCTGGCTCCAGGGTGACTTCGACCTGTGAGTTGGAAGCGGTGTGGCTGATGGCATTGCGCAACACATTCTCAAAGCACCTGTGCAGCAGGTCCCCGGAAGTCGCTATCACAGCCTGCTCTATACCGGGTCGATAGATGACCTGCTTTCCCTGCACCCGCGCCTCGAAGTTGGCGTCGTCGCAAAGCTGTTGGAGCAGGCTGGCCAGGTCGATATGGCTATCGAGCAAAACGGTTTCGGTGCGGCTGGAGAGCAGCTGGGCGATCAACTCTTCCAGCCGCTCCGCTTCGCGTTCGATGCGCCGCAGATGCCGCGGTCTGTTGCCGGCGTCGTCTTCCGCCAGCGCCAGGGCAATACGCAGGCGGGCCAGGGGCGAGCGCAGTTCGTGGGATACATCAGCGATCAGGCGCTTCTGTGCCTGGATGCGTTGCTGCAGTTGCTGCGCCATGCTGTTGAAGTCCCGGGCCAGCTCATCGGTTTCATCGCCACCGCTGTCGCGCACCTGCAGGCGGGTATTCAGGTCGCCGGTGGCCAGCTGGCGGGACGCCAACTGCAGCGCCTTGAGCCGCCGGGTCATCATGCGCGACAGGCCGTAGCAAACCAGGCCGCTGACTACGATGGCGAGGCCTATGCGCAGCCACAGGTTGCTGCCCAGGGCACCCAGCAGCCGATGGCGGGGGTGCGGTAGCAAAAACACGGCTCGCAAAGGGCCCAGCTCGCTGCGATAGATGGTGTGGGCCAGTGCCACGCCCTGCGGTGTGCGGGCTACCGCCCGGCGGCGGCCCTCGTTCAGTTCTGCTGCCGCCTGACGGGCCGCTGCCGGAACCTCCCGGCCATACAGGTCGTGATCACTGTCATCCAGCAGCAGCACTTCTACACCCTGGTCTATCCGGGCCTGCTCCAGCAAAGGCGGTATGTCCTCGTCGTCAAGGTTCTGCAACTGGTAAATCATGCCCAGTATGAAACGCTGGGGCGGACCGGGCGGGCGATGCTCGAAGGACTCCGCACCCGGTTGGGATTCGAAGTAGCGGGTGCTCAACGTCCAGCTGCCGAGGATGGCGATGGTGACCAGCCAGAAGCCAAAAAATATTTTAACGAACAGCCGGCTGCGCATCTTATGGCTCCCCGACATCGCTGCTGACGTTGAACTGGTAGCCCACACCGCGCACGCTGGCGATCAGTCCGTCACCGCCGTGCTCGGCGAGTTTTTTGCGGAGCTTGCTGATATGGACATCCACGCTGCGATCATAGGCTGCCAGCGCACGCCCCAGAGCCTGCTGGCTGAGCGCCTCCTTATCAACCACATGGCCTGGCCGGGACAACAGGACCTGCAATATGTTGAACTCGGCGCTGGTAAGCTGCAGGTCGATTCCCCTATAGCTGGCGCTGCGATCTGCGGGGTTGACTCGGGTGGCTCCTACCGAGAGTGCCGTGGGTGCAGCAGGGGGATCAGTTTGCGAACGGCGCAGAATGGCGCGCAGCCGGGCGGCCAGCTCGCGGGGGTTGCAGGGTTTGGGCAGGTAATCATCAGCGCCCATCTCCAGGCCGACGATGCGGTCGGTCTCTTCCCCCCGGGCGGTGAGCATCAGGATGGGGGTGCCGGTGAATTCACGCAGCTTGCGCAACACCTCAAGTCCCTGTAACGAGGGCAGCATGATATCCAGAACAATGGCATCGTAGCTGTGTGATCGGCAGTGAGCTACCGCCTCGGCGCCATCGTGCACCGCGCTGGCGCTAAAGCCTTCCAACCCAAGAAAATCCGCTAGCAGTGCGCACAGCTCTCGGTCATCATCGATAATCAGGACGGCATTGCTCAACGGCTGGGCTCCTGCGACCTGGCGTAGCGGCTGGTCGATGGGGTAGCAGCTACCTCGTCTGCTGTGGCAATTGTGGTTGGCATGCCTGTAGTGTGGATAAGACGGGTGCACTTGTCACCCGCACTTAACGGTAGGAACCATTTCTTAACAAAACTTTACCCGGGTAGTGAACAGCTTAACGGCATGCAGGCCTAGACTGGCATCAAGCGCATCGACAGAGATCGAGCGCGCTATCACAATTATTCAGGAGAAAACGCTATGAACAGGAAATTCGGAAAATGGTTGCTCGGAGCCTCTTTGGGGACAGCATTACTGGCCTCTACCCTGGGCTGGGCCCAGCCCCCGGGTGGTATGGATCACGATCCACAACGGATGATGGCCCATCTGACGAGCAAGCTGGACCTGAGTGAGGAACAGCAAACCCAGGTCAAGCAACTGATGGGTGAGTCCCGCAAGGCCCTGGCCACAGATAGCAAGCGGATGCAGGCATTGCGAGAGGAGATGAAGGCACAGGCGGCCAGCTTCAATGCGGGTAGTGCCCAGAAGATCGCCGATGAGATTGGTGAGATTACCGGGCGGATGGTATTCCAGGCGACCAAAACCCACGCCGAAATTTACCAGTTACTGAATGATCAGCAGCGCCAGGAGCTGGATGGGTTGATGGCCAAGCGCGAGGAACGCCGCGACAAACGACGCCAGGGCGAGTAGGGCCGCATGTATTCGGCCGGATAATGAATAGGGTGCAGGAGCGGCAGAGGTCGAACGAATTCGACCTGGGTATTTCTACAGCTCCTGCACTGTCAATTCCAATACCTCCCGCAGTGCCGCGGTGCTCTCCAGTTGGCTGCTGTTGGTGACAATCGCGGTGCTGGCCAATTCCGGGCGCAGGTAGGCTTCGGTCACCCTGCGCAGGTCATCTAGGCTGACCCCCAGGATCTGCTCCCGAAACTGTTCACGTTGCTCGTGGCTGCGGCCAAACAGGCGGTTGTGGAAATGCTGCTTGGCTTCACCGGCGGGCGAGCTGGGTTTGTCCATGCTGCCAACCACACCGAGAATGGCTTCTTCCAGGGCCCGCCGCTCGTGGGGGGTGTTCAACAGCCAGGTAATGGAGGTGTCGAAATCCTGCAGGGTTTCCAGCAGGCGCGGATCGCGGTAGGAGTAGAAGCGAAATGCTGCGATGCCCGAATCCTGGGATGCGCCGCCACCGTAGGCCCCGCCCTGTTCACGGATTGCCCGGTGCAAAAAGCCATTGCGCAATACGCCGCCCAATACCGTCAATGCCGCCGCGTCGGGATGTTGCACCGGCACCGTGGGATAGGCACGGGCGCAGAAATTTACCTGGGTGTTGGTTACCCACAATTCGCCCCGCCGTTCGCGCTGGGCTACCAGGCTGAAGCCGGGTAACTGCCGGGAAGAATTACCTGGCGCCAGAATTTTCGCCGCCGCGTCTGCCATCGCCGCCACTTTGTGCTCCTCGGCGATAGCAAGTAATTGCAGCGGCATCGCGCCGATCTGCCGGTGGACATCGGCAAGGCCTTCAGCAAATTGAGCCAGGGCAGCCGGGTCTTTGAGTTGCTCATCCAGCGCACGCAAACTGCGAATGCCGGCCAGGCCCGACAGCTCGTGATTGAGTTTGGCCAGCGGGCTCATGCCAGCCGAGGCCGCGGCCATCGCCAGGCCGTGACCATTACCGGTAATGGATTGCTCGCGGCGGGCCCGTTGCTGGCTGATCAGCTCACGAATCCTGGAGGTTTCATCGAAACGCGCGGAGCGCAGCGTGTCGCGCATCAGCTCGGCCTGGGCGTTGGCATTTCGCAACAGGGCCTTGGAAGACAATACAAAGTAGGCACTGATGTCCTGTTCGTCACTGACGCTGCCGCGCATGGAGGTGAAGGCATTGATGGAACCCACGGTGGCAGCCTGGCGATGCTGGGCGGCCAGGTAAGAGTCTGTGCCGAGCCCCAGTTCGGTGAGGATGTTGGTGTACAGGGGAAGCAGTGGCAGCTGCTCCGGGGGGAGCGCGGGCAGGGCTGCGATCGCCTGCTGGTAAACAATGCCATTGGTACCCTGGCCATAGGTCGTTACCGCGATGCCGTGTTGATTATCGCTGGTAAAACCCAGGTCGGGCAGGCTGGCGGGGACATCGCTCAATTCCACCTTGGGCAGGATACTTTCATCGTCTACCTGTCCCTGGCGTTCGACCAGCTTGGCGGCCAGCTCGACGACCGCCTGCTTGTCGCTGTCAGCCATTTGCGCCTTGATCGCCGCCAGGCGCTTGGCCTCTTGCGCTACCCGGCGGGCGGACAGCCCGGTATCGGGTGTCATTACCAGGGTTACCCGGTGGGGGTTGTCCAGCAACAGCTTGCGGGCCAGGCCACTTATGTAATCGGGATCCTGGATTTTTTCGCGCAGGCTGGCGATGACCGGGTCCAGGTTGAGCACCGCGATGGGGTCGCTGTAGTGAGTGGCGCAGCCCAGCGCCTGGAGGATCAGCTGCAGGCCATAGGGGTAGCCATCACCGCTGACTTCCCTCTGGTGCAGTTCCAGCTGGTGCAGCACCGCCTCGAGACGGTCGTGCTCAACACCCCGATCCGCAACCTTGGTCAGTACCCGCAATACCATGGCCTCCAGCGCGTCAACGTGCTCGGCCTCACTGCCTTCGATGCCGCAGCAAAATACCATTTCGCGCATGGAATCCTCGAGGCCACACAGGGGGGAGGGCGACTGGCCCAGCTCGGTGGTCTCCAGGGCCTGCTGCAAGGGTGAGGCGCTGTTATCCAGCAGTACGCTGGACAGCAACTGGGCTTCCAGTAACTGCTCAAGGTCGGTGCTTTCCCCCAGCATCCAGCCCATAACCAGGTGGGTCTTGTTGGCGGTGGAGCCGCTCTCATCAAAAGCGTAGCTGTCCTGTACCCGCAGCGGGGCGGGCAGGCGTTGCTCGGGCTGCACCTGGATGCGTTCATCCAGTTTCTGGAACGACTTCAGTGCCTTTGCCTCAAACACGGCCTGGTGCTCGGTGGCGGGGATATCCCCGAAGGTCATGAATATCGCGTTAGTGGGGTGGTAGTGGCTGCGGTAGAAGTCCTGCAGCTGCTGGTAACTGAGGTCGGGGATACATTCAGGATCGCCGCCGCTGTTGTAGTGGTAGGTGGTAGTGGGAAACAGGTGGTGGCACAGGGTGTTCCACAGGGTGCTGGTCACCGAGCTCATGGCGCCTTTCATTTCGTTGAACACCACACCCTTGAACACCAGGTCGCTGTCGGGGTTGCCCGGTTCGGCGAACTCCACCCGATGCCCTTCCTGGGCAAAATCCAGCGGGTCCAGCCGGGAAAAGAACACCGCGTCCAGGTACACATCCAGCAGGTTATCGAAGTCCTTGCGGTTCTGGCTTGCGAACGGGTAGGCGGTCCAGTCGGAACTGGTGAATGCATTCATGAAGGTATTCAGCGAACGCCGCAGCATCATGAAAAACGGGTCGCGTACCGGAAAGCGTTCGCTGCCGCACAGGGCGGTGTGCTCAAGGATGTGGGCGACGCCGGTAGAATCGTGGGGCACGGTGCGCAGGGCCACCAGGAACACATTTTCAGTGTTTTCGCTGGCCAGGTGATAGTGGGCGGCACCGGTAGTCTTGTGTTCATACTGCTCGACCCGGATGTTCAGGGATTCGATACTTTGCTGGCGGACCGCCCTGAATGCTGGGTGGGCGTTAGTGGCGGTAGTGCTTTGGCTCATGCGAAATCTCTGGCGGGAACAGGAAGTAAAATCAGGGTTTAAAATTCGGTGCTGATGCTAAGGGCGGCCATTCTAGCGCGAATCGCTGGCTGGTTCCGCTTTTACCTGCGCCTTTTCAGTTGCCACCAGCTCTATGCGGTACAGCCAGGGCCAGTTCTTGCCGCTCACCCAGATGCCGCCGTCGGCGGGGTTACGGGCGATGCCGTTGAGTACATCCGTGTTCGAGCGTCGTTCGGCGATGGGCAACAGTCCCTGCAGGTCGATGCTGGCCTCCACCTGACCGCTCAGCGGGTCGATGATGAGAACCCGGTTGGTCTGCCAGACGTTGGCCCAGACTTTGCCGTCTATCCACTCCAACTCATTGAGTCGGGGCACCGGGATACCGTTTTCGGTGACATTAATCACCCGGGTAATACGGTTCTGTGCCAGGGAAATCACGTACAGGCGGCTGCTGCCATCACTGTATATCAGGTCTTCGCCGTGGTGGGTCAACCCCCAACCTTCGCCGGGAATACGCATGCGGGCGACCGGTTTGAAATCTTCCCGGTTAAAGACCAGCAAATTGCGCGATTGCCAGGTGAGCAGGTAAATGCGCTCACCCACGACGGTGAGACCCTCGGCAAACAGGCGTGGGTCGATCCGTTGCTGCTTGATTAATTCGCCACTGGCGAAGTCAAAATGCTCTATCCGGGATTTGCCGTAACCGCCGCTGCTCACATAGAGCTGCCCGTCAACGATCTCCAGACCCTGCACGAAGGTGTCCCGGGTTTGCGGCTTTTTGTCGATGACCTTGTAGCTGTATTGTCCAGGTGCAGCCGCCGTTGGCAGGATGAATAATAGCAGCAGTAATGGGGCCAGGCGGGTCACGGCTACAGCCGTCCGCGACTGAGGTCGCGAATGATAAACCGGGCCGGCGCCAGCGCCCGGCATAGCTCCCGGCTCACGGGCGCCGGTTCTGCGCAGATGCGGCTGGCCAGTAACTCTGCAGCCAGGGGTGTGGAGCTGAGGCCGCGGGAGCCGTGGGCGGTGCTGAGGTAAAGACCTGGCATGTACTGGCCTGTGACGGGGAGAGTTTGTCGGGCATTTTTACGTAATGCTGCGAAGCTATGCAAGAATTCCGGCAAATCCGGCACCGGCCCCACCAGGGGCAGGTAGTCCGGGCTCGCGCAGCGAAACCCTACGCGGCCCTCCAGTGCTGCCGGATCGAGCGCCGCGAGCGCTTCTGCCCAGGCGGGAACCGCTTTGGCGAGGCTGGACAGGTTGCTGCGATGGTCCGCTTCACGCAGGTTCGGGTCGGTATCTGCCAGGTTGAAGGTGGCGCCGATACAGTGGCTGCGGGTCTTGCCGATGGCGCGAGCGGGGGCGATGTAGCCCTCGTGGCACAGGCCGGCGCGCAGCGCCTCGAACGGCGCGAGTGCGGGCAGCTGGGTGGTTTGGCCACGGATGGCCTGTAGGGGCAGCCAGTCCATGGAGCCCGGTTCCAGCCGGGTAAACCCGGTCTGAACGCCGGTGGCAATAATGGCGCAGCTTGCCACCTCAATTGGCCGGTCGTTGCTGCGCGCTTCCCAGCCAGCGCTCACCTGGTGCAGGCTGATATCGCCGCAGTCTTCCAGCAGGCGAATGCCCGGATGGGCCGCCAGTGCCCGGCATACCGATGCAGGGCGCAGCCAGCCTGAACTCGGGAACCAGTAACCGCCGGCGGTTTGCTCCACACCCAGTAAGCTCGACGCCGTTGCCGGGTCGAGTATCCTGGCCCACTCCTGGACGTCGCTGAGCGTGCCTCGCAGGGCATCCATTTCCTCAAGATCGGTACTTTGCTGGTAGTAACCGCACAGCTCGCCGTCTTCCTGTGGGGTCAGCAGGCCTGCCCTGAACATGTCCCGGTAGAATGCGCTGGCAAAGCGAAAACTTTGCAGGGCGAAATCAGTGAGGGAAGAATGCTGCCGTGACAGGCGGGTGTAGAGGATGCCCTGCTCATTGCCGGAGCCCGCGCAGGCCAGTTTGCCTCGTTCCAGCAGGGTGACCTGAAGCCCCCGCCTGGCCAGTGCGGCGGCGGTGTGGCAGCCGGCCAATCCGGCCCCGATCACCAGTACCTGGCCAGGCTCAGCGGTGGTGCGGGAGTCCAGGTCCC
>Ga0102815_10001542_pt1 | contig 14409 bp, 13 predicted proteins | sample ColrivemetaGS759_FD_79113 | JGI IMG/M metagenome (GOLD analysis project Ga0102815, IMG submission 79113) | Estuarine microbial communities from the Columbia River estuary - Ebb tide ETM metaG S.759 | ecosystem: Environmental > Aquatic > Marine > Intertidal zone > Estuary | place: USA: Columbia...
AAGCTTCATTATAGATATCTAATAAATTCTCTGAATTAAGATTAAAAGAGATTAAAAAAAGTACAAATATTGGCTTGGTATAGTTAAACATAGTTTTATTTTAACTCAATATTAATGTTTACAGTGTAAACATCTTTAATTTTTTTATATTTTATAATTTTTTTAATATTTCTTAGAGTAGAATATATTACATAAGTTCAATCAATAATAAAGGCTTCTTAAATTGGCTAAAAATTCTTATGATGCGGAAGCAATCGAGGTTTTATCAGGTCTAGACCCTGTAAAAAAAAGACCCGGGATGTATACAGATACGTCCAATCCAAATCATTTAATACAAGAGGTTCTCGATAATTCAGTAGATGAGGCATTATCTGGCCATTGTTCAAATATAAAAATAGCTGTATTAAAAGATGGAAATATAAGAGTTAGTGATGATGGAAGAGGTATGCCAGTAGATATTCATCCTGAACATAAAGTAAGTGGCGTAGAGCTAATATTATGTAAGCTTCATGCTGGTGCTAAATTCTCAGGAGATGACTATAATTTTTCAGGCGGTCTTCATGGGGTTGGTGTTTCTGTGGTCAATGCCTTATCACAAAGTCTTGAGGTTAGAGTTAAAAGAAATTCCAAAGAACACCAAATCACTTTCAGTAATGGTGATAAGGTCAGTGAGCTCAAAGAAGTAGGAGAGGTTGGGCTGAGAAATACTGGCACATCTATAACCTTTAAACCAAATCCAGAATATTTTGAAAATATTGAAGTTCAAATAAAAATATTAAAACATTTGCTTAAAGCAAAGGCTGTTTTGTGTCCTGGGTTAACAATAGAGTTCAATAATGAAAAAAAACCTAATGATAAAGAAAAATGGTATTTTGAAGATGGACTAAAAAGTTATTTAGTAGAGTCCTCTGAAGGTTCGGAGTTAGTTTTAAAAGATTCAATAGTATGTTCAAAAAAGGGTGATATTCAGGAACTAGAGTTTGCAATTAATTGGACACAAAGAACCTTAAAAAATAAATTAGACGAAACATATGTAAATCTTATTCCAACTCCTCAAGGTGGTTCTCATTTAAATGGTTTTAAATCAGGTCTTCTCGATTCAATTAAAGAGTTTTGTGATTACAGAAATTTATTACCAAAAGCCTTAAAGATTAATGCGGACGATGTTATTAATAGTGCAATTTTTATAGTTTCATCAAAGCTTCAAAATCCGCAATTTGCAGGGCAAACAAAAGAAAGACTAGATTCTAAGGATCATATGTCATTTGTTTCAAGCACTACCAAGGATACTTTCAGCATTTGGCTAAACACCCATACTGAAGAGGGCGAAAAAATTGCAGAACTTGCTATTATTTCTGCTCAAACAAGAGCCAAAGTATCTAGTATTGTAGAGAGGAAAAAGACCTTTAAAGGTCCCGCTTTGCCAGGAAAGCTTTCTGATTGTAATAGCCAAGATTTAAATGAAACTGAGCTATTTCTTGTTGAGGGAGACTCTGCTGGAGGATCGGCAAAGCAGGCTAGAGAAAGATCCTTTCAGGCGATAATGCCATTGAGAGGGAAAATTTTAAATACATGGGATTTAGAGAGCTCTGAGATTATTAAATCTCAAGAAATAAAGAATTTATCTACAGCAATAGGAGTGCTTCCAGGTAATAACGATTTATCTTCACTAAGATATGGAAAAATCTGTATTCTTGCTGATGCTGATTCAGATGGCCTTCATATAGCAACATTATTATGTGCTCTTTTTTTAAGACACTATAAGCCTTTAGTCCAAGAGGGTAGAATTTATATTTCTATGCCTCCTCTTTATAGAATTGATTGTGGAAAAGATGTTTTATATGCCTTGGATGATAAACAAAGAGAAGAAATAGTCTCTAGCTTTAAAGGTAAAAAAGGCAAACCAAAAATTAATATTCAAAGATTTAAAGGCTTAGGGGAAATGAATCCCTCTCAGTTAAGAGAAACTGTAATGGATCCAGCTACTAGGCAGCTTGTTCAACTATCAGTTAGTTCAAGTGACAACGCAAATTCCATGATGGATCTGCTTTTATCAAAAAAGAATGCGCCAGCTAGAAAAGAATGGTTAGAAAAGAAAGGATCTCTAGCAAAAATATAATTATGAAAGAGCAAGACCAAATAAATTCAATAAGCCTTAAGCAGTATGCAGAAGAGTCGTATTTAAATTACGCAATGTATGTAATTTTAGATAGAGCGCTTCCAAATATTGGAGATGGCCTAAAGCCAGTTCAAAGGCGAATTTTATATGCAATGTCAGAGTTGGGTCTTGATGCTGGATCAAAATATAAGAAATCTGCTAGAACGGTTGGTGATGTTATTGGTAAATTTCATCCGCATGGAGATAGCGCTGCATATGAAGCCATGGTTTTAATGGCTCAGAACTTTTCCTTTAAATATCCTTTAGTTGATGGGCAGGGTAACTGGGGCTCACAAGATGATCCAAAGTCCTTTGCTGCGATGAGGTATACAGAATCAAAATTAACTAAGTTTTCAGATTTACTTATATCTGAATTGAAATCGGGCACTGTTGATTGGCAGCCCAATTTTGATGGCTCTTTGCTTGAGCCAGTAATATTTCCTGCAAAACTACCATCAATTTTACTTAATGGTACATCGGGAATTGCTGTTGGAATGGCAACAGACATACCCTCTCATAATATCAACGAAGTCATAGATGCAACTATTCATACTCTTGAAAATCCTAAGGCTGAACTAAAAGATCTAACAAAGATAATAAAAGGACCAGATTTCTCAAACGAGGCTCCAATAATAGCAAGTTCCGAAGAGCTTTTAGAAATATATTCAACTGGAAGGGGCGGCTTTAAGGCACAAGCACATTGGGCACAAGAGAAAAATGAGATCATTGTTAATGCTTTGCCATACCAAGCATCTGGTTCAAAAATACTTGAGCAAATAGCTGATCAAATGCTTAAAAAGAAAATTCCAATGGTTGTAGATTTAGCAGATGAAGGCGATCATAAAGAGCCAGTGCGATTAGTTATTACTCTGAAATCAAATAGAGTTAATGCTCAAGATGTGATGAATCATTTATTTGCATCCACAGATCTTCAAAAAAATTATAGAGCCAATATGAATCTTATTTCTCTTAAGGGAGGCCCAAAAGTATTCACATTGGTTGAGTTAATTAAAGAATGGCTTGTCTTTAGAAAAAATACAGTAACAAGAAAACTAGAGCACAGACTTGATCAGGTAAACGACAGGCTTCATATACTGGAAGGACTTTTAATTGTTTATTTAGATTTAGATAAAGTAATAAAGATTATTCGTGAATCAGATGAACCAAAAAAAGAAATTATAAAAGTTTTCAAATTATCAGATATTCAAGCTAATGCTATTCTTGAGATTAGATTAAGACAACTAGCAAAGCTTGAACAAATTAAATTAGAACAAGAAAGAGATACTCTTTTAGAAGAACAAAATGAAATTGACAAAATTCTTGGATCTAAAGCAAGATTAAAAACTTTAATTAAAAATGAACTCCTAGAAATAAAAGATGAGTTTGGAGAAGATAGAAAATCACCAATTAAACCAACATCAGAAGCAAAAGTATTCTCAGAGGAAGAAACGCTTATTACAGAATCAATTACTGTTGTCTTATCTGAGGCAGGCTGGATCAGAAGCGCAAAAGGTCATGAAATAGATCCAATCTCTTTGTCCTATAGAGGCGAAGATAGGCTTCAAGATTTTTGTAGAGGTAAGAGCAATCAACTTTCAGTTTTTTTAGACTCTAATGGAAAAGCTTATTCGTTACCAAGTCATTCGCTTCCATCAGCAAGAGGAATGGGGGACCCAATTTCTGGTAGAGTTTCTGCTGATTCAGGGATTAAATTTATATCCACTTTAATTGGCAATGATGATGATAAATATATGATCATGAATACTGCAGGCTATGGATATATTTCTGAGTTTAAAAATATGGTTTCAAACAAAAAGTCTGGGAAAGCCTTTATGAAGTTACCAAATGAAGCCAAGCTTTTAAAAGCAATCAGGGTACGTGAAGATCATGTATACATTGCTGCTGTATCAAACATAGGTAGATTATTAATTTTTAAAATTAATGAATTGCCCGTTCTCCCAAAAGGTAAGGGGAATAAAATTATTAATATTCCAACACCAAAATTTGCATCAAAAGAAGAATATATGGCATATGCGCAGCTAATATCTCCCTCAAGCTCTTTAAGAGTAGAAAGTGGAAAAAGGTTTTTAACTCTTAAATTAAAAGATTTAGAAAATTATATTTCTTCGAGGGCCAAAAGGGGTAACATGCTTCCTCAAGGCTATAGAAAGGTTGATAATATGATCGAAGAGGTTGGAACTACTCCTACAGTATTAAAGGAGTAAATGGCAGAGGCCCTTTAATTTATTTAATATCTTGTATCGTGATTTCAATTCAAAACATTAGCGAAGATAAGTACGCAATTTATATTCAGCCAAATAGCTCGTTGAAAGGTAATTACAGAATATTTTTTATTCTAAGCATTGCGTTAATATGTCTTGGTATAGCAACTGTATTTTATTTTGTTGGAGCAACCTTAATTTTGCCCTTTGCAGGATTAGAAATAACTATATTAATTTTTGCATTTTATTTGAATTTTAAATGGAGCAGCAAAAGAGAAAAAATATTTATTTCCCAAGACAAGGTTACGATTGAAAAGGGTATTCATAGAGCTGAGTATCGTTGGGAAGAGTTTCGAACTTTCACCTCTTTTCATATTACAAAAGACATAAACAAAGTATTGAAATTAAGTTTTCGCTCTAAAGGAGAAGATATTGAGGTAGGAGCTTTTCTAAACGAGGATGACAAAAATGTTTTAAAAGAAGAAGTATCAAACATAATTGATACTCTAAATGCTTAAGACATTATTTCCAATTCGGTAGTTTTTTCTTGGCTTTTATAAGCTTAAATTCCTTTATAAGCGGTATGCCATTCTTGTATGGTGGATGCGATTCACCCTGAATCAGAGGCATTAAATAATCTATAGCTTTTTGTGTTACGTTCATACCATTTTTAGATATAAAACTCTTAGGTAATTTTTTTTCTAAGTTTGCTATTTTTGATAGAGGAGCTGCCTCAATATGCCATTTATATTTTGATACTTTCTTCCTTACAATTATAGGCATTACTCCATTCATGCCTGCAATAGCATATTTTATCGCGAATGATCCCACGGCTTGAGCATGTTCGAGGTCAACTCTTGATGCAATATGTCTAGCACTTCTCTGAAGATAGTCAGCCACAGCCCAGTGATTCTTGAGTTTTAATTTATTATTAATTAGATTTGAGATAAATGGTGCTATGCCACCCAGCTGAGAATGACCAAAAGCATCTTTCTTGTCTGATTCAGATAAAAATTTACCTTTTTTGTTCTTAATCCCTTCGGACGCAACAACAACGCAATATCCTTGTTTACTCACATTATTTTTAACTAAAGACAAAAATTTTTTTTGATCGAAGGTAATTTCAGGTAACAAAATAATTTGCGGAGCATCTTTTTTATTAGTTCTAGCTAAGGCTGATGCAGCAGCCATCCACCCAGCATGCCTCCCCATAACCTCTAAAATAAATACTTTAGTGGAAGTCTCTGACATGGATTGAACATCTAAAGATGCTTCCATGGTAGAAGTTGCAATATACTTTGCTGCAGACCCAAAACCTGGACAGCAATCTGTCAAAACTAAATCATTATCTACGGTTTTAGGAATTGCTATGCATTGAACTGGGTAATTCAGTTTTTTCCCGATTTGAGAAACTTTAAATGCCGTATCAGCAGAATCGTTACCACCATTATAAAAAAAGTAACCAATATTATGAGCTTTAAAAACTTCAATTAACCTCTTATATTCTTTCTCATTTGTTTCAATATCTTTAAGTTTAAATCTGCATGATCCAAACACGCCTCCAGGTCTGTAGCTTAAAGACTGTATTGTCGAAATTGACTCTTTTGAGGTATCTATAAGCTCTTCTCTTAATACTCCCAGTATTCCATTGTGAGCAGCATAAACCTTGCCAATATTTTTATTTTTTCTGGCCTCCAAGATTAATGCTCCTGCAGTAGCATTTATAACTGCAGTAACTCCTCCTGACTGGGCATAAAGAGCATTTTTTTTCATTTATTTCTCACCTACATATGTCGTAATAAAACTTGTTAACGTATTATAGATTATATGAGAATACATATCTTAGGTATCTGTGGAACTTTTATGGGAGGTCTTGCACAAATACTCAAGGAATCTGGGCATGATATATCTGGATCAGATGCTCAGTTCTATCCACCGATGTCAGATCATTTAGATAATTTGGGTATAGATATGATTAAGGGTTATTCTAAAGATGCACTACCAAAAGCTGATTTATATGTAATTGGAAATGCGCTTTCAAGAGGAAATGAGTGCGTAGAATTTATTTTAGATGCTAAATTGCCATTTAAATCAGGTCCTCAAATACTGGGTGATATTCTAGAAGAAAAAAGAGTGTTTGCAGTCTCAGGAACACATGGGAAGACAACAACATCATACATGCTAACTCATATATTTTTAGATCAGGGAAAAGATATTGGATTTTTAGTTGGAGGTATTTCAGATGATATTGCTAGATCAGCATCTTTGGGCAAAGATAAAATATTTGTTATAGAGGCTGATGAATATGATTCTGCTTTCTTTGACAAGAGATCAAAATTTATTCACTACTCTCCAAGTACTTTAATTATTAATAATATCGAATTTGATCATGCTGACATATTTGATGGACTTAAAGATATACAGAAACAATTCCATCATTTACTAAAAATTATTCCTACCTCAGGAAATATTATTTATTTTGATGACGACTCTAATACTCAAGAAGTTATTAATATGGGCAAATGGAGCAATCTAATAAAAATTAATGAGGGTAAAATAAAAATTAATTATGACTCAAGAGAGATGCAGGCATCAGAAGAAACTTTTTCATTAAAAAATATGCCTTTAATTGGCGAACATAATTTTAAGAATTATATATGTGCGATTCTTGCAGCAAAAACAGCAGGAGTTGCAATAGAAGATTCTATTAGTTCTTTATTAAAATTTCAGGGAGTAAAGAGAAGGCTCGAATTTAAAGGCAAGTATTCAGACATCAAAATATACGATGATTTTGCTCACCATCCGACAGCCATACAGGCTTCCTCAAAAGCTATCAGAAAAGAGTTCCCATCAAAAAAAATTCTTGGAGTAATAGAACTAGCCTCGAATACAATGTCCGATGGAATTCATGGAAATTCTCTTATTGAATCATCTAGTTTTTTTGATGAAGTAGTTTGGCTAGATCACAAGGGTGCTATCAAAGAAACGAATAATACAAATATTTCGAATGATTTAGATGGGTTTATTAAGACAATAAAAAACATAATTCAAGACTATGATATTGTTGTATGCATGACCAATAAAGACAGTCAAAAAATTATAAAACCTATAATTGATTATCTTAATGAAAAATAATTTACCTATATTTCCACTTGGCCTGGTAGCTTTACCTGGAAGCATTCAATCTCTTCAAATCTTTGAGCCAAGATATGTAAATATGATTAAATCATGTATGTCTGAAAGTCATGGCTTTGTTATAGTTCTTCAAAATAATGAAATTAAAGATTTTGAGATATCCAAGAAGGGTACCTATGTTGAGATAATAGATTTTAACAATCTTCCAAATGGTCTGCTCGGAATTACTGTAAAGTCAGAAAATAAAGTCTCATTAAAAAATATATATCAGCTTGAAGACGGCCTTCATATTGCAGAAATTAAGCCTGAAATAGACCCAGAGGTAGACAATCAAGCGCTAATCGCAGAGTATCCCGAGATTATTAATATTTTGTCTCAACTAATAAAGCATCCTAAGATTAATGAGCTTCCCATCAAGGTTGATTTTAATTCAGCTGATTCAATAGCATATCATTTAGCCGGCCTTATTCCTCTTTCAATGAGTCAAAGACAAAATCTACTTGAGGCTTTTGATGCCTCGCAGAGGCTTTCAATTTTATCTAAATATATAGAAAAGATTTCAACTATTTAGCTCAGGTTAAGTGGAGGCTTATTAGACTTCTTTCTCAACCAATTAATTGATCTCAAGACAGAGGGAATAGCAATAAATTTTCTTTCAATTGAATATTTGCCAGGATAATTAGAAAGCATTAAACCAATAATTATTGTGAATAATCCTTGGCCTGGCAACACAAGCATCATAACTCCTCCAAGAATAAGAGAATAACCAATTACATTTTTAATAACTAAAATTATGTACCACAGCAAAGGATTTTTTGATCTTATTTTTGAGATCTTCTTATTTATGAAATAGTCCACAGGAATTAAAGCAACTAACCATTTTATAGTTAATAGACTAAATAAAAAAATAAATAATGATATTGAACCAAACCAAATTATTAAACCTCTATATGCTTCAAAAATCTCAAATAACGAATTAAGTAAGGTTATTTCCATAATTAACCACCTTTTTTATAAATAATGATTTAGTATAACTCTGACAATAATTTAATTTTAAATTATTAAAAAATAATATAATTTTGCCGACAAAAACTCTTCAAGATATCTGCAGTGAAACGTTAATTGACAACAAAGCAGACGACGTTTTAACCCTTGATATAGATGGTATTTCATCATTTGCTGATGCAATTATTATTGCAACCGCTAATTCAAATAGGCATGCCAAATCTTTATCTGAAAGATTGGTTGAATCAGTAAAAGCAAATGGAAAAACTATTTTAGGTGTTGAAGGTAAAGTTGAATCGGGTTGGATATTAGTAGACTGTGGAGAGGTTGTTATCAATATCATGAAGAGTGACATCAGAGATTTCTATGATTTAGAGGGCCTTTGGGGTGAAAATACCCTGCTCAATAATTCAAATTAAATGAATTTAACCATTATTTCCATTGGCAATAAGCTCAGTCCATGGGAGTTAGATGGCATCAATTACTATATTAAACAACTTAAAAATAAAATTAATATAAATTTTATAAATATTAAAGGCCAGCAACATCCCAAAAGATCAATTGAAGAAGTCCTTAAACTTGAATCAGATTACATCTTAAAAAAAATACCTGATGATAGTTTTTTGATCTCATGGGACTCTTCTGGAGATAGGGTTGATAGCAAAGAATTCAGTAAAGTAATTGAAAACTCAATGACCAATAACCTAAAGCTTTGCTTACTAATCGGAGGTTCCTTTGGTCTTAATAAAAACATTCTAAAAAATTCTCAGAGAGTTCTATCCGCATCAAATTTTACTTTCCCTCATAGGCTTTTTAGAATAATTCTAATTGAGCAAATTTATAGAGCATTTTCTATAATTAATAATAGCCCATATCACAAATGATTAATTTAGAAGAAAGAGTAGTTGAGAAGAAAAGTTTTTTTAATAGATTGATAATTATTTATTTATTCTTTGCTCTCATATTTATTTTTTTTCTTGAAAGAACATATTCATTACAGATTTCTGAATTTAGTAACTATGAGATTGCTGCTATAGAAAACAAAACTAAAGAGGTTTTAGTGCAGCCGGTTCGAGGGATAATATATGATAGAAATGGAAACATTATAGTTAATAACTTCCCTTCCTATGACCTTATAATAAAGCCTTGGAAAATTCTAGATTTAAATAAGTTTATAGAAGAAATTTCTATAGTCATTGAACTTAATCCAGGCGAAATAGATTTTGTTACTGAGAATTTTAAACGTAAGGCTAGATATAACCGTGAATTAATCCTTAAAAAAGATCTTACAAGGGTTGAAATTGCTAGATTTGAAGTGAGAGGCTTCAATTTTCCAAATGCTTTTATAGATAAAAGATATAGTAGAAGACATAATTATCCCCATTTATTTTCACATGCGATAGGTTATGTGGGCGGAATAAATAACGAAAAACTAAGCTCAATCTTAGATGATCAAGCTCTAGATTTCGATGAAACAATTTTTAGCTATTCAAATGGTTTTTTAATAGGAAAAACTGGTATTGAAAATAAATACGACAAAATATTACGTGGGCTTTATGGAAAAAAAATATATGAAGTCGATGCAAGAGGTAAGCTTGTAAAACAAACAGATTATATCCAACCTAAAAATGGAGATAGTTTATTTACTTCATTAGATTTAGAATCTCACAAAGTAGCATATGAAAAAATGAATAATAGACGCGGCGCTGTTGTTGCTGTTGAAATTGAATCTGGCTCTATTGTTACCTACTTAAGTACGCCTAGCTTTTCTTCCAATGATATTTCAAATGGCATATCATCGAAGGCATTTAATGCTCTATTGAAGGACCCCAATAAACCATTTTTTGATAGAGCTGCTCAGGGTAGATATTCTCCAGCATCGACAATTAAGCCAGCTATAGGATTATTCGGGTTAGAAGAAAATTTAATTGATTGGAATTTTTCAATAAATGATCCGGGGTACTTCATTCTTCCCGAAGATCAAAGAGTTTATAGAGGCTGGAGGAAGAGCGGTCATGGCAATGTTAATTTAAATAAGGCTATTATTGTTAGTTCCAATACTTTTTTCTTTTCATTAGCATATCAATCTGATATAGATAGTTTAATTAATCATCTATCTAATTTTGGATTTGGAAAAAATATATGTTTGGACTGTTTTAATCCAGATATAGGGCTTTTACCTACTCCTGAATGGAAAATGAATAATCTTAATTTTGGATGGTTTAAAGGTGATACCGTAAATTTGGGAGTTGGTCAGGGTTATCTAAGTGCAACACCTTTGCAATTCGCATACTATGCATCTTTTATTGCAAATAAAGGCAGTAATAAGAGATTGACCTTTGTTGATAGTCAAACAACAAAAACTCTTGAAAATCTTCCCTTAAAGAATATTCAGAATTCTGACTGGGATAAGCTTCACTCAAGTATGATTGGTGTTATAAATGACCCGCAAGGGACTGCAAAAAGACTTAAAGATTTAAAAACTTACACTGTTGCAGCAAAGTCTGGAACTGTTGAGCTTGTGAGTACAGAGACAAAAGAAGATTATAAAATTATTAGAGAAAATGAGGGTAATAGAGATCACGCAATAATTATTGCTTTTGGACCAATGCCCGAACCAAAATATGCAGTAAGTGTAATAATTGAAAATGGAGAAAGTGGCGGATCTGTAGCAGGACCAGTTGCCATAGCGGTACTAAATAGCTTAATAGAAAAATGAAAAAGAAATTGGACTTTAAAAACTTTTCTATTTATTTTGATCAATATTTATTTATTTCCATAACCTTGCTATCAATTATGGGATTATTTTTTTTATATAGCGCCTCTCAAGAAGATTTTAATACGGTTATGAAGCAATCAATTTTTGTTGGTTTTGGTTTGATTTTAATGTTCGCAGTTAGTCAGCTGGATCCAGATTTTTACAAAACATTTTCTGGATTCTTTCTGCTAACATCAATAATATTAATACTTGCTACCATAGTTTTTGGTAAAGAAATTAATGGAGCAAAAAGGTGGCTTGATTTAGGGCTATTCTCATTACAAACTTCAGAACTTATAAAAATATCTTTACCTATTTTTTTAGCATCTTATCTATACAATAAACCACTTCCAATTAGCCCCAAGCATACTTTTATAATGCTTATTTTGATAGTCTTCATTTTCTTTCTAGTTTACAGACAGCCAGATCTAGGCACTGGTTTAGTAGTTTTCATGGCGGGTATTTATATTCTTTTCTTAGCAGGACTTAGTTGGAAATTTATTTTTACATCTTTTGGCTTAATAGTGCTTTCGTTGCCATTTTTATGGAATAACTTTCTACAACCCTTTCAAAGGCAAAGAATTTTAACTTTCCTTGATCCTTCGAATGATCCTTACGGAAGCAGCTGGAATATTACCCAATCAAAAATTGCTATTGGATCTGGAGGAATGAGTGGAAAAGGTTTTCAACAAGGATCTCAAGCTCATCTAAATTTTTTGCCAGAAGCAGAGACAGATTTTATTTTTGCAGTTATTGCAGAAGAATTTGGTTTTGTTGGAGTATGTATATTGCTATCAATTTTCTTTTTTATTTTATTAAGATGCTTATATCTCGCATTTAATGCAAGAGATAGGTTTTGTAGACTTACTATTGGAGGTTTAAGCCTAGTTTTTGCTTCAACTTTACTTATTAATCTTGGCATGGTTGTTGGAATTATTCCTGTTGTTGGCATGCCTATGCCTTTTATAAGCAAAGGTGGCTCATCTTTGCTATCATTCTATATAGCTTTTGGAATTATTATCTCAATGGCTACTCATAAAAAATTAATGCAAAAATGAAGAAAATACTACTCATACTAATATTCACAACCTCACACTTACAATCAGATTATTTATCTCATCCAAAAGCTAATATTTTGATTAATGAGCTTGTTAATAAATATGGTTTTGAAGAACAGTTCGTTGCAGAAGTACTATCCAAAGCTGAAAAAAAACAAAAAATCATTGATTCAATTTCAAATCCTGCAGAGTTCACATGGACTTGGGATAGGTACAAAAAGCTATTTATTGAAGAAAAAAGAATAAAAAATGGAAAAATTTTTATAAATGAAAATATAAAAGTTTTAGAAAAAGCTGAAAAAGATTTTGGTGTACCAAAAGAAGTGGTAACAGCAATAATTGGTGTTGAGACAAGATACGGAAAAATTCAAGGAGGTTATAGTGTAATAGATAGTCTTTTAACCCTTGGTTTTGATTATCCGCGAAGATCAGAATTTTTTAGGAAAGAGCTTATTAATTTTTTCTTATTAACCCGAGAAAATGAACTAGATATTTTAGATATAAAAGGCTCATATGCCGGTGCAATGGGGTATGGCCAATTTATATCTTCAAGCTATAGAGCTTATGCTATAGATTACGATGGGGATGGCAATGTTGATTTATTTAATTCTGTTGAAGATGCAATTGGGAGTGTTGCGAATTATTTATACATCCATGGATGGAAAAGAGAGGGTGATATAGTTTATGAATCTTTCCCTAATAATGTTAGAAAAGTATTCAAGCCATATAATGGCCTTTCAAAATTTATACCACTAAGCTTTAATGAGAATGGAAAAGATATAAATTTTATTGGAGATGATAACTTTATTGCAATTACCAAATATAATATAAGCCATTTTTATGCCATGGCTGTGTACTACTTATCAGAAGAACTAAAAATATGAAAAAACTACTAATCCCTTTATTAATAACTAATTTTATTTATGCTCAAAGCTTTGTACCAGACGCTCCTGAGCTTGATTTAAAGAGTTATATTTTAATTGAACCAAATACAAATACTGTTATTGCAGAATTTAATAGTGATTCTGAGATTGAACCTGCAAGCATGACAAAAATAATGACAAGTTATGTTGTTGCAGATCAGATTGCTAACGATTTAATATCTCTTGATGACCAAGTTTTAATTAGCGAGAAAGCTTGGAAAATGAAAGGATCTAAAATGTTTATTGAAGCTGGTAAGAGGGTAAGCGTATCTGATTTGCTTAAAGGAATAATTATTCAATCAGGAAATGATGCATCTGTTGCAATAGCTGAATACGCAGGTGGCACAGAAAGAGGATTTGTTGATTTAATGAACGCATATGCTGGATCTTTGGACATGAATAATACAATTTTTCAAAATTCAACTGGACTGCCAGACGATAATCATTTTTCTTCCGCTAAAGACTTAGCTACTCTTACATCAGACTTTATTAAAAAGTTTCCTGATATCTATTCTTTATACAAAGAAAAGCAATTCACATTTAATAACATTAAACAACTTAACAGAAATAAGCTTCTTTGGAGAGATGACTCTTCTGATGGAGTCAAAACAGGTCATACTCAAGCAGCAGGTTATTGTTTGGTAGGATCTGCAAAAAGAGGTGATATGAGGTTAATTACTGTGGTGGCAGGAAGTGATTCTGATAATAATAGATTTTTAGCTAGTCAAAGGTTATTAGAGTATGGTTTTAGATTTTTTGCTACGCAAAAAGTTCTTAATGCTAATCAAGAATATAAAAATATTAATATATGGGGCGGTGTTAAGAAATCACTTGGACTAGGGGTGCTAGAGGATGTCTCTATCACATTGCCTAGAACGAGTTTTAAAGATTTAACAGTTAACTATAACTATACCAATAACATCCAAGCCCCGATTGAAATTGGTCAAAAAATAGGATCATTAGAGATTATTAGTAATGATGAGATTGTTTTTTCAACTGAACTAGTTGCACTTTCGAATGTTAAATCTAAAGGTTTTTTTGGTAGGCTTTGGTCCAAGTTTGCGCTTTGGATTCTTAGCTTATTTGGAATGACAGATAATGGAACTAGTTAAAGCAGTTTTTAATGGTAAATTTGATAGTTTAGAAAATA
>Ga0102815_10001543_pt1 | contig 14408 bp, 14 predicted proteins | sample ColrivemetaGS759_FD_79113 | JGI IMG/M metagenome (GOLD analysis project Ga0102815, IMG submission 79113) | Estuarine microbial communities from the Columbia River estuary - Ebb tide ETM metaG S.759 | ecosystem: Environmental > Aquatic > Marine > Intertidal zone > Estuary | place: USA: Columbia...
GCGCACGCATCGTCTGCGCGGCTCTTTGCCCGGTGGTGTGGTTGCCAGCCTCCGCGAAGCCGAGGAAACGCTGGAGCGTTTGCAGACCCGCCACGATCACGCCGATGCCGTCGAGGGTGCGATGACGGACCTGAACGCGAACGCCACAGCCGGGGCGACAGCCGCGCGCTTGTCCGCTGCAGGATGTGGCGCGCCGCTGAAATCCGACGCGGCCCAAGTGCTCGAGCGTTTGCGCGCCAAAGCGGCCTGATCGCCGTTCATCACCGAAACCCCATTCCAATCACACGTTAAAAAACCGGAGAACTCTCATGTCCAGCTATGTCCCTCGCGTCTCGAATTCTTGGAACTTGTTCACCTATTTCAACTTCTCAGTCGCCGTTTTCATGATGGGCGCCGGGATTTACTCGCTCGAAGCCAGCTTTTCCGCCAAAGGGTTTTACGTCATGGCCGCGTTGATGTTGGTCTATTCGACGGCCGCCATCACCAAAGCGCTGCGCGACAAAGAAGAAGCCGAGCGTATGATCAACAAGATCGAGGATGCGCGCACCGAGCGGTTGCTGGCGGAATCCTCGCACCCTGACTGACGTGCAAAAGCAGACCGGCACCTTGGCCGAATAGCAAAAAAGGGCCGAGGGTTTCCCCCCGGCCCTTTCCAATCTCTGCGGTCTGTTTACTGACCGGTCATCGTGATGCGACCATCGGTATAGGCCGTGTACGGATTGTTCTCGGCCAGATACTCGGCAACAACATCCGCCACATCAGGGCCAAAGTCATAGGCGTTCACCGCTTGATCGCGGAACATACGGTAGCCATCGCCACCGCCACGCATGAAGTTGTTCGACACAACACCATACATCGCGTCCGCATCGATCGGAGCCCAGCCGCCTTCGACCTGCACCATCACGTCACTGACCCGGCTACCGGCTTCGGCTGCGGCATCAATCGTATAGTGCACGCCCGAGACCTGTGCGAAGCGGCCTGCGCCCTCTTCGATCTGGCTCGCGCCATTCTCAAGCGCCGCGACAACCGCCGCACCCGACAGCTCGAACGTCGCCATCGTGTTTTGGAACGGCAGCACCGTCAGAACTTCGCCCAGCGTGATCGTACCATCGTCAATCGACGCGCGCAGACCACCACCGTTTTGGATGGCGATGGTGATCCCCTGCCCCGCGACACGCGACAGCATGGCATCGGTCACAAGGTTGCCCATCTCGCATTCCATCGCGCGGCAAACCGTGCGGTCGCCCTCGATGGGTGCGGTGGATTCGGAGACAACCAGATTGCGCGTGGCCTCAATCGGCTCGGCCATTTCCGCGACCCAAGCCGCGACATCCGCGTCTGGTGCGACTTCGGCGTTGATCTCGATGGTGTCGCCACCGGCGTAGATCAGGTTGCCGTCATCATCCAGATCCAGGATCAGGTGACCCAGATACCGGCTGAAGGCACCAGCCTGAACAACAGGAACGATCCCGCCGCCCACATTGTCTACCCAAGTCGGGTAAGGCCCTTCGCGGCGTGAGTCAGACGCCGACAGATAGGTGTGGCTATGGCCACCAACAACCGCCGTCAGCCCCGGGATTTGCGCGGCCATTTCCTGCTCAGGAATATAGCCCACATGGGTCAGCGCGATGATCGTGGTGATGCCCTGCGCTTGCAGCTCTTCTACCGACGAGCGCACCGATTCCAGCGCGTCATTGATCACAACGGTTGGTCCGGGCGAGGAAATCTCGGGCGTGTCATTGGTCACGGCACCGACGATGCCGACCCGCAGATCGCCTGCGTTCAGGATCGCATAGGGCACGACCTGCCCGGCCAGCATATTGTTGGCCGACACATCAATATTCGCGCCAACGATGGGGTATTCCGCCGATTCGGTGAAAACCAGCAGCCCTTCGGGCCCGTTGTCGAATTCGTGGTTGCCCACGGCCATCGCGTCCAACCCGATGAGGTTGTTCAACTCAGCCTCGGCGGCACCGCCATAGGTGGTGAAGAACAACGAACCTTGCGAGCTGTCGCCTGCGCTGAGCACCAGCACCGGGTCACCCTGTGCGGTGATCGCGTCGCGCATTTGGTTGATCAGCGTGAACAGACGCGCCGCGCCACCAAAACAGCTGCCTTCGGCGTCATCCGAGGGCGAGCAGGTCGAGTTGAACCGGTTGATCGGCTCAATCCGGCTGTGAAAATCGTTGAAGTGCAGGATATGCAATTGCGTATCCGCAAGCGCCGGAGCAGCCCCGAGCGCTAGAAACGCCGTGCTCCCCAGAAGGGCCCGCAGCTTTGGAGTGAAGGACATTGTCGAATCCCCTGTTGTTTGTAATTGGATGTTTCAAGGTGCGCGGGTTTGACCGCCGAGTCAAAGCCTGCGTGAGGTTTCCATGCGTCAACACCCGTTTCATGACACTGAGCCCGCAAAGTTTAGCGCCTTGCCCCACGACAGGGCATTGACCGCCGCGCCCGCATTGGGCAAGAGCAAGTCATGCTGATTTACAAGATATTCCGCCGTTCTGAGTGGGACGCTTTCGTTGCCGCTGGCCGTACTGATGGTGCGCCCATCGACCTGTCAGACGGCTATATTCACATCTCGACCTCGGCGCAGGTCGCAGAGACCGCCGCGAAACATTTCGCCGGGCAAAGCGATCTGGTGCTGGTGGCTCTCGATAGCGCGGCCTTGGGTGACGCTGTGAAATGGGAGCCGTCGCGCGGCGGGGCCTTGTTCCCACATCTCTACCGGGCGTTGGTCACGGCGGATGTCATTTGGGACAAGTCGCTGCCCTTGGGCGCTGCCGGGCATATTTTCCCCGAGGGTGTGATTTGATGCTGGAGCGGCTGGGCCTGCTGGCACTGCACCGTCTTGACCCGGAACGCGCGCATGGTTTGGCGCTCAGCGCGTTGCGGATGGGGTTCGGGCCATCAACCGGGCCTTTCACCTCGCAGCGTTTGGCCACGTCGCTGGCGGGTCTGCCCCTGCGCAACCCGATCGGGCTGGCCGCCGGGTTTGACAAAAACGCCACCGCAGTTGCCCCCTTGATGCGCGCCGGATTCGGGTTTCTTGAGGTCGGCGCCGCGACCCCGCGCCCGCAACCGGGCAACCCCAAGCCTCGCATGTTCCGCCTGTCTGAAGACCGCGCTGTGATCAATCGGTTCGGCTTTAACAATGACGGAATGCAGGCCATCGACGCGCGCTTGGCGGCGGTGTCGCGGGATATCCCCGTGGGTTTGAACCTCGGCGCGAACAAAGACAGCGAGGACCGCGCCGCCGATTTCGCGGCTGTGTTGACGCAATGCGGCCCGCATGTGGATTTCGCGACGATCAATGTCTCGTCGCCCAACACCGAACGCTTGCGGGATTTGCAGGGCAAAGAGGCGCTGGCCGCGTTGCTAGAGACCGTCACGGCGGCGCGCACGGCAAACGGGCTGACCCTGCCGCTGTTCCTGAAAATCGCGCCGGACCTGAGTGAGGCCGAGATTGCCGATGTCGTCGCCGTGGTTCGCAGCACCTCGATCAACGGCATCATCGCCACCAATACGACGCTGGCGCGGGACGGATTGGCCTCAAGCCATGCGCCGGAAAAAGGCGGGCTGTCGGGCGCGCCGGTGTTCGAGCGCTCAACCCGCGTTCTGGCGCGGCTTTCGGCGCTGACCGAGGGGCAGATCCCGCTGATTGGCGTCGGTGGCGTCAGCTCTGCGGAACAGGCTTATGCCAAGATCCTTGCGGGTGCGAGTGCTGTGCAGCTTTATACGGCGCTGGGCTATGCGGGCCTCGCACTGGTCGATGAGATCACGCGCGGGCTGGATCATTTGCTGGAACGCGATGGATTCGCTACTGTTGCGGACGCGGTTGGCAAAGGGCGGGACGCATGGTTGTGAAGGATGAGGCTGTAACGGTTTGGCACAATCCGCGCTGTTCGAAATCTCGGGCGGCGCTGGCCTATCTGGTGGAACGCGGCATTACGCCCGATGTGCGGCTGTATCTGAAAGACGCGCCCACCGCCGAGGAAATCACCGAGATGCTGGCCGCTTTGGGCCTGCCCGCCGAGGGTTTGCTGCGCAAGGATGGGTCCGCGTGGAAGGGTCAGCCAGAGGATCAGATCATCGCGGCAATGGTCTCGGACCCGGCGCTGATTGAACGCCCGGTGATCCATCGTGGCGACAAAGCGGTGATCGGTCGCCCAACCGAGGCCATTGCCAGTTTGCTGTAAGCCGCGTGCTCTAAACCCGCGCGTTAACCGCTATTGGCGCGGCCACCGACCGCCTGAATAGCAAAAACGCAGCCGTCGCTGGGCAGTTCGGGCGGCGTTGCACACAGACCACGCGCAATCGTCCACGCGGCCAACACGCGCGGCACATAATCGCGGGTCTCGGCATAGGGCGGCACGCCGTCATTGCGCCGCACAGCCCCCTCGCCCGCGTTATATCCGGCCAAGGCCAGCACCACATCCCGGTCGAATTCGGTCAGCAACCAATCAAGATAGGCCACCCCGCCGCGAATATTCTGCGCCGGGTCGTTGGAATCGGTGACGCCAAAGCGCTCGGCGGTGGCGGGGATCAATTGCATTAAACCCTGCGCGCCTGCGTGGCTGACCGCCGTGGCGCGCCCGGACGATTCCACGGCAATCACCGCCAAAGCCAAAGCGGGCGAGACATTGGTGCCGATGGTCGCGCCCAAGATGCGCGCGCCCTGTGCGCTGGCGATGTCTTGCAGGTGTTGCACGCTGGGGGTGGGAACGCGGGCGTCCTCGGGCGCGTCGCGCAAAGCCTCCATCGCGGCAAGGAAGCGGCCCTCGGTGTGGCTGAGGCCCGGTCGCACGCGGGTCCAGAACCAGCCGAAGCGGGCAGAGGGCGGCGTCGCCAGATCGGCAGACGAGTCGCCGGGCGGCTGTGGCGCGCTGAGGGCTGCCGGGGCCTCGGGTGGCGCGATGCGGCGGGCTTGTTCAACCGGGTCGATCTGCACGGTGATCCGGTTGCTACCGGTTTGCGGCGCAACACCAATCCGGCGAAAGGTAAAATCGTCGGCAAAAACGGGCGCGGTAATCAGCGCAGCCGCCATCAACGTGGCCGCGAGGGCCAAGGTGAGTCGCGCAAAGGGTCTGGGCAAGCTGCTCGGCATGGCCCCGTTTCTTGTTCTTTGCACAGAGTGTGCCAGAGATTCGGCCGTTTCGCAAACCCGCAGAGCGGTTATCGTTTCGCCAGCAGAAACAATCAGCGCATTACCGTTGGTTGTGGAAACAATGCCACAGCAATCCCCCGTAATGACCGCGAACATGCCCTGATTGCCCGCCTTCGCGCCGCAAAGCCGCCATGCTGACACGGGAAAACACGGCATACCCAAGCGGCGGGATGGTTTAACCCCCCTCAAACGCCACGCCGCCGCCTCTGGGTAGTTTTATTGAGATCAACAGACCTGGAGAATCCAAACATGAACGCAATGATCAAAACCTTCTTCGCAGACGAATCCGGCGCAGTAACCGTAGACTGGGTCGTTCTGACCGCAGCCATCGTGGGCCTTGGCCTTGCTGTGATCACCTCGGTCCGCACCGGCGTCAGCGCTCTGGGCACCGACATCTCGAACTCGCTGTCGAGCGCTTCGGTTGCCACGCTGGGCACGCTGGGCAACGGCAGCTAAGCCGACAGACCATAGATTTGATGAAGGGGCTGCACCGATGGTGCGGCCCCTTCGCCGTTAATACCCCAGATCAATTGAGTCGGGGTTTTCGAGTCGCGGTTTTTGAGTTGGGGTTTTCGGTTTCTTAACGACCGACCTTGTTGGAACGATGATCGTCTCTGAAATTGCGCCAAATCGCAGCCCACAGGTCGCTTGTTTCCATACCCAGAACAAATCGCAAGATCACCACGAACACGCCCAGAAATGGCCATAGTCCGCCCCCGTTGCCGCCTTGTTGAAGGGCGAAAACAAACTCGGTTAGACGGAGAAGGGCCAAACCCCATCAACTTCCGTTCTCAGGTCTGACCATGTGAGCCAAGACAAGTAGCAACAGTAGACCTGGAGAATAAACATGACTTTCACTTCGATGATCAAAACCTTTGCAGCAGACGAATCCGGCGCAGTCACCGTAGACTGGGTTGTTCTGACCGCAGCAATCGTGGGCCTTGGCCTTGCTGTGATCACCTCGGTCCGCACCGGCGTAACCGCTCTGGGCTCCGACATCTCGAACTCGCTGTCGAGCGCTTCGGTTGCGACGCTGGGCACGCTGGGCACCAACTGAGCCGCGCTCCAAACTTTACTTTTTCGGATCGCCGGAAACAGATCGACCGCGCGGATCGTGCGGTCGATTGTATTTTAGCCAACCCAACAACTTATAGCTGTATTCGCCATCATTTCGCCTAAGTCAGCAGCCATATTGGGAAAAGTAAATAAGTAAAGAATTGGTTCCGGTGTCCGGAATCGAATGTGTATAGGAGTAACGAGCCATGCGAGGCGCACAGATCGGAATTCTCGGTATCGGGCTGGCATTGGCTGGTTTTGGGGTCTTTATGGCCCAAGAATACGTGACCCAAACCGAATCTGCACTGGCAGCGGCGCAGGCCAATGTTGCCACCTCTCAATCCATCGAGACCGTGCAGGTTTTGGTCGCCAGCCGTCCTTTGCGATATGGCGAACCCATCCGCGTGGTTGATGTGCGCCCCATTGCCTGGCCTGCGAATTCGGTGCCAGCGGGCGCGTTCACCGATATGGATGCCCTGATCCCCGATGCCGCACGCCCACGTGTTACGCTGCGCGCGATGGAACCGATGGAGCCCCTGCTGGCCGTGAAGGTCAGTCAACCGGGTCAGCCCGCCGGGATTGCCGCGATGCTGACGCCGGGCAGCCGCGCGTTCACCATCCGCGTGGACCAAAACAGCGGTATCTCGGGCACATTGCGCCCCTCGGATACCATCGACATTTACTGGACCGGCCGCAGCGAAAGCGGCGAAGTCACGCGTTTGCTGTCCAGCAGCGTCCGCATTATCGCGCTCGATGAGAACGCCGATCAGGACCGCACCTTCAACGGCGTGCCCCGCTCGGTCACCATCGAAGCCGAACCCGAAATGATCGCCTCGCTGGCGCAGGGCCAAAGCACCGGACGGCTCTCGCTGTCGCTGGTTGGTCTGGATGACGATGCCTCGACCGGCCAAATTCAAGTCGATGCGCGCAGCCTTCTGGGTATGGAAACCCATGTCGAACAGGTCACCGAACGCTGCACTGTACGCACGCGGCGCGGGTCCGAAGTGGTCTTGATCGAGATCCCCTGCACCAACTGACGCGTTTTTCTTGCAACACCGCCGCCCCTACATATGGGGCGGCGTTTGGCGTTTGGCGCGACACCTCGGCCTTTGATGGCCCAAACCACCTTAAAAACACGCCACAAACATTTGATTCTTGCAATAAAAAGCGGTTTCAAGCATTCTGTCACTCAACCGACGCGCTAGACGTTTGGCATTTGAGTGATCGAGAGGCAGGATCACATGACAGTTAAGACTTGGATGGCGTCAGCAATGACGCTGGCTCTGATCGGGTTCGGGCAGACCGTTCTTACACCGACCAGCGCCCAATCACAGACCCTGCGCATTATGCCGGGCAGCGTGCGTGACACGTTGGCCGTGGCGATGAATCGTGCTGTGGTCGTGGAAACCGAACTTCCGTTCGCAGAGTTGTCGATCGCCAATCCCGGCATCGCCGATATCTCGACGCTTTCGGATCGCTCGATTTATGTGCTGGGCAAAGCGCCCGGCCGCACCACCCTGACAATCCTCGGCCCGAATGGCGATTTGGTCGCCAATGTCGAAGTGCAAGTGACCCCCGATGTCGCCGAATTCCGCGAACGTCTGCGGCAAATCCTGCCCAGCGAACGGATCGAAGTGCGCACCGCCAATGACGGGATCGTCCTGTCGGGCACGGTGTCGTCGATCGCGCGTCTGGATGCAGCGCTGCAACTGGCCGAGCGTTATGCGCCGGGCCGGGTTTCGAACTTGATGGGCGTCGGCGGCACGCAACAGGTGATGTTGCAGGTCCGTTTCTCTGAGGTGCAACGCGGCGTCGCGCAAAACCTTGCGGCCAGCTTTGCCTTGGGCGACTCGACGGGTGCACTTGGCACCGGCGGATTTAGCACCCCGGCGCTGGCCGCCTCGGCACTGGCCGGAACCCCAACCGCTTCGGGTGCGAATGCGGCGGGTGTGATCTCGGGCGGGTTCTCGATTGGCAATGTGCAGTTTCAGGTCATGCTGGAAGCGATGGAATCGAACGGTTTGGCCCGGACCCTGTCTGAGCCCAGCCTGACCGCGCTCTCCGGCCAAGAGGCGTATTTCCTTGCCGGTGGCGAATTCCCGGTGCCCGTGTTGGGCGACGGCGGCGCGGTGACGATTGATTACCGCCCGTTCGGCGTTGAGCTCAACTTTACGCCCCGCGTGCTGGACGGCGATGTCATCAACTTGCAGATGAACGCCTCGGTCAGCAGTATCGACGCCTCGACAACGGTAACCACGGGCGGTGTCTCGGTTCCCGGCTTCCGTCGTCGTCAAACCTCGACCACAGTAGAACTGCGCGACGGTGAGAGCTTTGCCATCGCCGGCCTGCTGCAAGATGACTTTCAAGGCAGCGTGTCACAAGTGCCATGGCTGGGCGACATCCCGATTTTGGGCGCCCTGTTCCGCAGCACCGATTATCAACGCGACCAGAGTGAACTGGTGATCTTTGTCACCGCGCATCTGGTCTCGCCGACCCGTGGCGAAGCCCTTTTGCTACCGACCGACCGGATCAGACTGCCAAACGAGGCGCAATTGTTCCTCAATGGTCAGTTGACGGGCGGAACCAGCGGCGCATCCGAAGTCTCGCGGCAGGATTTCCGCGGCGGCTACGGCTATGTGATGGATTAAGGCAGGAAAGCACCGATGCAGATTTCACGTCGCACTCTGATGCTCGGCCTCGCCGCAGCCCCATTGGCCGGTTGCGCCGACGCCTATCTTGGACCCGAAGTGGGCATAGGCTTGGACGAAGGCAACTTTGGCAACCCCAGCGCGCACAACCTTCTGGTGCAAACCGGGCAGCTCCCCTTCGCGGTCAATTTGGCCGAACGGTTCAACGCCGAAGTGCCGACAATGGTCAATTTCGCCTTTGATTCGGCCCGTCTCGATAGCGCAGCCCGCACCACGCTGACGCGCCAGGCCCACTGGATCAATCAATTCCCCGAAGTGACGTTCCGCGTCTTCGGCCACACCGATTTGGTCGGCTCTGCGCGGTATAACCAAGCGCTTGGCATGCGCCGCGCCCGCACGGTTGTGTCGTATTTGGTGCGCGCTGGCGTCAGCCGCTCACGGCTTGAGGCGGTGGTCTCGCAGGGGCAAACGCAACCGTTGATCCAAACGACCAACCGCGAGCGCCAAAACCGCCGCACGGTGACCGAAGTTTCAGGGTTCCTGCAAAGTCACCCGATGATTTTGAATGGCCAATACGCCATGATCATTCATCGCGACTACATCGCCAGCGCCGAACCGCCGCGCCCATTCTAAGACGTTCAAACGCCACATTGGTGAACCTCCAGCGCCCTGTTGTCTGAAAAGACTGCAGGGCGTTAGAATTTTAATCACTCTTGGCCCGACAATTAAGGCTTTTTAGCCCAATTGTTGCCCACATTACCCCCGATGTTGAACAGGTATTCCACGCATCCGAGTCGGACGCGGTGTGTATCGTCAACAAGTGCCATTGGTCTGTCGAACGCAGATCCGGAGGATTAAGAAATGCCGAGCTCGAACGCAAACAGCAAACTGTCGGCCCCCATTCGGGCCTGCACGGTCACGCGCGATGTCCAGAATTTTGACCTGCTGATCGAAGACATGGAGCTTGAACTTGGCGAAAGCTGGGGCGACCTGACGTTCCATAGCGCCTTGAAATACCTCGACCAAACCGATGCCCGCTCCCTCGATTTCATTGCCATCGCAATTGATGATGAAGACGAACCGAACATGGCCATGATCGAGGCGGTGATCCAGCGCGCCAGCTCATTAAGCGTCCGCGTCTTGCTGATTGCAGAAGAACTGAGCCCGATCATCTTGCACCGTTTGCTGCGGCTTGGTGCCTCTGATTTTGTGCCCTACCCGCTGCCCGAAGGCGCGCTGCATGACGCGATTCAACGTCTGCACCAGCCCTCGATTGAAGCGATGGCAGGTGCCACGAAACAGCAACGCAACGCGGCGGCACAATCACAGAATCAGGGCACGGTTTATGCCGTGCATCCGCTTGCAGGCGGATCAGGGGCGACGACATTCGCGGTGAATCTGGCGTGGGAAATCGCCAATTCCGGCAAGACCGCACCGACGGTTTGCTTGCTGGATTTCGATCTGCAGACCGGATCGGTTTCGACCTATCTGGATTTGGCACGGACCGAAAAAGTCTATGAATTGCTGTCGAACACCGCCGTGATGGACCGCGATTTTTTCATTAACACGCTGCAAACGTTCAATGAAAAGCTAAAAGTGCTGACCGCCGCCGCCGATATGTTGCCGCTGGATCTGATCACGCCTGATGACATTGAGCGCGTGATCCAAATGGCGCGCAGCAATTTTGACGTGGTGGTCATCGACATGCCCGGCACGGTCGTTCAATGGACAGAAACCGTGCTGAACGAGGCCGATGTTTATTTCGCGATGATGGAAATGGACATGCGTTCGGCTCAGAACGCGCTGCGCCTGATTCGCGCCCTCAAGGCCGAGGATCTGCCCTTAGCTAAAATCCAATACGTTTTGAACCGTTCGCCAAAGTTCACCGACCTGAGTGGAAAAGCGCGCGCAAAACGCATGGCAGAAGGCCTCGATATCGAATTCGCGCTGATGCTGCCCGACGGCACAGCGCAGGTCACCCATGCCAATGACCACGGCCTGCCGCTTGCGGAAATCGTGCCGAAAAACCCATTGCTGAAAGAAGTTCGCAAACTGGCCCAATCCTTCGCGGCCACCGCACGCGATGAAAACCGCGCTGCGGCCTAAGGAGAGACACCATGTTTTCGCGATACAAAAAAGACGCGCCTGCATCGCCCCACGCCCCCGATTCGCGTGCGGTTCCAACCCATGCCATGCCTTCGCTGATGCCGGAAAAGATACCTGCTGGACAGGCACCAACCCCGAGCAATTCGCAAGCGCCGGCCAAACCGAAACCCAGTTTCAAAGCCATGCCAAGCGCTGCGCCGATCTCTTCCGCCGCGCCTGCCAATGACAAAGAGCGCCGCCGCAAACAACGCCTGATCGAATTGAAATCTGAACTGCATTCGCGGCTGTTGGAAAACCTCAACTTGGCGGCACTCGACAATGCCTCCGAGGCGGAATTGCGCGCAGAAATTGCCGCGATCTCGGCTGAGGCGCTGAGCGAAATCAACTTTGCTTTGACCAGCGAAGAGCGCCTGCACCTGAACCAAGACCTGTATCATGAGGTCAAAGGTCTGGGACCGCTGGAGCCATTGCTGCAAGATGATACGGTCAACGATATTCTGGTGAACGGCCCCAACCGGGTGTTCGTGGAACGCTCTGGCAAGCTGGAATTAACCGATGTGACCTTCAAAGATGAACGTCATTTGCTGCGGATCATCGATAAAATCGTTTCAGCCGTTGGGCGTCGCGTCGATGAATCGAACCCCTATGTTGACGCCCGTCTCGCCGATGGCTCTCGTTTCAACGCGATGGTCCCGCCGGTCGCGGTCGATGGCTCGCTGGTCTCGATTCGTAAGTTCAAAAAAGAGAAACTGGCGATCAACGATCTGGTCGGATTTGGCGCATTCTCGGAAGAGATGGCGATGTATATTGAAGCCGCGGTTGCCACGCGCCTGAATATCATCGTCTCGGGCGGAACGGGTTCGGGTAAAACCACCACGCTGAACGCGCTTTCATCCTTTATTGATCATTCCGAACGCATCCTGACCATTGAGGATACGGCCGAACTTCAGCTGCAACAAACCCATGTTGGCCGGATGGAAAGCCGCCCGGCGAACGTTGAGGGTAAGGGCGCTGTGACGCAACGCGACTGTTTGCGCAACGCTTTGCGGATGCGCCCAGACCGGATCATCGTTGGTGAGACGCGCGGCGAAGAAGTGATCGACATGTTGCAGGCCATGAATACGGGCCACGATGGGTCGATGACGACAATCCACGCCAACTCGGCCCGCGATGCTGTCTCGCGCTTGGAAAACATGGTGGCGATGGCCGGCATTGAGATGCCGCTGAAGGCCGTTCGCAGCCAGGTCGCAAGCGCTGTGAACCTGATCGTTCAGGTCAGCCGCCTGCAAGATGGTTCGCGCCGGATGGTCTCGATCACTGAGGTGACCGGGATGGAAGGCGACATCATCACCATGCAAGAAGTTTTCCGCTTTGAGCGCACGGGGATGGAGCCTGACGGCAAAATCAATGGCCACTTCACCGGTGCCGGCATCCGCTCGCACTATTCTGACCGTTTCCGTCGCTGGGGCTATGATCTGCCGACCAGCATTTATGACACCGTTGAGGGGGCGTAAGACATGTCGATCTCACCTACTCTGTTGATTTATGGTCTGATTTTCGGTGGCATCTTGCTACTGGTCGAGGCGATTTATCTGCTGACATTCGGGCGTTCCATTCGGCTGGGAGGCCGCCTGAACCGCCGCATGGAAATGCTGGAAAACGGCGGCAAACGGGCCGAGGTCATCGACCGTTTGCGCAAAGAAACTACGCAACACGGCGGCGGCTCGGCGATTCCGTTTTATTCGCTGCTCGCCGAAAAGGCTGCAAAAGGCAAAATCGCGTTCTCGCCGATGATGCTGATGCTCATGATGGTCGTGCTTGCCTGCGTCGGCTTCTTGGGCATGACGCTCTTCACCGCAGCACCGCTGGCCGTCAAAATTGGCGTCAGCGCCGTGATGGGAGTTGGCGGCATCTGGATGTGGGTCTCTGGCAAGGCCAAAAAGCGCATCGACCTCATCGAAGAGCAATTGCCGGACGCGATTGATCTGTTGGTGCGTGGTCTGCGCGTCGGGCACCCGTTCACCCAAACGTTGGCCAGCGCGGCCAAGGAAATCCCGGATCCGCTGGGTTCTGAGCTGGGTTTGATCGCCGATGAAGCCGCTTATGGCCGCGATGTTGGCGAAGCCCTGATGGCATTCGCCGAACGAATCGACATGCAAGACCTTCGGTTTCTCGCCGTTTCTGTCACAATCCAAGCGCAATCGGGCGGTAACCTCGCCGAGATTTTGGACGGGTTGTCCAAGGTTGTGCGCGCACGGTTCAAACTGTTCCGTCGGGTGCGCGCCATCACCGCCGAAGCGAAATGGTCGGGCATGTTCCTGTCAGGGTTCCCAATCGGCGCAATGCTGACGATCAGTATGATCAAGCCGGACTATTACGACGAGGTCAAAGAGACGCCGCTGTTCATTCCTGTCGCGTTGGTGGTCGTCGCATTCCTGATCGTGAACGTGCTCTATATGCGTAAAATGGTAAATATCGAGGTGTAGGAGCTTCAAAATGTTCGAGTCTTTTATCCCTTTATTGTCCTCGCCGCCCGTGATGATCGCCCTGATCGCCGCGATCGGCATCACGCTGGTCCTGTTCGTCTTGGCCGGGCGTGGCAGCGATGCAAACGATCCGCTGAACAAACTGCGTGAGCAATCGCGCACCCAAAACAAGCCCAGCGTCGAGCTGGGCCGCCGGGTGGATACCTCGGCGGTGGCCAAGCGATTGGACAAATTCAAATCGTTCCTGGAACCCTCAAGCAATGAGGAAATGAACGAGGCGCGGATGCAAATGATCCAAGCCGGGTATCATGGCCGCAATGCTGTGCGCGATTTTCACGCCGTCAAATTCATCATGGGCGTCAGCGGGTTGATGCTGGGACTGGTCTATATGCTGGTGCTGCCGCCCGAAGACGGGGCGTCGATCATGTTCACGGTGATCCCGGTTTTGGTGCCGACGTTGATTGGGTATTACCTGCCGATCTATTGGGTCGCCAAACGCCGGGACGAGCGGCAAAAACAGATCGCCGGAGGCTTCCCGGATTCCTTGGACTTGCTGTTGATCTGCACCGAAGCTGGGCAATCGATGGATCAGTCGATCAATCGCGTCGCCAAAGAGCTCAGAGCGGGCTATCCCGCGTTGGCCGAGGAATTCGAAACCGTCTCGCATCAGGTCAAAGCGGGCAGCGACCGTATGAAGGTGCTCAAGGACATGGGCGAGCGGTGTGGCAACGCCGATATCCGGTCATTCGTCACGGTTCTGATCCAATCTGCGACCTACGGCACCTCGGTCGCCGAGGCATTGCGGGTTTATGCGGCGGAAATGCGTGACAAACGCGTGATGCTGGCCGAAGAGAAAGCCAACGTCTTGCCGACCAAGCTCACCTTGGGCACTATGATGTTCACAGTGCCGCCGTTGTTGATCATCCTGATCGGCCCGTCGGTGCA
>Ga0102815_10001546_pt1 | contig 14405 bp, 14 predicted proteins | sample ColrivemetaGS759_FD_79113 | JGI IMG/M metagenome (GOLD analysis project Ga0102815, IMG submission 79113) | Estuarine microbial communities from the Columbia River estuary - Ebb tide ETM metaG S.759 | ecosystem: Environmental > Aquatic > Marine > Intertidal zone > Estuary | place: USA: Columbia...
CCATGTTCTTTACAGAAATCTATAGTAGCTGTATAAATTCCAGCATAACTACTATCTGGAATAACAGCTTTTGTATCTTGAGAGTTTCCATCTTTATTCCACATCTGACCAGAATTTCTAATCATAGCTGGCATAGAAGCATCTATTATTACATCACTAGGAACATGAAGGTTAGTTATGCCTTTGTCTGAATTAACCATTGCTAGATCAGGACCATTATCTATTGCAGCTTCTATATCTGCTTTTATTTCTTGTTGTTTGTCTAAAGGTAATTTTTCAAGATTTGCTAAAAGATTTCCAAAGCCATTATTTTCTTCTACACCAATTTCTTCAAATAGATTATTGTATTTATTAAATAGATCTGCAAAAAATACACGAACAGCATGTCCAAAAATAATTGGATCACTTACTTTCATCATAGTAGCCTTCATGTGTAAAGAAAATAAAACATTTTTCTCTTTTGCATCTTTAATTTGTGTCTCTAAAAACTTAAGTAAAGACCTTTTACTCATTACTGTAGCATCTATAATTTCACCTTCTAATAAAGGGAAACTGTCTTTTAGTATAGTTTTATTATTATTTGTATCTACATGATTTATAGTAATACTTGTAGCATTGTTAATTGTAATTGATTTTTCGTTATGAGCAAAATCACCTTCTGTCATTGTCGCTACATGGGTTTTTGAACTAGAAGTCCATGCGCCCATAGAGTGTGGATTTTTTTTAGCGTAATTCTTTACTGCATTTGGAGCTCTTCTATCAGAGTTTCCTTCTCTTAAAACCGGATTTACAGCACTACCTTTAATTTTATTATAGCGAATATTAATTTCTTTTTCTTCTTCATTTTTTGGCTCATCTGGATAATTAGGTATTTTATATCCTTTGTTCTGCAATTCTTTAATAGCAGCTTTTAACTGAGGAATTGAAGCACTAATATTAGGCAATTTAATAATATTTGCTTCAGGTTGTTTTACCATTTCTCCTAATTCAGCTAATACATCATCTACCTTTTGATCGGGTTTAAGGTAGTCTGGAAAAGTAGCTAATATTCTAGCCGCTAAAGAAATATCTTTGGTTTCTATTTTTATTCCTGAAGATTTAACAAATGCTTTAACAATAGGTAAAAAAGAACGTGTTGCTAAAGCTGGTGCTTCATCAGTTTTTGTATAAATTATCTTTGCCATTTTATGACTTTATTTTAATATTTAGGTAATGAGATTATAATCTAAAAAACAAGTGATTTTTAGTGAGACGAATATACAAATTTTGTGCTATTTTTCTTGTGTATTATGAAGCCTAAATATATATAAAATAGGAGGAAAGAATTGGGGTTATTTTATAGTAGAATGTAATAAAAAACAAAAGCCATATCACTTAGAACTTAATCTATATTGATATGGCTTTCTTTGAAACAGTTACACGTGACCTATTTAGTTCTTCAACTAACTTCAGTTTCGCTTGACTTTCGTCTCACTCTCCTTTTCAGTTCAAGTTTCACTATTTCAATGAAACATTCTGTGTTGTAACTTTCAAAATGTATTGACATGTTACCAAAATGCTTCTGTTTTAATTGTTTTCCTTGATGCGCCTTCAATCTGTAACTCACCTGAGCGATTCACAATTTCTGTTGCATTGCCTTTTTTCTAACTCTTTCTTTCGATCCTTTTAGCTTCTATGGCTTTCCACTTTTCTAGTTTTTACCTACCTGAGTATGTACTACTTTTTAAAGCTTCTTGATTTCTTTGCTTAAACATGCCTACACATGCCGCTCTGAAACCTCAAAAAACAATTATATAAAGAACGTTACTTTAATAGTTAAAGTTTCAACTCGAAAGTCTCTTAAATCATTTGCATGACTTTTTCCCTTAACTGTTCAGCTAATATACAATAGGGAATTAAAATTCCAAATTTTTCAACACTTTAGATATCAACCATTTATAAACCAAAGTTATTAACAAATGTTAATAAAAAAAGCCCTGTATTTACAGGGCTTTGGAACGTTATTAAAAGTTTATTAACTTCTTTTCTCTTTAATCCTAGCTTTCTTACCAGTAAGATCTCTAAAGTAAAAGATACGTGCTCTACGTACTTTTCCTCTTTTGTTAACTTCAACTTTTTGTAATGCAGGCATATTTACTGGAAATATTCTTTCTACTCCAATTGTTCCTGACATTTTTCTAATTGTAAAAGTTTCAGAAGTACCTGTACCTCTTCTTTGTAATACTACTCCTCTAAAAAACTGAGTACGTGTTTTACTACCTTCTTTAATTTCGTAGTATACAGTAACAGTATCTCCAGCTCCAAACTCTGGAAAATCTTTTCTTGTTACAAACTCGTCTTGTACAAATTTTACTAAAGATTCCATTTTAAAATCTATTTATATATTAATCCGAAACAACATTCACGATTTTCGCCAGAGGTTAACCCGAAATTGGCTGCAAATATAATTAATAATTAATAATGAACAATTATTATTTTAATGAATTTTAATGATCGTCTAAAAGGTCTGGACGCCTTTGTTCAGTAAGCTTATATGCTTGATCTTCTCGCCATTTTTCAATTTCCGGGAAATTACCACTAAATAATACATCTGGTACGTTCCAACCTTTATACTCTCTTGGTCTAGTATATATTGGTGGAGCTAATAAATTATCTTGGAAAGAATCTGTTAATGCAGAGGTCTCATTTCCTAAAACTCCTGGAATTAATCTTATTATTGCATCACATAAAACTGCTGCTCCAAGTTCACCTCCAGATAAAACATAATCACCTATTGAAATTTCTTTTGTTATAAAATTGTCTCGTACACGTTGATCTACGCCTTTATAATGTCCACAAAGAATAATAATATTTTCCCTTAGTGATAATTGATTTGCAATACCTTGATTTAGAGTGTCACCATCAGGAGTCATATAAATTACTTCGTCGTAATCTCTTTGAGATTTAAGTTTAGAAATACATTTGTCAATAGGTTCGATTAGCATTACCATTCCAGCACCTCCACCAAATTGATAATCGTCTACAGACTTGTAATTATCATTAGTGTATTCACGTAAATTGTGAAAATAAACTTCGACAAGCTTAGATTCTATTGCTCTTTTTAATATTGAAGCTTCAAAAGGGCTTTTTAATAATTCTGGTAGAACTGTAATAATATCTATACGCATAATGCAAAGATGCGAATATTCAAATTAATTTATAAAAGTTAAATTTATTTATTTTGTCCAGAAATAATGAAGGTTTTCATCTTTAACAAATCCAACCTTTTCATATAATCCTTGAGCAAGTTTATTTGTAGTTTGTGTTTCAAGAATCATTCCCTTAAAGTTTTTTTCTACGCATAGATTTTTCGCTATTTGAATAAGAGATCCTCCTACACCAATATTTCTGTAACTACTATCAACAAATAAATCGTTTAATATATACATAGGTTCCATTGATACAGATGAGAAAATAGGATATAATTGAATAAACCCAACAGGATTCTCTTCAATGTATGCTAAATAAATAATAGATTCTTTTTTTGTAAGTCTATCTGTTAAAAAATCTCTGGCACCAAGAAAATCTGAATCTTGATTATAGAAAATTCTATACCCATCAAACAAAGGTATTAAGTCGTGAAGGTGCTCTTTTTTTGCTTCAATTATATCCATAATATAAAATTGTTATTATGTATTTCCTTTTTGTTTATTGATTTCGTCTTGTAATTGTCGCCTTACTTTTTGTTCTCTTTCAAGTGCAACTCTTCTATGTTCTTCAAATTCTTGTTCGGTTTCTTCAAGAGATTTTTTAGCAGCTTTTGTAATAGAGTTGCTAGACTTAAACTTATAAATAAAAGTGAAGACTAATAATAATAAAACACCTATAATAGACCATAGCATAATATTGTATAATCCTTTACTAAGTTGCATTCCAAATAAAGATATTTTATCTTTTTCAGAATCTGTTTTTTCAAGAATTACTTTAGTGTTTTCTAATTCATTTTGAATAGCAGAATTTGATTTTTCTTGAGCCTCAATAGTTTTGTTAGAATCAATAATTTGATTTTCAAGCACTTTTAAAGAGTCTATTACATTAGTTTTTAAAGATTCAAAGTAAATTCTGTTTATAACTTCATATCGTTTTCCTTTGTCATTATAATTGCTTGAAATTCTTGATATATAATCAAATTGTTCTTCTATAGATCCTTCATTTATAGAATTTATTTTATGTTTTGGTGTTTCTTGAGCAAAAGATATTGTTAACACAAAAAGTAATAATAAAAAGGGTGTTAGTTTTGAGTATGGTTGCATGTTGGTTAATTTTATGTTAGGACAAATTTAAAGATAATAATTTATACTAATAAAAGTGTAATTATATGTTTTAACTTATTTACGCTGAAAAATTCTTATTAGATGGTTTATGGAGTATATTTAATTTCTTATTATTAATAATATGGACAGTTTAATTGATTTGGTGAAGTTTTATTTAACAACAAAAGAAGTAATTTCGTTTGAAACTGCTTTAGATAAAATGGCTTCACTTACTTCTTCTGATAATTATATAAATATAATAGATTATATAGATAGTTTTCCAAATTCAACCGAACTAGACCTTTCAATGTATATTAATGCTATTGCTTCTCCCAAATTTATTAGCTTAGAGAAAATTATAATAAAAAAAATTGATGTGTTTGAAGATATAGATGCCATACATGATTTAGAAATGGCTTTAAAAAAATTAAAGCCTAACAATTAAGTTAGGCTTATTTAATTTTTTTATTATTTTAATAATAAGTATAGCGTCTAACTTTTGATATGTATTTAGCAAGTCTAATAACTTGGTGGCTGTAACCATATTCGTTATCATACCAAACATAAAGCACAACATTTTTACCATCTTTTCTTACAATAGTTGCTTTACTATCATAAATAGAAGGAGCAGAGCTACCTACAATATCACTCGAAACAAGTTCATCACTTAATTCATATTTTATTTGCTCAACTAAATCCCCTTCAAGCGCATATTTTTTTATTACAGAATTCACACTATTAAGAGAAGTTTTACTTTCCAATTCCAAATTTAGAATTGCTAATGAACCATTTGGCACAGGAACTCTAATTGCATTTGATGTTAATTTACCTTCAAGACTAGGTAATGCTTTACTAGCTGCTTTTCCTGCTCCAGTTTCTGTAATTACCATATTTAAGGCTGCAGCTCTTCCACGTCTGTATTTTTTATGGAAATTGTCAACTAAATTTTGGTCATTAGTATAGGCATGAATAGTTTCTAAATGCCCACTCTTTATACCAAAAGAATCTTCCATTACTTTAAGAATAGGTGTAATAGCATTTGTTGTACAGGAAGCAGCAGAAAATATTGAATATTTGTCAGGGTTGTTTTCAAACTGATTTACACCATGAACTATATTTGGAACTCCCTTTCCTGGAGCCGTTAATAAAACTTTACTAACACCATTTGCTAAAAGATGCCTACTTAAAGCTTCCTTATCTCTAAAAGCACCAGTATTATCTATAACTAATGCATCTTTAATTCCAAAAACTGAATAATCAATATTTTCTGGATTATTAGCCGAAATAACATTAACAGTTGTACCATTAATAATAAGAGCACTGTTGTTAATATCAGCAACAACAGTTCCTGCAAAATCACCATGAACTGAGTCGTTTCTTAAAAGAGAAGCTCGCTTTTCTAAAACAGTCTGATTAATTTCTCCTCTTGTAACAATTGCTCTAAGACGTAATTGACTTCCTTGTCCAGTTTTAGTCATAAGTTCTCTAGCAACAAGTCTTCCTATTCTACCAAAACCATAAAGAATGACATCTTTAGGTTCTATTGTCCCATTTTTACTAGCGTCTTTAAGTTTACTACACACAAATTTTGCAGAACTAGAATTACTATTATCTTCTAGATGATATTCATAAGTTAATTTTCCAATGTCTAATTTTGAAGGAGGAAGCTCTATTGCATTAATAGCTTGTGCAATTCTTACAGAATCAAAAATTGAAATTGGTTTTTGGACAAATTCTCCAGCATATTCATGTAAATGTAAAATTTCACTTACATTTCTATCTATTAGTTGATTTCTAAACAATACTAGTTCAATAGATTTATCGTACCATAAATCACTAACTATTTTAATAAATTCGACTGTAGCTCTTCGTCTATCTGCTTGAAAAGCTAATTCGTTTTCATAAGCTTGATTAAAACTCATTTTTAGTTGTTTTAGAGTGGTTAGATTAAATTTTGGGCAAAAATAGTATATTTCAAACGTTTTGGTATTTAATTATAGAAATAAAAAACCCTTCAAAAATTGCTTTATGAAGGGTTTTAAATTTAATTTTTAATTTTTAATTGAATCTATAGCGTTCTTTTTCACCCTTTTCATTAATGAGCTCAATACTTAATTGATAATTTGAAGTATCATTTTTTACACGTTCTACATCTTCTATAGAATTAACTTTCACACCATTAATTGCAGTAATTATTGTGCCTTCTTTTACACCATTTTCATACCAATAATCTTTATTTTTTTCTGAAATTTCACTAATCTTAACGCCATATTCTGAATCATATTTCTTGAGTTCAGATTTTGAAGCATTTTTAAGTACTCCAATAGTTGGGAATAAAATTGTTTGGTTCTTAGCCAATGTGACAGGTAAAGATTTTAATTCTCCATCTCTCAAAAGCGTAACATAAACGATATCGTTAGGGCTTTTTGTATTTAAGAATCCTTTTAAATCTGTGAACTTTGTAATTTTTACGCCATCAAGTTCTTTTATGATATCTCCTTTTTTTAGACCAGCTTTAAAAGCACCAGAATCTTCTTCAACAGAATCTACATAAAAACCTTCAGTTTCACTAACACCAAGTTGTTCAGCACTTTTGCTATTTAATTCTCCACCTCTTACACCAAGGATTCCATTTTGAACATTTCCATATTCTATGATATCTTCAACTACTTTACGAGCGATATTACTAGGTACAGCAAATGAATAACCTATATATGAACCAGTTTGAGAAGATATAGCAGTATTAATTCCTATTAATTCACCATTTGTATTTACAAGAGCTCCACCAGAATTCCCTGGATTAACAGCTGCATCTGTTTGAAGAAATGATTGCATGTTTTTGCCAGATAAATCTCGTGATTTGGCACTAATAATTCCAGCAGTAACCGTAGATGTTAGATTAAACGGATTACCAACAGCTAAAACCCATTCGCCAACTTTTACGGAATCACTGTCGCCAAAAGTTGTGTAAGGTAAATACTCATCAGTAATTATTTTTAGTAATGCAATATCTGTATTTGGATCTGTACCAATCAATTCGGCACTAAAAGTTTTATTATCGTTAGTAGAGATTTCAATTGATTGCGCATTATCTATTACATGATTATTAGTTATTATATATCCATCAGGAGAAATAATTACACCAGAACCAGTACCAACTTGAGCACGCTCTCTAGCTCTTCCTAAAAACAAATCTTCAAATGTAGTATAACCTCTACTTATAGTAGTGTTTTTAACATGAACCACAGTATTAATTGTGTTTTCGGCAGCGATACTAAAATCAATTGATGTAGCATTAGCTAAATTTGTGTTTGTAGTTTTTAGATTAACTGGAACTGTAATTGGTAATTCGCTGTTTTCAGTTTGTACAATTTGCTGATTGTCTTTTTCAATAAAAAATTTGTATGCACCTAAGGTGATTGCTCCACCTAATGCAGAAACTAAAACTAATGACAAAATCTTTTTCATAAATCTTAAAAATTTAGTTTAATAATAGGTTAACGATTAAAATTAAAAATTTATTGAATTTCATATTTAACTTTAACGACTATTTAACATCACCATTTACAGTTTAATATTTATATATTTGTGACGAATATGACACATACATTTTATAAATATCAAGGAACAGGAAACGATTTTGTTATTATAGATAATCGTCAAAAAACTTTTGACAAAAATAATACCAAACTTGTAGCAAATTTATGTGACAGACGATTTGGCATAGGTGCAGATGGTTTGATATTACTTGAAAACCATGATAAAGTAGATTTTAAAATGGTTTACTATAATTCTGACGGAAATAAAAGTACAATGTGTGGTAATGGTGGACGTTGCATTTCAGCATTTGCAAAATATTTAGGAATTATAAGTAATAAAGGAATATTTGAAGCGATTGATGGTTTACATGAAGTTGAGTTTGAAGGGAATCTTGTTAAACTTAAAATGCAAGATGTAAAGGAAGTTCAGTGTTATACTAATTATACTTTTTTAGATACAGGATCACCTCATTATGTCACATTAAACGATAATATTATTCAACTAGATGTAAAGACAGAAGGTTCTAAAATAAGATATAATGACACTTATAAAGCTGAAGGTACAAATGTGAATTTTGTTCAAAAGGTAAACAATTCAACTTTTAAAATAAGAACATACGAACGTGGAGTAGAAGACGAAACTTTATCTTGCGGAACTGGTGTAACTGCAGTAGCACTTGCTATGCATTATATAGGAGAAACAGAAAAAAATCTTGTCACACTACAAACCCAAGGAGGAGAATTGCAAATAGCATTTAGAAAGACAGATTCTGGTTATAAAGATATCTGGTTAATCGGACCTGCTCAAAATGTATTTAAAGGCGAGACACAATGGTAACACTTAAAGGTGAACATATTTATTTAAGAGCTTTAGAACCCGAGGATTTAGAATTTGTTTATCAAATAGAAAATGATGAATCTATTTGGGAAATAAGTAACACAATAACGCCTTATTCGAGATATCTATTAAAAGAATACTTAGAGCATGCTCATAAAGATATTTTTGAAGTTAAACAATTACGATTAGTGATTTCAAGTTATAAAGATGAAGTTTTAGGTTTAATTGATATTTTTGATTTTGATTTCTCTAATAGAAAAGCTGGACTTGGGATATTAATTCAATCTGATAATAACAAGGACAAGGGTTATGGTAGTGAAGCTATAAAATTAGTTTTAGATTATTGTTTCACACATTTAGGCTTGCATCAATTGTATTGTAATATATCCGAAGATAACACAGCGAGTTTGAAACTTTTTGAAAAATTTAATTTTGAAAAAATAGGATTAAAAAAAGATTGGAATTTGGTTAATGGAGTTTTTAAAAATGAATTTCTTTTACAAATAATACATAATAATTAATGTACTTTAAAAAAATACTAGTTGCTATTGCATTAATAGGATTAATTATAGTAGGATATTTTGCTTATTATATATATTCAGTAATGTTTGTACCTAATACAGCTTTTAATAATTCCGAAGCTTATATTTATGTGAAGTCAGATGCAACTTATAACGATGTTAGAGCAGATCTAGAACCTTTGCTAAAAGATATAAAAACGTTTGATGCATTAGCAAATCAGAAAAAATACACGACTAATATTAAAGCAGGTAAATACAAAATAGTTAAAGGAATGAATAATAACGATATTATTAATTCTATAAGAAGTAATAACATTCCTATTAAATTGTCTTTTAACAATCAGCAATCAATAGAATTACTAGCTGGAAGGATTGCAACTCAAATTGAAGCTGATAGTATTTCGTTATTAAATTCTATGACTGACGAGGAATTCTTAACTAAAAATGGTTTTTCTTCAAAAACTAATTTAGGGATGTATTTGCCAAATAGCTATGAGTTTTTCTGGAATACATCTGCAGATGGTTTTAGAGATCGTATGTTAAAAGAGTATAATAGATTCTGGAATGAAACAAGATTAAATAAAGCAAGAGAAATTGGACTAAATCCAGATAAAGTTATGACGCTTGCTTCAATTGTACATGAAGAATCTAAGCAAAGAAGTGAACAACCAAGAATTGCTGGAGTTTATATTAATAGAATAAAAAACAAATGGCCATTGCAAGCAGATCCAACTTTAAAATTTGCAGCATACCAATTACCTAAATTTAGAAATACTGTAATAAAACGTGTTTTGAATGTTCATAAAGAAATTGATTCACCTTATAATACCTATAAAAATTTAGGATTGCCTCCAGGATTAATAGCAATGCCAGATATATCTGCAATTGAAGCTGTGTTAAACTATGAAAAACACAAGTATTTTTATTTTGCGGCTTCGGCAGATAAACCAGGATACCATAAGTTTGCCAAAACTTTATCTCAGCATAATCAAAATGCGAGGGACTATCAGCGATACTTATCTAAGCAAGGAATTACTAAATAGCTTTGAAGTTTAAGCCAACATATGTGTTGCTATTTCTAATAATAGGGTTCTGTTCTCAAGCGCAATCAAAATTTTCAAAATATTTAGAGCCTAGTGATTCATTAAATATAAATAAAAGGAATACTGTTGTCATTACAGAAGCATCTCTTGCAATTCTTAATATAATAGGATTAAATGAACTTTGGTATAAAGATTATCCTAAATCAAATTTTCATACAATTAAAGATGGAAAGGAATGGATGCAAATGGACAAAGTAGGACATGCGTTTTCATCTTATCAATTAGGAAGATTTGGAGCAGAAGTATTAGCTTGGAGTGGCGTTAAGAAAAAAGACCAGCTACTTTATGGAGCAACTTTAGGTTTTACTTTTTTAACAGCTGTTGAAGTTTTAGATGGATTTTCAGAAGAATGGGGATTTTCATGGTCTGATATGGCTGCTAATGCAGCTGGAACATCTCTGTATATTGGACAAGAGTTGTTATGGGAAGAACAGCGTATTTTGTTTAAGTATTCATTTCATAGAACAAAGTATGCTCCTAAACGTTCAGATAAATTAGGAAATGGACTATTAGAAGAAGCTTTAAAAGATTATAATGGTCAAACGTATTGGTTAAGTGCCAATTTAAAATCATTTTTTAAAAATTCTAAAATTCCAAATTGGTTAAATGTTGCAATAGGTTATGGAGCAGATGGAATGTTAACTGGAGAAAATGAACCTTTAAATGAAATGTATCCAAACCAATCCAGAATTCGTCAATTTTACCTAAGTTTTGATGTCGATTTAACAAAAATTAGAACCAATTCTCACTTCTTAAAAACAATATTTAGCGTTTTTAACGCTATAAAAGTGCCATTTCCAGCTGTGGAGTTCACCGATAAAAATGGCATTAAGCTACACGCTATAACGTTTTAGTAGATGTTAATCGATTAATTTTGAACTTGTTATTATTAATTCTAAATTTGCAGGCTGAAATTTGAGACATTTAATTTTCGTCTCGTAAAATTTTTATTATGAATAAGAGTTTTGTTTTACATGCAATTATTCCAGTTGTAATTTTTGCAACATTAATTTCAAATATTGGAACAAAATCAACTATTGATTTATGTGATTATTCTGTTGAAGGATATGAATTAAATTATACTGTTGATACTTATACCTTAAAATCTACTGCTGAAGAAACTTTCGATTTCGAAAAATGTTATTCAGTTACAGATTTAGGAAAATCATTTGTTGGTTTTAAAGAAGCTATTGCTTTTAAAGAATCTAGTGGTGATTACTTTACAGTAAATACTTTAGGGTATTTAGGGAAATATCAATTTGGCAAAGGAACATTAGAATTAATTGGAATCTATAATCCAGAAGAATTCTTGTCTAATCCAGAATTACAAGAAAAGGCATTTATTGCTAATGCAGCTCGTAATAAATGGATTTTAAGACGAGATATCAAGCGTTTTGTAGGTAAACGTATTGATGGTGTTTTAATTACAGAATCAGGAATATTAGCTGCAGCTCATTTAGCTGGGCCAGGAAGTGTAAAGAAATACCTAAGGAGTTATGGAGCTATTGGTTTTACTGATGCTTATGGAACAAATATAAGATCGTATATGAGAAAATTCTCAGGTTACGATACGTCTTTTGTTAAGCCAAACAAAAAAGCTAAAGTTTCCTTATTATAATCTTTAATCTTTTTGAATAATGAAAATTGCAGGTCTTTTGTGAAGATCTACTTTTACATGTTTCCATTCTTCTACAGTTTTTGTTTTGATATATTCTGTTGGTAGAGTAATATCACAAGCAATACATAATCTTGTGTTTGCATGTAAGCAATTTATTATATCCTCTAACATTTTATTATTTCTGTAAGGTGTTTCGATAAATATTTGAGATTGGTTTTCTTTTAGAGATATACGTTCTAAATTTTTTAAAGCACTTTTTCGTTCAGATTTATCAATTGGTAAATACCCTTTAAAAGCGAAGCTTTGACCATTCATACCAGAACTCATTAAAGCTAATAGAATAGAAGATGGACCAACTAATGGTACAACCTGAATGTCTTTTTCGTGTGCAATTTTAACTACTTCAGCTCCAGGATCTGCAACTCCTGGACAACCTGCTTCAGAAAGTAAGCCAATGTTTCTTCCTTGTAGGCAAGAATTTAAATAACTAGGTAACTCAGTAACTTGTGTAAATTTATTTAATAAATGAATTTTAAGTGAAGCTTGAGATTTTCCAGAACTTACATTTTTAATAAATCGTCTAGCCGTTTTTTCGTTCTCTACAATATACTCATCTATAACTTCAATTATTTTTTTAACAGAAATAGGTAAAACTTCTAAAGGAGCATTATCACCTAATTGTGTAGGAATAAGATATAATTTTCCTTTTTGAGTATTCATAAGATTTAGGTTAAGAATTTATATTCAATTAAAAGTAAGTAAAATAAGTTTAACTATTCTTAAACTATTCAGATTTCAAAAGACGGTTAGCTATTATTTTACAAGCATTATCTAACATTGTATATACATTTTCAAAACCTTTTGCGCCACCATAATATGGATCTGGAACTTCTAATGTATTAGAGTTTTTTAATTCTTCTAAAATAAGTTTTACTTTATTAGTGTCATCTTCATTTCTAGCTAAATGAATAACATTATCGTAGTTAGAATAATCCATCACATAGATAAAATCAAATAAATCGAAATCTGCTACTTTAAATTGTCTTGATTGTTGATTTGAAATGTGTACGCCATGATTAAATGCAGTTTTTATAGAACGTGAATCAGGTTTTTCACCAACATGATAACTAGCAGTTCCAGCCGAATCAATATAAAAAGTAGTGCTTGGTAATTTAGATTTAAGAATACCTTCTGCCAAAGGAGAACGGCAAATATTCCCTAAGCAAACCATTAAAATAGAAGTCATTACTGTTTAGATTTATAATGATAATTTTTTAGTAAGATCTTCAACATATTTTTTAAACTGTTTGTCTGTTGAAGATAAATTATCTACTGTTTTGCAAGCATGTAATACTGTTGCGTGGTCACGTTTTCCAATTTGAGAACCAATACTTGCTAAAGATGCTTTAGTAAATTTCTTAGCAAAGAACATAGCTAGCTGTCTTGCTTGTACAATATGACGTTTTCTTGTTTTAGATTGTAAAGTATCCACATCCATTTGGAAGTAATCTGAAACAACTTTTTGAATGTAATCTATAGAAACTTCTCTTTTTGTGTTTTTTACAAATTTTTCAACTACTTCTTTAGCTAAGCTAATTGTAATTTCTTTTTTGTTAAAAGAAGATTGAGCAATTAATGAAATTATTGCACCTTCTAATTCTCTTACATTTGTTTTAATGTTTTTTGCAACATAATCAATTATTTCATCTGGCATTTCTACACCATCACGATATAATTTGTTTTTAAGAATAGAAACACGAGTTTCAAAATCAGGATGTTGTAACTCTGCTGAAAGTCCCCATTTAAATCTAGATAGAAGACGTTGTTCTATATCTTGCATATCTACAGGAGCTTTGTCACTTGTTAAAATAACTTGCTTTCCGTTTTGATGTAAATGATTAAAAATATGAAAGAAAACATCTTGTGTTCCAGATTTCCCAGAGAAAAATTGAACATCATCAATAATTAACACATCTATAATTTGATAGAAATGAATAAAATCATTTCTATTATTCTTTTTAACTGCATCAATATATTGTTGAGTAAATTTCTCTGCAGAAATGTATAAAACCGTTTTTTCAGGATATTTATCTTTTATATCAACACCAATTGCGTGTGCTAAATGTGTTTTACCAAGACCAACACCACCAAATACTAATAAAGGATTAAAAGATGTACCACCTGGCTTGTTTGCAACAGCAATTCCAGCATTTCTAGCTAATCTATTAGAATCTCCTTCTAGGAAATTTTCGAAACTATAATTTGGATTCAGTTGTGATTCAATCTTTACATTTCTAATTCCAGGAATAACAAAGGGATTTCTTAATTCTGGATTTTTATTTTGTAATGGAATATCTACATCTTGAGCTTTTAGAGAAGATCTATTAGAACTTGGAATACGCTCTGTATAAGGTTGTTTATTACCATAAGTGTTTTCCATTTTAATAATGTAAACTAATCTTGCGTGTTCACCCAGTTCTTTTGTTAGCGCAAC
>Ga0102815_10001547_pt1 | contig 14404 bp, 14 predicted proteins | sample ColrivemetaGS759_FD_79113 | JGI IMG/M metagenome (GOLD analysis project Ga0102815, IMG submission 79113) | Estuarine microbial communities from the Columbia River estuary - Ebb tide ETM metaG S.759 | ecosystem: Environmental > Aquatic > Marine > Intertidal zone > Estuary | place: USA: Columbia...
CCCAGCCTTGGTGTAAGTGTGAACTACCATAAGGGTAGATCGCGGCTGGCACAAAGCCGCCGTTGTGGGTGGGTAGGCTGGCTCCGGGCGGATGACTCCTGTCGATGCATAGGCGACATTAGTTCAGCCGCCAGCCAGCCCAATATTTACCCGATGGCGACGCCGGCTTTCACCTCAAGGCGGTCATTCAATCTCGGTGTGCCTCACGTTCCACATGAAGTATAGGGAGGAAAGGATTCCCAGCGAGAACAGAACCGCAACCGCACGTACTGCACCCTGGCTATTGGTTACTAACCTCTGAGGGTTTATTGCTTGTGCTTCAAGTGCGAATTCCAATGCCCGTTGCCACCATGTAGTCAGAATCAGGGTGCAGAAGGACGATGCGAAGACAAACATTGTAGACAGGATGATCACCTGAGTGCGGGATAGTTTTCGTCCGACCAAATAAGCAATAATCAGATACCCGCTCAGAATTGACAGATACAGTGCCATCGCTGTTTGGCTATTCCCAAGAAATAGCCCCCATGCCTCGATCAGCTCTGCTTCCGTCATCGTACTCTTACCTCGTTATTAAATACCTCTAGCAAGAATAGTACGATGTCTCCAATTAGGCGATAGCGGTAGTTCACCAATTGAGGTGTCGGCCGAAATTCGGCTCTGGGCTAGGACCGGAGCTGGCACAAAGCGGGCACTTTTGGGTTTCCAGCTGCCCCAGGAAAATGACTCCTTTCGCTAAGGAGACACCCGCTTGTGTCAAGGCGGACTAAATATCGCCCGCCGATCAGGTTCCATGGAAACCGACCGGATGCTTGCAAAGCAGGCTGTGCTGGCAAGTTAGCTCCGCCCAAAAAGCTATCATCTATAAACGGATTATCCGTACTATGTCTTGGAGCCATGAACTCCTATACTGATTGTTAATTGGAGGGAGGTTACTATGAATATAGAAGATCGATTCCAGGCCTATGCCGCTGACTTCGAGTTAAGCTACGCCGATGATGACTGGTCGCGCCTGGCCAAGTATTTCACCACAGATGCCAGCTATGATATGGGCGATGGTTCGGAAACTGCCACTGGCCGTGATGCGGTCTTGCAGAAATTTCAGGATTCCGTCAACGGGCTAGATCGAGCGATCGGCGAGAGGGATGTGCAGGTGCGCAGCGTTTCAAGTGATGGTGATACAGTCGTGGCGGAGTGGACTGCACGGTATACCAGCACCAGTCTGCCCGCACTTGAGGTCAATGGTACCGAATTTGCGCGCTTCGACGGAGATGCCATCGCCGAACTTAGGGATGAAATAAGCAAGGAATCGCTGGCTGTCTTTGGTGCCTGGATGCAAGCGCACGGCGGCACGCTATAGCACTGTTGCTATTTTATACTTTCGCTAGACCAGATAAGATGGCTACCGCTAGGCGAAAGCCGACACGATACGGCGGACGCTTCACGGCGCGAGCCCGTTCAGCCATGTCTCAAAGTGGCACAAACTTGCCCTCCCTGCGCTAGCTGCTGGGCCCTTGTGGATGACCGTTATCGGGTGCGGAGCAGACTAAATGGGAATTACTGCCCCAGGGCAGCTAACGACGCACAGCGGTCACCACGTGCCTCAGATACCCTCAGGTGCAACAGGCCGCTGCTTACTCAAAGGAGACAGTCCAGTGGAAAAGGCCATTTCGTTTTTCAATAGACTTAGTCTCTATATTTAGCTGTTATGTGAACTTCATAATTTGGGATCAATCAATGCGCTTAGGAATTTGACTGAATGGACTACAACCCTGACACGCTCATGTTACTCGCCGAACTTATAATAGCTGTCGTTGCGTTTGCAGTCATCGTAGCCTCTCTTCGAATCACTTCTGGCGAAAAGCTAAATGCTTTCGAACTAATGCTAATCCAATTTTTTGCTGAGAGCGGCTTAATGGTTTTTATTGTGGCGGTTTTCCCTTTAGTGTTACTCGAATTTGGTTTAGATGAGCAGTTAGTTGCAATAATCTCGACCTGGGGCGCACTCATTTTGCTGGTGCCTTATTTTTCCTATTACTTTTGGCGCCGCTCAAGGATAGAAGCACCGGCGAACATCCCAATGATTGTAAGTAGCGTCGGTTGGCTTTTATGGGTATTCGTTCTTGGTATTACGCTAACGGGTGCTTTCTGGGTGCCATCGCTAGCGATAATAACTGCTCTTGTCTTTTGGGGCTTATGCAGTTTTGTGATTGTATTTTTAGGCTATTTAGCAAATTTCGTAGGCAGGAAAATATGACTTCCACTGCCCGCTCACATAACAAGTCAGGGTTATGGACTGCTTAACAGCCGCCGCAGCCTGAAGCGTTACTGACCGGCCGCTCATGGCACATATTTGCCTTCCTGGTAGCAGGATCAGGGAGCTGGGAACGAACCTTAACGGGCTGAAAGCTGCCTTAGGGCTAGATTTGAGGAAACGGCCCTAACCGATGCGTAAGAGACATTAGCTCAGTGGCCAGCCAACCCCAGATTCAGTCAGGGGTGACCGCCGCTTTGACCTGACTGCGGTCATAAAAAAACCACCGATAATGTCGGATCAAAATTCCACAACGCGGTCCTGACGCAAAACCCATCCTGCTTCTCCGGCCTCCAGTTTGTACTGGATCTGCCGCGTGCCGCCGGTTGACTCGGCATTGGTGTCGCCATCCCGGTAGATGGGGAAGCGGCGTACAAATGTTCCCTCACCAACGACAAATTCGTCATGGCCCATGTACCCCGTCAAAATCTCCGGGTTGTCTTCTATCGATGGAAGATAAATCTCGCTCAGAGATTTATTCCGGTTGGTCGCGTATGCAATCAGCGATCCATAGGAACCGCTGCCCGCCGAATTAACGTAGACGTAAATCTCGGGGTAGCCATCAGCGTTGAGGTCCTCGATCTCGACATTGGTGATGGTGCCATCAGCCTCTACTTGCATCTGGCCCAAGGAATCCCCGGACATATTGGCACGAACGATCACCTGGTTGATTGAGCTATCATTGGGACTCTCGACCTGGAAAGTGACACCCTGCATTACCATTTGGGCGAAGAACGGCTCAGCCTGAACGGCGGTTGAAAAAAACGCTGCCAACGCGGTGGTAACTATAAGCTTCGTATACATAGAGTCTCCAGTCGACGCAAAAAAACATTTTCTTCCTACCGGAAACAGGATAATCATGCCCCGCATTGACTTCCGCTCCCACCACAGAACTGAAGTATACTATACACCGATTGAGACTGACTGAGTCGCGGCTCTATGCCAGCAGAGGCTAAGCAGTAAAGCCTTACATCGCAGACCCAGCTCTACAGGGGCCGACTGCCTGCTTTTTTCTAATATCTCGTGCTTTCATGTTAACAATACTGTATTACGAATGATAACTGGCCAGGATATCTACACCTATGACTGAAACTGAAAAGATTGTACGTATCTTTCACGAATCCTGGGACTTGCGAGACCCTGACCGTGGTGCAACTATTATTGCCGAAGATTGCCAGTTTGAGGATGTCGCCCGAGAGGAGCTACAGCCTGGTCCAGAAGCATATAAACGCGACTACTATCGATGGCGTGAGGCATTCCCCGATGGAGAATGTAAGGTAGTGAATGTAATTGTTCAGGATGATTGGGCTGTAGTGGAGTTTGTTAATCGCGGGACGCATACCGGGCCACTTCAAACTAGCCGGGGTACTTTCGCGCCTACCGGGCGAAAAGTTAAAGTGCGCTATTGCAGTGTAATGCGCGTTGATAATGGCAAAGTCGTTGAAGGTCGTGATTACTATGACTCCGCAGGTATTCTCCAACAGCTAGGGCTCGCAAACGAATAGGGGTTTGCTTTGGGTAAGCTGTGGCCTCCAAGAGAATTGCGGCCAAACGTCTAAAACTGGGCGATAGCTGCCGTTCCCGGGTGGGCGTCTTGGGTAGCTTCATTCCGTCTTTTTTTTGACCTGATTCTGTGGGCAAAGCTACTCCCGGCTTTACCTCATCGCGATCATTCTGATTGTCGTTGATGCCCAGGTTTCGGGCAATCTCTGAAACCGATATATCTGATTGCTGAACTAGCTGAACAGCTTCTTGCTTTTACTCGGGAGAGTGCCGTCTTCTATTTGACATGGGATACCTCTCTTCAGTGGATTATCCACTCTTTATAAGGTCTCCGTCATGTCGGGGTAAAATCATTATCAGTATGTATTTTGCCGACGGGCCGTTCGCAGCTGCCACTTAATCAAAGGGGTCGGTGATAATCAAAGAGGTCGGTGACAACTGATAATGATTTGTACTATCGTTTGTCACCTACCCGTTTTATCCATGGTCTGGTTCCGCTATGCTGCGGAAAACACAGTGGAGTACTCTTATGATTGGCTACGTAGTACTGGGCACCAACGATCTGCCACGAGCTGCGGCTTTCTACGACACCCTGCTTGGCGAGATCGGCCTGATGCGTCAAATGGACTTCGGAGAGCGAGGCTATGCCTGGGGTAAAAACGCGGATGCCGTGATGCTGTGCATCATGACGCCCTTTGATGGAAAGCCCGCAACTGTCGGCAATGGCACTATGACTGCAATTGGGGTTAGTTCACGTGATGAAGTGGAGCGCATCCACGCCAAAGCGCTCGAACTTGGCGGTGAGGATGAGGGCTCGCCGGGCCTCAGAGCTGAGGGTGGAGACGGCTTTTACGCGGCCTACTTCCGAGACCTGGATGGCCACAAGCTAGACGTGTTTACCTATTCCTGAACAGCTCTTCATCTATCCCCTGAGGGTTGGGAGCTGGCTGTCAGGCGATCTTATGGCAGCAGACTCATGGGCCTGCGGATGATAGCTAGCAGGTGCAGAGCGGGCGGGAAGGGGGATTAGACCCCGGGGCAGTTAACGACGCAAAGCGGCCGAAATCTTGTGGTATTGTGCAGGGCAGAAAAATGACCAACACTGGGCCCGCTCGTGAAAACACCAATTCCATTCCCTCAATAGAGTTGGTCTGTGTATTTGACTGTTAGAAGGCACTGAAATGTCGCTCAATGACTTGCTGTCCGATGAACCATTCAGCTACCGAGCGACCAAGAGTGGTCTCGTTCAAATATCTTGTAAAGGCAAAGTTGTAACCACTCTTAGCGGCCGTAGTTCGTCGCAATTCCTGGCGAAAGTAAGCTCAGCGAACTCAGAATCTGTGCAGCTGGTCATGGCTAAAGTTACCGGTCATTTCAAGCATGGGTCCGAGAGAGTGTCAAAAAACCGCAGTAGAGACGCATGAGTTTACCGAAGTCCTTTTTTAATTTGGCACCTACCAAGGTACGCAAATCGCCTTGGCGTCAAAGGTAAGTCAGAGAAGCTGAGCGTCAGGCGTCATAGTGCTACGTTAGCCACAGCGCGAAGCTAGGAGGCGTCGTGGTAAATAATCTCATAGCGCCTGGACTGGTATAGCCACTGGCCGTTGCGCCGGATATAGGTGTCGATATAACGGCTGAAAAGGCTGCTGCTGTTACCTTCGTTATCCCGGGCGAGTTCCTGCAGATACCAGTGACCACTGGCGCTATCGCCGTCGATGTCGAACAGGCAGCTAGAGGGTATCATCAGGGCGAACTCAAAGCCTGCCATCATCTGCTGCCACAGGCCGACGATGCTGTCTTTGCCGCTTACCTCGTTGCCGAGCAGGTTCCAGCAGCCGTTGTCATCCCAGGTCGCGGCCCAGGCCTGGGCATCGCGACGATTGACGGCGTCCACGTAGCGGGCCATCAGGTCCTGCAGTGCCAGCTGGTCTTCTACCCTGTTGCTCATTTGCCCGCTCCTTCGGCTATAACCTCTGCGAGCACCTGCAGAAACCGCGCGCCTACCGCGCCGTCGATAATACGGTGGTCACAGGACAGGGTCGCGCTGATCATGGTGGCCACTGCGGGCGCGCCATTCCTTACCACTACTTTCTGTTCGGCCTTGCCCAGGGCGAGTATGGCGCCCATGGGGGGATTGATGATGGCGGTGAAGTTGCTGACCCCGTACATACCCAGGTTGGACACGGTGAAAGTGCCGCCGGAGATATCTTCCTTGCTGAGTTTGCCCGAGCCGGCTTTTTCCGCCAGGGCCGCAGTAGCGGCGGCGATCTCGCCAACCGACATGCCGTCAGCGTTGTGGATGGTGGCGGGGTATAACCCGTCGTCGGTGGCGATGGCGACCGAGACATGGGCCTGGCTGAATTGGTGGATATCATCGCCGACCAGGTTTACATTGACCCGCGGTTCTCGCACCAGCGCCTGGGCCACGCACCAGGTGAGCAGGTCGTTGACTGAAATTTTTACAGCGCCATCGGCATTGAGCTGTTGGCGCCAGGCAAGCAGGGCGTCCAGCTCGTATTCAACACCCAGATAAAAGTGGGGTATGGATTGCTTGGCCTCGGTCAGGCGCCTGGCAATGGTCTTGCGGGTCGCTGACAGCGGAATCACTTCCACCCCGGCAGGCGCCGCGCTCGCGCCGGTATCTGCAGCCGCTGCCTGCACATCTTCCTGGGTAATGCGGCCATTGCGTCCGGTGCCGGTCACGCTGTCGAGATTCACGCCGAGTTTTTCAGCCAGCTGGCGCACCACCGGATTGGTGCGCGCGGCCACGCTATTGGGGCCTGCGGCCGCACCGGCAGCCGCTGCCGTTTTGGGCGCTGCCGGTGTGCTTTTGCCGCCACCAAAACCGGCGATAAAGTTATCGATATCAGTATCGCTGACTTCGGCGGCAGCAATAATCCCCAGCAGGGCGCCAACCGGATGGGCCTCGCCCTCGGTGGCTATAATGCGGCGCAGCACCCCGTGCACCGGCGACTCCCACACATTGACGATCTTGTCCGACTCCATATCGAAAACCTCGTCACCCTTGGCTACCGGGTCGCCCTCGCTTTTGTTCCAGGCGTTGATGGTGCCCTCGACCATCTCAATGCCCCACTTGGGGACAGCAATTGGATAGATCTCACTCATGCCAGTGTCTCGCGGATTGCAGCAATGATTTTCTCGACCGAGGGCAAGTAGGCAGCCTCCAGCTCCGGGGAAAACGGGGTGGGGCTATGGGGTGCGCAGACCTGCTTGATGGGACCCTTGAGCGAGTGGAAAGCCCGGTCAGCCGCCAGTGCGGCAATGTCTGCGGTGAGCCCGCAGCGTGGCGGTGATTCATCCACCACCACCAGGCGGCCGGTCGCTTCCACGCTCTCCAGGATTGTTGCTGTGTCCAGCGGTGAGCTGGTGCGCGGGTCGATCAGGTCGCAGCTGATACCCTCTTCTGCCAGGGCATCAATCGCTGCGGCAGCCCGGCCCACCATCTGGCCAAAGGCCACCACGGTGCAGTCGTCGCCCTCGCGGACCACGGCGGCCTGGCCGAAGGGAATGGTGTACATCTCGTCGGGGACTTCACAGCTCTCCTGGTAAAGCGCCTTGGGCTCGAAAAACAGCACCGGGTCATCCTCGGCTATCGCCTGCAGCAGCAGGCCCTTGGCATCGTAGGCATTGGAGGGGATGACGATTTTCAAGCCCGGGAAGGAGGTCATTACCTGGTACATCGACTGGGAGTGCTGGGCCGCCGCACTGAAACCACCGCCGGAAGCGAAACGGATAACCGCAGGGCAGGTGGTTTTGCCACCAAACATATAGCGGAACTTGCCCATCTGGTTGACGATCTGGTCCATGCACACGCCGATGAAGTCGGCAAACATGATCTCCGCCACCGGTCGCATGCCCATCAGCGCTGCGCCCGAGGCCGCACCGACAATGGCCGATTCTGAAATGGGTGTGTCTATGCAGCGCAGTGGGCCGAACTTGTCATACAGGCCGCTGGTTACCCCGAACACCCCGCCGACACTCCCGGGTTTGCCCCTGGAACCCATGCAACCGGCTACGTCCTCGCCAATCACGAACACGGAATCGTCTGCAGCCATCGCCTGGTGGAGGGCTTCATTAATGGCATCGCGCATTGTTTTAACTGGCATGGTTGTCTCCCCTCAGGCCCCGTAAGTGATGTAGACGTCTTGCTCGACCTGGTCCGGGGTCGGGCGCGGCGCGGCTTTGGCCTGGGTCACGGCCGACTCGATCAGGGCGAGTACCTCGGCATCGATAGCATCGAGTTCGTCGCCGCTGAGTTCGTCGGTCTCGGCCATGCGTGCCCGGAAGTTTTTCAGGCAGTCATGGTTCTGCCGCAAGTCATCCAGCTCGCCCTCGCCGCGATAATATTGCGGGTCTCCCACGAAGTGGCCGTGATACCGGCCCTGTTCGGCGAAGATCCCGGCCGGGCCCCTGCCCGAGCGGGCGTGCTCCAGGGCCTTGCCGGCAGCCTCGTACACAGCGAAGAAATCTGAGCCGTCAGCGACAAATACCGGGAAGCCAAAGGCCTCGGTGCGTGCCTTGAGGTCATCACAGCCAACGGCGTAGCTGATGTTGGTGTGTTCAGAGTAGTAGTTGTTTTCGATGACAAAGATGGCCGGTACCTGCAGCACCACCGCCATGTTCATGGCTTCGAAGCAGGTGCCCTGGTTGACTGAGCCGTCCCCGGAAAATGACACGGCCACGTTGGTGTTGCCGCGGATCTTGGCGGCCAGTGCCGCGCCCACCGAGATCGGGGGGCCGCCGGCTACAATGCCATTGGCGCCGAGGATACCTTTCTCGAAGTCAGCCACATGCATGGAGCCACCCTTGCCCTTGCACAGGCCCTCGGAGGAGCCCCACAGCTCTTTCATCATGCCGATCACGTCTGCGCCCTTGGCGATGCAGTGGCCATGGCCCCGGTGGGTGCTGACGATGGCGTCCGCGTCGGTAAGTTGTTCGCACACTCCAACGGCGTTGGCTTCCTGGCCGGTATAGAGGTGGGTGAAGCCCGGAATCTGCCCGTTCATGATTTCTGCGTGGGCCCGCTCCTCAAACTCCCGAATCGTTTTCATCTGGCGGTATGCTCGCGCGAGCTTGTCTTTGGGGATGCTCATGGCGTTTCTCCTGGAGATAATAGTCCTGCGGCAGTTTTCTTGGCACTGTGCCTAATGATAGCTTGTTCGGCTACGGCGTCTGTATCCTGATGTTGGATATCGCTGCGTGGCTCATGGAATGCACTTTAGCCCTGTCAGCGATAAAAAGAAACAGACGGGACTGTTTTTATATAAACTGAGCTGCTAAGATCCCAGCACTATAATGACGGTCTTTACTGCCACATTCTGCCAGTTCGAGGTGTGTTCTATGGATTTAAGTGCCTTCCCCTACCTGCAGGGAAACTATGCGCCCATTGATGAGGAGCGCGATTTCGACGAGTCACAGTTGAGAGTGGAGGGCGAGGTGCCCCGCCAGTTACTGGGCGCCTATATGCGCGATGGTGCCAATGTGGCCTTTCAGCCCAACCACTATGTGTACCCGCTGGACGGCGATGGCATGATCCATGCCGTGTATTTCAGGGACGGCCAGGTCCAGTACAAGAACCGTTGGGTACAGACCAGCCATTTGCTGACCGAGCTCAAGTTCAATCGCCCCATTTACGGCAGTGTCGGCAAACTGCTGCCAGTGCCCCAGGAAGTGATCGACGGCGGTGGTGAACCCAACCCCATCCGCAATACTGCCAATACCAATGTTATGTACCATGGCGAGAAATTGCTGGCGATGTGGGAGGGTGGTTTCCCCCACCTGCTGAACTCAGACCTGTCCACTGTCGGCCTGTATGATTACGATGGAGCACTCAAGCCGGGTGATGCGCTTACTGCCCACCCCAAGGTTTGCCCCACCACTGGCCAGTTGGTGTCCTGTACCCAGCGCTGGGACAGCCCTAATTACTGGGTGCGAATCTTCGATGCCCGCGGCAAGCATATGCAGGCTATCGAAGTTGAATTTGAGCGCAAGGGCATCATCCACGACCTGCAGATCACCGATAACTACGTGGTGATTTTCTATGCGCCGGCATTTCACAGCGTGGAAAAAGCCATGAAGGGCGAGAACCCTTTCATGTGGGAGCCGAAGCTGGGCACCAAAATCATCGTTATTCCCCGCAGCGGCAAGGGCAAGAATATTGTTTTTGAAACCGATGCGTTCTTCAGCTGGCACTACTGCAACGGCTTTGAGCGCGATGGCCAGATTGTCATCGATTATGTGTGGATCAATTCCATTCCCTTTACCCAGGATCAGGGTACCGGTGTTGAGAAGCAGCCGCGCAGGATGCACCGCATGACGCTGGACCTGGCTGCGAAACGGGTCAGTGACGAGAAATTCTCCGACGTGTTCTGCGAGTTTTCCAGGGTGGACGAGCGGCGCATGGGCAAACCCTACCGCTACGGGTTTGCCGCCTCATCCAATCACGACTGGGGCGATGCTCATGGCTATAACTGTACCGGGCGCTTTGACTTTGAAACAGGCGAAACCAGCCTGTGGGATTTTGGGTCCGAGGCCAATGCCGGCGAGCCGACGCACGTGCCCAACCCCGACAGCGAGCGCGAAGAGGACGGCTGGGTGATGAATTTTGTGCACAATCCCGGTGAAGGCGCTTTCCTGTCTCTTATCAATGCCGGTGACTTCGAACGCGGGCCGGTGTGCAAAGTACATATCCCGGGGAGGGTACCAAACGGCTTCCATGGCAACTGGATGCAACACCTCAGCCTGTGAGCCAGCAGCTGCCTATCGCCGAGGGGTTGTTCACCTGGCCCGCGAAACAACCGGCCCTGCTGGCCAGCCGCTGTAATAGTTGCGGAATTGCCAGTTTTCCGGTGGCCGAGTCCTGCATGGCCTGCAGTGGCCAGGATGTGAGCGTGGAGGCGTTACCCACTCGCGGCATCCTGTGGACCTGGACCGTGCAGCAGTTTATGCCCAAGGCGCCCTACCACAGTGGCGAAACCGCCGAGACTTTCAGGCCTTATGGTGTGGGTTACCTGGAATTGCCTGGGGGCGTGCGGGTTGAGGGACGATTGACCGAGAGCGATCCACAGAAGCTGCGCATCGGCATGGAGATGGAAGTGGTGTTCGATACCTGGCGCACCGAGCCCAACGGCGACGAAATCATCGGGTTTTTCTTCAAGCCGGTGGCCTGATGCAAGCTTCCCAACACCCCATACACCTGAACTGCTCATTGGAAACCTGTTCATGGACGTAGCAATTATTGGCATTGGCATTCACCCGTTTGGGCGTACGCCCGCGCGCACCGGCCTGCAGCAGGGCGCGGTAGCGGCGCGGCTGGCGCTCAAGGACGCCGGCGTCGAGTGGCGGGATATAGAGTTCGCCTTCGGGGGCAGCGCCAGCGCCGGCAACGCCGATGCCCTGGGTAATGAACTGGGCCTGACCGGCATTCCCTTTATCAATGTGGCCAATGGTTGTGCCACCGGTGGCAGCTCGCTGATGTCTGCCTACAATGCCATCAAGTCCGGGGCCCATGATATTGGCCTGGTCGCTGGTTTTGACAAGCACGATCGCGGTGCCTTCAATGCCGATCCGGCAGCCTGGGGTCTCGGCCAGTGGTATGGGGAGCTGGGCCTGATGATGACCACCCAGTTTTTCGCGATGAAGATCCAGCGCTATATGCACGACTACGGTATCTCTGAAAGCACCCTGGCAAAGGTTGCGGAAAAGGCCTTCATCAACGGTGCACTCAATCCCAACGCCTGGCGCCGGCAGCCGGTGGCGGCTGAGGAAATTGCCAACTCGACCATGGTCAGCAACCCGCTCACCAAGTACATGTTCTGCTCCCCCTCCGAGGGCGGGGTGGCGCTGGTGCTGTGCCGGGCAGACAAGGCGAAGGCCTATTGCGCGAAGCCGGTATACCTGAAGTCCGCGGTGCTCAAATCCCGTCGTTACGGCTCCTTCGAGGTGTTCGCCCCCAGCCAGGCCCTGCAGCAGGTAGATGGCCCCACCGTGGATGCCTCGCGTGCGGCTTTTGAGATGGCAGGAGTAGGTCCCGGGGATATAGATGTGGCCCAGTTGCAGGACACCGAGTCGGGCGCCGAGATCATGCACATGGCAGAAAACGGCTTTTGTGAACACGGTGAGCAGGAGCAGTTGATCCAGTCCGGCGCGACCCATATTGGCGGTAGCCTGCCGATCAATACCGACGGTGGCTGCCTGGCCAACGGTGAACCTATTGGTGCCTCGGGCCTGCGCCAGGTCTATGAGAATGTACTGCAACTGCGCGGTGATGCCGGCGACCACCAGGTGCCGGGCAATCCCCGGCTGGGCTATACCCATGTATACGGGGCGCCGGGTATCAGCGCCGTGACGATTTTACAGCGCTAGGCCCGCGGCGGTCCGGCAGTTTAAGCAAGACAGGAGAAGGTCATGGCAAAGTCAATTGAGCTGAGCGCCGAGCAGCTGGCAGCTCGCTCACCGGGAGAGTCCTACCAGCAAATGCTGGACAAGGAGACCGTACCGGTGCCGGACTCACTGCGTGAGAGTACCAATACCTACCTGGGCTCAAATAACCTGTCAGTGGACCGCTACCTGAGCCGTGAATTTCACGAGCTGGAAGTTGAGAAAATGTGGCGCAAAACCTGGCAGGCGGTGTGTCGCGAAAGTGAGATTGCCAAGGCCGGTGACTTCTTCGTCTACGACATTGCCCGCTTTTCCATCGTACTGACCCGCACCGAGGCTGGCGATATCAAGGGCTACCACAATGCCTGCCTGCATCGCGGTCGCCAGCTGCGCCGCGATTGTGGTACCGCGCGGGAATTCAAGTGCCCGTTCCACGGTTTCCGCTGGAGCCTTGACGGCGATTTCCTGGGCGCACCCTGTGAATGGGATTTCCCGCATAGCAACAAGCAGGAGTTTTCCCTGCCGCAGGTGCAGGTGGCTACCTGGGGTGGCTGGGTGTTCATGAACATGGACCTGGAGGCGGAGTCGCTGGCCAGCTATATGGGGGTGCTGCCTGAGCACTTTACCCGCTGGAAACCGGAAAATACCTTCAAGGTAATGCACGTCGAAAAAATCATCGAGTGCAACTGGAAGGTGGCATGGGAGGCGTTTATCGAGTCTTATCACACCGTGCAGACCCATCCCCAGATCTTGCCCTACCTGGGTGATTCCAACTCCCAGTACGACTGCTGGGGAGATAATGTCAGCCGCACCATTTCACCGATGGGAGTGGTAAGCCCGCACCTGGAGAACATAGAGCCCGGCCAGACCGTCAACGACTGGCTGGAACACAGCGCCTGGTTTACCGACGGCAGCCGGGTGGAAGTACCCGAGGGTGTGTCGGCACGGGAGTGGCTGGCGGAGCACTACTTCAGGCACTACTCCGAGCAGTACCAGACCGAGCTTGCCGAATTCTGTACCCAAAGCGAGATCATGGATTCCATCCTCTACTCGCTGTTCCCCAACTTCGCGCCCTGGGCGGGCTTCCACCCTAACCTCACCTATCGCATGAAGCCCTACGGTGATAACCATGAGATGTGTACCATGGAAATTATTGTGCTGATGCGCTTTCCCGAAGGGGCGGAGCGCCCCGCTGACTGCCCGGTGAGCAAGCTGGACAAGGACCAGTTGTTTTCCGAGGCACCGGGTCTGGAAGGTGGGCTCGGCCGGGTGTTCGACCAGGATTTCAGCAACCTGAAGATGGTACAAAAAGGTATGAAGAGCCTTAAGTCAGGGGAAGTGGTGCTGGGCAATTACCAGGAAATTCGTATCCGCCACTTTCACCAGACCCTGGATAAATATATCAACGCCTGAGGGACAGCCTGTGAACGAACTGTTCAAACCGTTTTTGCTGGAAGGGCAGGTAGCACTGGTTACCGGCGCGTCCAGTGGTTTTGGTCGTCACTTCGGCACTGTCCTGGCCGCAGCCGGTGCCAGGGTTGTCCTGGCAGCCCGGCGTACCGATCGGGTGCAGGAAGCCTGTGAAGCGATTATTGCCGCCGGTGGCGAGGCTGTTGCAGTCACTATGGATGTCACCGACAGCGCGAGTATTGCCGCAGCCTTTGATGCCGCCGAGCAGGCTTTTGGCCTGGTGACAGTGGTGGTCAACAATGCCGGAATTACCATACCCAAACCGCTGGTGAAGCTGACCGATAGCGACTGGTCTGAAGTGATCGACACTAACCTCAACGGCGTGGCCTATGTCACCCGCGAGGCCGCCCAGCGCATGATAGCGGCGGATACCGGAGGCAGTGTGGTGAATATCGCCTCTATCCTGGCCCAGCGGGAACAGAAAATGCTGACCAACTATGCCGCCTCCAAGGCCGCAGTGGTGCAGTTCACCCGCACAGCCGCGCTGGAACTGGCGGCGCACGATATCCGGGTGAATGCGATTTGCCCGGGCTATTTCGTAACCGATCTCAATAGGGACTGGTTCAAAACCGAGGACGGGCAGGCGCTGATCCGGCGTATTCCCCAGCGCCGTACCGGTGAGCTGGATCAGTTGAACGGGCCCTTACTTTTATTGGCCTCCGATGCCGGATCATTGATGACCGGTACTTCCCTGACAGTGGACGGCGGCCATGTGCTGTC
>Ga0102815_10001552_pt1 | contig 14379 bp, 15 predicted proteins | sample ColrivemetaGS759_FD_79113 | JGI IMG/M metagenome (GOLD analysis project Ga0102815, IMG submission 79113) | Estuarine microbial communities from the Columbia River estuary - Ebb tide ETM metaG S.759 | ecosystem: Environmental > Aquatic > Marine > Intertidal zone > Estuary | place: USA: Columbia...
AAGCCAGGTCATCCGCGTGGAGGAGGTACCCAAGCTAGGCAGTGGAAAAACTGACTTCAGCGCGCTTAACAAGCTGTCGGATGAAATGACGAAGAATGCGTAAAAGGGGCAGACGGACACTTTCGAATGCTCGGTTGTATCAGTAGTACATTACCTGTGATTATTCCTGTGCTGTACATCCATATTCGCTAACGGGCTGTCACCTTCCGAATACCGCGAAATAAAAGAAGACCTGCCCGAAGTCGTGGTCTGATGCAAACCAGTCTAATACTGCTAGACTACTGGCGTTGATTGAAACTCGATGCAATAACCCTGTTAACATCAGGTACTATTAATTTTCATTGATGATAAGGAATCAAGAGCATGAACAACTGGAACGTGTTTAAACGTCTGTCAGCGGTCGCCGGGCTTTCTCTTCTGGTAGTTGGAGCGTCTTCCTCCGCCCTGGCTCAAAAGACGGGCGACTCTACCAAGGTCACTGTCGGTATTGTCGAAGCAAAGCAGCCGGTCAATCTTAAATCCAACACGGGTAGAAATTCCTTGATTGGTGGGGCTCTGGGTTGGGGGCTTGCCCGTAACAAGTCCAGTGCGACACAGGCAGCTGCGGCGCTGGGTGGGGCGGCCCTGGGGGGTGGTGCCACCAGTGCGGCACAAGGGGACAACACCGCCATGCAGTACACCATTAAAACCAGTGCAGGCAGTGCTATTCAGGTGATCACCGACCAGACTGAAATCATTATCGGCGATTGTGTGTTAGTGGAAGAGACCAAAAATGGCGCCAATGTGCGACGCAAGGACCCCGCAATGTGCAAGCCAGCTTCCCCCGCGGTGATGTCACATGTCCAGGGAGAGATAAATGACGATGCCACCCAGTGTGACGCCGCCAAACAGCGATTGATTGATGCCAAGACCAGCGAAGAGGTGCAAGTGGCCAAGCAGGTTATGGACATTATTTGTAACGACTAAATAGAACTACCTGGCCACCATGGCAGCGGATGCTTCATCGTCCGCTTGCCATTGCTGGCCGCCCTGGCTCAAGATATCCAGCCACGCCCAAAATCACACTCATCTTTGGCAGCGTCAAGAATCGCACCCGTCTTATTCTCCGCAAGCAAGCTCTCAAAGCGCGCCTTGCCAAGCTCATAGCGCGCCTCATCCAGGCTGCCTTTCTTGAACTGGGTCCGGACCACATTATTCCAATCCAGCCAAAGCTGGATACGCGCAACACTGGCCACTGCAGTGGAAGCCAGGCCCGCGTGGGCAAAGCCCTTGCAGTAGCTATAGTCCTCGTGCTGTTGTTGGTTCTGCCAGGGCCAGTCAAATGCCTGACTCGGGGAAGCGACAATCAGCAGGGTGAGAATCAGGTATTTCATAGGGCTCTCCATGGCGGGTCAGGGCTCTACCTTAAAGCGAGTGGACCGGTTTGCCAAGTGGTTCAAAGTACTTAACCCGCAGCTGCTCCCCTGGCGGCCGCCAGCTCATACACCAGCGCGTCTTCGTCCAGGTCGAGCCTGGGCAACTGATCTTTCTCGGTGTAATAGTCGGCACTGAACAGCCAGGGCTCATGGTCACCGCGCTTGGGCATCAGGTGCCTGCCGCGTTGCAAGTAGCCGGGGTTAAACTCATCATCCTGTATCCAGAAATCGGGGGTCATGTGCTGGTCCTGCTTGCGCAGTGTCGGGGTGCAGGAACTGGCACCGATAGCGTCCATATGATTGAGCAAGCGGCACACATACGCATTGACCAGATCGACGCGCATAGTCCAACTGCTGCGAAAGTAGCCAAACATCATAGCCATGTTGGGAATGCCAGAGCACATGATGCCCCGATAGGTGAATGTTTCACCGAAGTCTACCGATTCACCGTCTATATCGAAGGCAATATCACCCATCACACACAGGTTAAAGCCGGTGGCGGTGATGATGATATCGGCCTCCAGTAATTCACCGGATTTGGTCAGAATGCCCTCAGCGGTAAAACGATCGATATGATCTGTTACCACCGAGACTTTACCTGTCTTGATAGCCTCGAACAGGTCGCCGTCGGGGACATAGGCAATGCGCTGCTGCCAAGGCCGGTAGCTGGGGGTAAAATGGGACATGTCGAAGTCTTCCCCAAGGTAATCCTGGATGACCTTGAGTAATTCAGCCTTGACCATCTCCGGGTGGGAAGCCGAGGCATACTGGATGTCTTTTGCGGTTTTCAGGATGCTGCGGCGAACAATCTCGTGTACCCACTCTTCTGGCGTATCCAGCTCCCGTAACTGGTCTGCCAGCTCGTTGCGGTTTTCACCCGTCCAGAAGTAGGTGGGCGAGCGCTGCAGCATGGTGATATGTGAGCACTCATCGGCCATGTTCGGGATCAGGGTAGCGGCGGTTGCACCCGAGCCAATAACCAGCACACGCTTGCCGGCATAATCGAGGTCTTCCGGCCAGGTCTGGGGATGTACGATGGGGCCCTTGAAATCTTCCATTCCCGGCCACTGCGGCGTATAGCCCTGAGCATGCCGGTAGTACCCCTGGCACATCCATAGGAACTTACAGGTCAAATGCACTGGTTCGCCGGTGTCGTTGCGCCGCGCGGTGATTGACCACAGCTGTTCAGCGCTGGACCAGGAGGCGGTGAGCACTTCATGCTGGTAACGGATGTGGCGGTCGATGTGGTCGTCTTCAATCACTTCCCCTAGGTAGTTGAGAATGGCCTCACCGGATGCGATAGGCTGGCCAGTCCATGGTTTGAAGCCATAGCCGAAGGTGTACAGGTCGCTGTCAGAGCGAATACCGGGGTAGGTGTGCTGTCGCCAGGTGCCACCAAAGGCGGCCTTGGTCTCCAGTATGGCGAAGCGCTTGCCCGGACACGCTTCAAGCAATTGATGGGCGGCACCAATACCGGAAATCCCGGCACCGATAATCAGCACATCGAGATGTTCGGCAGTGGCTGGGGATTGGGAAGCGCTTGCTGTGTTCTGGGTCATGGGGGCAACCTTGCAGAGTCGGTGGTCGAGAGTCATAGCCTAAGTCGGTTTGTATCAATACAGAATTGCGCTTTGAGTCAATAAATTGATAAATTAGGCCAAACTAGCCTCATGAAGCAATAAAGGGTATGACTAATGTTAGTTGCCAGCGGCAATCTCGCCACCTCACGCCGAATCATCATGGGAGTGCTTGGCCAGTGCGCCCTGTTCGGGAAAGATGAGCGTAATGCTCGGGATATATTTATCGCCGCAGGGCTGCCAGCTCGTGCGCTGGAAGAGCTGGACTTCCCGATATCCCTGGGTCAGGAGCTGGAAATCTGTAATGCGTTGGTGCGCACCATGGCCCCGGAACGCTCCCCGGCGGTCACCGTGTTCAATGCAATGGACCAGTTGAAAATCGAAATGCTCGGCGTGTTGGGCGTGGCCATGCGCCATGCCAGCAATGCGGTGGAGGCTTTGGCAACCTGTCTTACCTACCCCCAGCTCACCGGCGGTCATTCCCGTTTTCTGCTGTGGCGTGAGTCGGGACGTCTGCTGTTTTCCTTTACGATGGATCGACCTGTCGTGCGCGGTGCTTCCGATCAGGATATTGACAAGCTCGTCCAGTATTGCCTGGTACTGGATCTGGTCATGACCATGCAGAATATCCGCAGTATGTTGCAAGCAAACCAGAAACCCCTGTTTATAAACCTCCCGTTCCAGCAACCCGATGACTGGAACGAACTCAGGGTGGAACTTCCCTGCCAGGTTAATTTTTCCCAGCCTGAGGCCTGCATTGCCTATCCCGGACAAACGGAAAACATGGAGCTCCCGAATGCGAATCCACTGTTGTATCGTTTCTACGTGGAGATCGCCCGCAAGCAGTCGCTAATGCTGGCGGAAGAATTGAGTTTGGCTGAGCGGGTAAGCCGCTGGCTGTGGGCGTATACGCCACCGCCAACACGCAGCGAAATTGCCAGCTTACTGGCGATGTCCGAGCGTAGCCTGACGCGCCAACTCGGGCGAGAGGACACATCCTATTCCCACTTACTGGCCCAGGTGCAGGAAGAGCGCGCGAAAAATTTCCTGCGTGCCCCGGCAGTTTCGATCGCAGAGATCAGCCACCGGCTTGGCTATGCGGAACCGGCTGTTTTTTCACGGGCTTTCAGTGGCTGGACAGGGCAATCACCGCGCGCCTGGCGCAAACTCAATCAGTGATGCCAGGGTTGTCGTCCCCATCGCCGGGTTACATTATTTCCCTGGCCGAACCCCATCGTAACTGTGCCACTGCCCCTCATGGCGATAGACGTTAAATTTCTTTGCGCACACCACTTCGGGATTGTCGGTCCCTTCGCCGGTTGCTCCGGCCTTGAATGACATCGTGCGAATACACAGCTTCATATCTTCGGCATTCTGTTGCAGCTGCTGTTCGTAGGTGGGGTTGTTGGCGGCCTGATAGGGTCCGGTCCAGTACCAGTATGCGGCGCCGACCAGCACGATTATGGTGAATAGTCTTCCCAGCATGGTGGTGCCCTCCGTTTGGTGTTGCAGCAAGCCAGTGGCAGCTCAATTTTTGCAGGCATTCATCAGTAATTCAAACGAGCGCTTGCGGTCCTCGAAGTAGTACATATTAGTGACGGCCATGATTTCGTCGGCGTCGTGTAGCCCGGCAAGTTGCTCTATTCTCGCTCTGACCTGATCAGGAGTGCCCGCTGCGCGGCTGTTTTCCCGGCTGGCAATAAACGCCTGCTCCCGCGGCCCAACCGGGTATGACTGGGCTTCCTGGGGGGTAAGTGATGTGCCGTTGGATTGCCCGGAGAAAAACCGGAACAGGTTCAGGTCATAGGTCAGTTGCAGGGCCTGGGCCTGCTCCTGGCTATCGGCGCAGAACACGCTGATAGTGAGAATGGCATACGGCGCAGGCTGCATGGGGGAGGGTTCGAAGCGGCTCTTGTACAGGCCGATCAGGCGCGGGTCTGCCTGGGGGTTGATGAACAGTCCCAGGTTGTAGGGCAGGCCGCGCTGGGCAGCGAGCACCGCGCTGTCGGGGCTGGAGCCGAGCATCCACAGGGGGATATTTTCCGGCGCTCTGGGGCTGACCACCGGGCTGGCAGTGTCGCTCCACAGGTAGTCGCTTAGCTTGGCAACCAATTGCGGGAACTGCTCGAACTTGGGGCGACCGTCGGTGGCAAGGGCCACGGCGGTAGACATGTCGGCGCCGGGGGCGCGGCCCACACCCAGGTCGATTCTGCCCGGGTAGAGGTTGGCCAGCAGGGAGAATACTTCTGCCACTTTGTAGGCGCTGTAATGGGGCAGCATGATGCCGCCGGAGCCAATGCGAAGGGTGCTGGTGGCAGCGCCTATCGCCGCCAACAACACCTCGGGCGCACTGCCGGCAACGGCCGGAAAGGCATGGTGCTCAGACACCCAGAAACGCACATAACCCAGCTGTTCACACCAGCGGGCCATGGCAATGGTTTCATGCAGGGCGGAGGAGGCGTCCCCGGCCGAGCGGGCCAGGGACTGGTCAAGAACCGATAACTTCAGGGGAGGTGCTGCCTGTAATGTTCCCGTTTAAAACTTGCGGAACATGCCGATGCTGAACAGGCCGACAGAAGAATCGTAGAACTCGATGTCATGATTTTCCTGATACCAGCCTACCGTGCCATTCAGAGCCCACTTCTTCAGGCCGAAAGGCGCGCTATAGAATACGGTCGCACTGCCGCTGAAGCGTTCGCCGCCGTCTTTCTCGCCGTAAATCGGGTTGCTCTCATCGTAGCTCAAATCGGCATAGCCGGCGTTGAAGACGTAGCTCCATTTTTCACTGTGCTGATAGATGTAGTTGATGTTTACGCCGGTCTCGTCATAGGACATGGCGTCCCCGTCGCGATCCTGGTCGACGTATATGAGTCCTGGTGTGATCAGGTGACGGTTGCCATCGGCTTTGAACTCGTACATTGCTTCATAGGTATAGACATCGCCGTTGCGATCCAGCAATTTCCTCTCAGCCGGGGTTAAAAAATCCAGGCTATCGCCACTGCGCTCTTTGTCGATATCGACTTCGGAAGCCGTGTAACTCAGCTCGAGCCCGCTGCTGCCGATCTGCTGCCAGAACAGGCGGCCGCCCTTATTGGTGCGCTCGGTGTCCTTGCGCTTGACGCCAGTTGCATAGGGGTCTTGCCAGACGTCGGTTACCAGGCTGGTGGTCTGCAAGCTGGCACCAATCAGGCCCCAGTTGCCGATATCCTGGCGTACACCTGCTGTGGTGTTCATGTTGAACGCCAGAAAATCTTCCATCAGGTTACCGATATGCACCTGGGTACGAGTTTTCTCAAAGGTGTAGGACAACTCGAAATTGACGGTAGGGATGCCGACACTCTCACTGCCTGGGCCACTGTTGAGGTCCTTGATAGTCTCACTACCGACATCGATATTGCCGTTGGCGATGGTGGAGATCATATTGGTTTCAACGTTGACCGCGCCGGCACCTAGGTTGACGAAGCCACTGAAGCCGCCCTTGGTAGGGATAATCACCGCCGCCTGGGTAGAGGCTGCGAGCAGGCAACCTGCTGCCAATGCTGCGATACTGGATGATGCAGCGGCGCCTGGAAAAATAGTTTTAGCGTACATAAATGGCTCCGATGGAATAAATGGCTTGACTGCCTGACTGGTGCAAACAGGCAACAACCTGAGTTTGGCGACCATACTAAGCGAAATTCAGTAGCAATTGAGGTTTCCTTTGCTTCCCGTGGCATTTTTTCACAATTTTTAGCCGGCTAAATAGCAGAAAATTGACCGGGATCGACCCGTTCCCTGATTGTCAGGTTCGGTTGCAGTGTTTTTACAGTTTCATACGCAGGAGGGCATAAATGGACCTCGGTCTCGACCTTCAGCAGCTCGAACAGCTGGCCCTTTGGGCCAGCGGCCTCTCCCTGCTGGGCGTGATCGGCTCGCTGCTGGGCATTCCCTGGGTGGTAGCGCGGCTGCCCCGGGAATACTTTAATCGCCCACAACGCGCCCCCCTGCGCGAGTCTGCAGCGCACCCGCTGGTCGTGCTTACTTTAGCGTTACTGAAGAATACGCTGGGGGCGCTGCTGGTGCTGCTGGGCCTGGTGATGCTGGTGACCCCGGGACAGGGCCTGTTGACCCTGCTGGTGGGCCTGTTGCTGATGAATTTCCCCGGTAAATATCGCCTGGAGCGCTGGCTTTTGCGCCGCCCGGGTGTGTTGGGCGCCCTCAACTGGTTGCGGGGGCGACGGGGCCTGCCGCCGTTTGATCCGCCGGCGTACTAATCCTGAGGCCGAGGCTTTATAATCCCCGGCTTACATGTCTCTTTACCAAGGTAAGCGAAGATGATCGGTAAAATGGTTTCACTGGGCTTCGACATGGCCACGCTGCCTGCCAGGATGACCCTGAAGGGCGCTAAAGCCATGATAGCCATGCCAGGCGACCTGGCACATTTGCGCCAGGAACTGCGCCAGGTTTCAGACGAGGTGGCGCGTGAGGTGCAGCAGCTGCTCAATAGCGTGGATGCCGAGATGTCCGCCAAGGCCGCCCACCTGAGCCCGCAGCAGAAACAGCAGGCCGCTGAGCTGGCGTTGGGCGCCGCGGAGCAGCACCTGAGTATGGCGGCGGTGAACATGTTGCGCGCCCTGTGGTTGTCAGTGGAGTCCAGCCGCGGCCTGGAGCAGCGGCGCGGGCCGGTTACCATCGATCAGGAGCAATAAACCGCTTATGTTGAATGCCAACAACACCGTATTGGTGATTGTCGATGTGCAGGGCAAGCTCGCCCATATGATGCACGACAAGGAAACCCTGTTCGCCAATGTGCAGCGCATGATCCGGGGCGCCAAAGTGCTGGATATCCCTATCCTGTGGGCTGAGCAGTATCCTGAAAAGCTGGGGGGGACTATCGAAGAGATCGCCTCCCTGCTGCAGGGACAGCAAGCCATTTCCAAGATGAGCTTCAGCTGCGCACAGAACCCCCAGTTCAATGCTGCTCTGGAAGCGCTGTCGCGCAAGCAGGTACTGGTCACCGGCATGGAAGCCCATGTCTGTGTGCACCACACCGCTATCGATCTGGTGGCGCAGGGCTATGAGGTGGAAGTGGTGGAAGATGCCATCGGTGCCCGCGTCGCCTCCAACAAAGCGGTGGCGGTGCGCAAGATGTGCGCGTTGGGTGTTGGCCTCACCAGCACCGAAATGGCCCTGTTTGAACTGATGGGCAGTTGCGAGCATCCCGCCTTTAGGCAGATTCAGGCCATTTTCAAGTAAGCATCACACGCAGGCCCCAGCGCGGCTGCGTCAGGCCCGTTTGAGCTTAAAGGCAAAGTGCTCGGGTTCTTCCAGCCGTGGGGTCAGGTTGCCAATGCTGCGAATGGTATTTACCAGCGGTACCACGTGATGCGCTATCAATGGTAAACCCGAGGTTAGCAGCGCCACTGACAACTCCCGTGAAGGGTCTGCCCAGGCGAATTTGTTGACCAGCCCCAGGTGGCCGAAAGCATGCTTGCTGTGCGGTCCCCAGGCCCCGAACGGTTCATCCCCGAGCATCAGTCCCGCGCTGTAGCGCATGGGTATAAACAGGGTCTGGTCAACGGTGCGACTACCAAACTCCTGGGTCGCGCGGGCGACGGTCTCCGGTGCGCAGATCCGGCGGTTCCTGAATTTGCCGCCATTGAGCATCATCTGGAAAAAACTCGACACCTCGTCTGCGGTGCCGGCCAGGTTGCCGGCGGGGATGATCGCATCCTGGAAGCGCGGGTCATTGCAGATGCTTTCCAGCTTGGTGATGTTCGCGCCCAGCGCGCGCTTGAGGAAGGCACCCAGTAACAGACCCGGGCGGGGTCCGGTAGCGTAGGTGGTCGCCAGTTTATCCAGATGCTCCGCCTCGATGCCGTAGGTGAAATATTTCATGCCCATGGGCTGGCGGATTTTCTTGTCGATATAGCTGTTGATGTCGGCCCCGGTAACCTTACGGATCACCCGCTCCAGCACAAATCCGCCAGTGATTGCGTGGTAAGCCAGCTTGGAGCCATCGGTCATGATGGGTTCGGCATTGCACAGTAATTCCCAGGTTTTATCCTCGTCCCACAATACTTCCGGGGATACATTGCTGGGCAGGCCTGGAATCCCCCCGCGGTGGGCGAGAATCTGGTGGATGGTGATGTTGTCTTTGCCCTTGCGGGCGAATTCCGGCGCGTAGAATGATACCGGATCCATGATGTTGACCAGCCCTTCCTCGGCCAGCATATGCATCAGCAATGCAGTAATCCCCTTGGAGGTGGAGTACAGGCACATGGGAGTGTCCGGGGTGGCCAGCACCTTTGGGGTATCGCGATCGTCTTTGGGGCCGTTGCCGGTCGTGTGGCCGATGGCGCGAGACATCAATACCTTGCCCTGGCGGCGGATGCTTACTGTTATTGCCGGGTGCACACCGGTCTTGTACACCTTGACGATATTGCCCCAGATTTCATCCACATCTGCAGCACTCATACCCACATCGCGGGGGTCAACTTCCTTCTTGTCATCGATGGTGATCACCGAATCCAGGTCCCGGGGAATATCGCTCAGGTGAAAAACACGTTTGCGCAAAATAGCCATGCCAAAGTTCTCCTCGGGGCAGCACTTAATTGCTGCGTGTTGCATATAATCAGTTGCTGCTTGCTAAATCCAGTCCCCCTGACGCTGGCCTGGCCGGGGTATAGTTGTTTGAGTCAGGCCACGCTGGCAGTCACAAACCAGATTGCGCCAGGTAGCTCCAGCGCACCTTTTTGGTAGTAAGGTTCCAGTACCACTTCCATTGCCGAGAACACCTTTTCCAGCACAGCCGGATCCTGCCCGATCAACAGGCGGCCCACGGGGCCAATCCTCGCCAGATTGCGGGCTGCCTCCGCCAGGGTGGGGGCTTCGCTGATGCGCAACATGGGAGTGAAGGGCTTTGTGACGATATTGGTAAATCCCGCTGCAGTGAGGATTGCTTTTACCCGTTCCGGGTCGGCGAAAGCAAAGGGGCCGGGCGCATGGGGGTCGCTGACTTCGGGGGGCTGCACATGCCGCAGCGCAGCCTGTATCGGCACCAGCGCCCAATCATTGTTTTTCAGCGGCTGCCAGCAGGCGAAGGCCAGTTTGCCATCGCCGCGCATGGCGCCGTGCAGATTGCCGAAGGCGGCTGCCGGGTCATCAAAGAACATGACGCCAAAGCGTGAGAACAGCAGGTCGAAGCTGTCGCGGGCAAATGCATGCGCGGAGGCATCAGCGCACAGGAAGTCTACACTGGCACTACCTGCAGGTACTGTGCGGCTGCGGGCGACTTCCAGCATGGGTTCGGAGATGTCCACGCCCAGGACCCTCGCACCTGCTGGCAGCGCCGCCGCCAGCATCATGCTCTGGCTGCCGCCACCGCAGCCCACATCGATAGCACTGCTGCATGCGCCCACGTCCGCATGGGCCAGCAGGGCCTCGCTCACGGGCCGCAACAGTCGCGCCATGGTCTCATCTTCCTGGGCCCAGCGCTGTCCCGCCTCACCATTCCAGTAGGCTATCTGCTCGTCGTTACTCACTGTCATCTCTCCTGCGTTTATGCTTCGCATTATCGACCAGATCCATCAGCGATTGAATTGATTGGAATCATGGCATTAACTCGCCCCTGATCGCTAAATTCGGCTATTCTGCAGCTAGTGTACCGTTAATTCACCTGAGGGAGTTTTTTATGCATCACTTCAAACCCTGGCGTTTCCTGTTGGCAATTTTGCTGACGGGCTCCTTGTCAGTGCTGGCCCAGCAGTCCAGCGAACCGCTCAAATCGGATTGGCTTGAACTGGTTAAGGGCTATAAGAGCGAGAGCGACGGTGTGCAGCTCCAAAATATTGAAGAGGGCGACGAGCCGGGTAGCCAGACGATCACCCTGTCCATACCCAAGAAATACCTCGCCGACCCCGATGCCATTGAGGAAGTGGTGGTGATTGGCAAGCGGCCGGAAAAACCCAAGCCGCTGCTGGATGTGGAGTACGAGTGGGTGGATGACTATGACAACGATAATTACGGCCTGGTGATCCGTCTTGGCAAGAACTCCAACTGGCCGATTCGCCTGTTCTTCTACTCCGACCCCGGCTTCGTCCGCTAGCACCGGCCCCTGTAGGGCGGATTTCAATCCGCCTGCGCCGTACACAATTACAAGGATCACCCCTCATGCGCTCAATAATCACCAGACTAAGCCTGCTCTTGCTCACCCTGTTAACCGTCATGGCCGCTGCCAATGCCGCCGACACCGTAGACGATTACATTCTCGAATATCCGAACCAGGAACAGGCCCGGATGATGAATGCCTGGCTTGCCAAGGGCAATCAGCCCGGTACGTTCCAGTTCTCCGGCCTGGTAAATCCCAGTGACACCACCGTAGTCACGCCCCAGGCAACCGTCGATTATGGCTATAACTGGTTCAGCCTCAGCAATGGTCCGGCCATCGTCAACACGCCACGCTATGATCGCTTTTTCTCGGTGTCCGTGTTTGATATGAAGCACAACATCCCCGCGGTTATCGTCAATCCCGTGCGTCCCATTGTCATTGTGCGCCCTGGCCAGGCTATCCCCAAGGGAGACTACACGGTGGTGGAGCTTGAGACCGACCAGGGTCTGTTGTTCACCCGCATGGTGGTGGTGGATAACCTGGATGAGGTGCGCAAGCTCAGTGCGCAGATCACCATGAGCGGGGGTGATGGCGACATGAATCGCGAGGTGGCAAGCTTTTCGCCCCAGGTTGAAAAAGCCGCACTGGCAGAAATTGAGCGTCGGGATGTTGTCTTCAATCCGGACGTGGCTTTTGGCAAGAAATCCGGCGACGTTGACCCACTGGTGTTGGCGCGTGCAGTCAACCTGGGTCAATTGGGCACCCCCCCTGATTCTGTGCGCTACGGGGTGATTGTCACTGATGACAGTGGCGCGCCTTTCAATGGCCAGGACAGTTATGAGCTTACCGTGCCGCCTGGCATCATTCACGAGGGCGGTTATTACTCGATCACCATTTATGGCAGCGATAACAAGGCACTGATTCCCAACCCACAGGGCCGCTACGACCGCACGACCTATTCATCCACTCAGAATGAAGACGGCAGCTACACTGTGTCGCTCAACCCCGCGGGTGAGGGGGTTAACGCCATCCCCACCGGTAAGCCTCTTTATGTGGTTTTGCGAGCTTATGTGCCAGTCAAAGGTGCAGACCTTACTGTCAAGGCGGTGAAGCTTCCGGCCGCCGCGACCTACTGAGGCCTCTTGAAAATGACGGACACACTGTCACACCGCAAGGAACTGTGCTTCTGGGGCTGGGGTTATACCGATGAGGCGCTGACAGCCGGCGAAGAGCAACATGTGGGGCAGTTAGCGGGCATGCTGGGGATCACCGGCGCCCCGATAGCCAGCCCAACACTGGCAGAATTCAAGCTGCCCGCACCGCGTATGGCAGCACCTGGCAAGCTGGCGTCGATACTCTCTGCCACACCCTATGACCGTATTACTCATGGCTACGGCAAATCTTTTGCCGACCTGGTGCGTATGCAGATGCGTTCCATGCCCAACCCGCCCGACTGGGTGGCGTTTCCGCGCAGCGAGAACGATATCAGCGCACTGATGGATTTTGCCGCCAGTACCGGCGCCGCCCTGATTCCCTTTGGTGGCGGCACCAGTGTCTGTGGCGGGGTGGAGCCTGATGTGGGTGGTGACTACAGTGGGACGATCAGCGTCGACCTGCAATATCTGAATCGTATTGTGGAAGTCGACAAAACCAGTCGCGCCGCATTGATAGAGGGTGGCGCCCTGGGCCCGGAACTGGAGGCTGAATTAAAGCCTCACGACCTGACCCTGCGCCATTTTCCCCAGAGCTTCCAGTACTCCACCCTCGGCGGTTGGATTGCCACCCGTGCTGGCGGCCACTACGCCACCAACTACACCCACATTGATGACTTCGTCGAAAATATACGGATGCTGACTCCCCGCGGTGTCGTGGAAAGCCGGCGTCTGCCGGGCTCCGGAGCGGGGCCCTCACCGGACCGCATGATGATCGGCTCCGAGGGCACGTTGGGGTTCATTACCCGGGCGTGGATGCGCCTGCAGGACCGGCCCCGGTTCCGAGCTTCTGCCAGTGTAAATTTCCCGGGTATGACCCAGGCTTGTGCAGCGGTGCGCGCCATCAGCCAGGCCGGGCTGTTTCCCAGTAACTGCCGTTTGCTGGACCCTGCTGAGGCAATGATGAACGGGGTAGGGGATGGCACCACAGCGCTACTGGTGCTGGCCTTTGAATCGGCCGATCACCCGCTACAGGCCTGGATAGAGCGTGCCCTGCAACTGGTAGCCGATCACGGTGGCAGTTGGGATCAGCAGGCCGTGGATCGCTCCCTGACAGGGTCAGACTCTGCCGATGAAGAAGAGGGTGAGCACCGCAAGGGTGCTGCCGGGGCGTGGCGCAACCAGTTCCTGCGCGCGCCTTACTACCGGAACTACCTTACCCCTGCCGGGGTGATCGCCGATACTTTCGAAACGGCTGTCACCTGGGACCGTTTCGATGGCTTTTACAGCGGGGTGCGGGAGCGCATGGGCAAGGTACTGCGTGAAGTCACCGGCACCGATTGCACCCTGAGCTGCCGCTTCACCCATATTTACCCGGATGGCCCGGCCCCTTATTTCACGTTCTATGCGGTGGGCAGCAACAGTGGCGATATGCCCTCCATGCTGGCCCGCTGGCGGGAGATTAAACTGGCCGCCAATGAGGTGGTCACCAGCCTTGGCGGCACCGTAACCCACCATCATGCGGTGGGTCGGGATCATCGCCCCGGCGGCTACGATATCCAGTCACCCCCCCTGTTCCGGGAGGCCTTCGCCGGCGCCCGCAAGGTTCTGGACCCACAGGGGATGATGAACCCGGGGGTGCTCATCGATACCCCCGCCCGCGGGGCTACCACGGGGGGGGTTATGCGGGACTGAAGCCAGTGACAGCGGGGTCTGTGTACATTTTCCAGTGGTCGGCTGGTGACTATCTGCGGGCGGTGATCTGCGTGCCCAAGCCCTTGACTTAAAACAACTTGCTCCCTATAGTAGCGCCCCTCCACGCGCCTGTAGCTCAGCTGGATAGAGTACCTGGCTACGAACCAGGCGGTCGCACGTTCGAATCGTGCCAGGCGCGCCAATCAAATCAAAGACTTACGCTTTCACGTCCATCTTCTTCAGAACCTAACGTAGGGTTTTCGTAGAGTTGTTCTCTACGATTTTCCACGTTCGCTCTATGCGCGCTGCGGCGTGACTCAGATGATCCGGTGCCAGGTGCGCATAGCGCAGCACCATTTCATACGACTTCCAACCGCCCAGTTCCATCAACTCCTGTAACGACGTGCCGTTGGTAACATGCCAACTGGCCCAGGTGTGGCGCAGATCATGGA
>Ga0102815_10001555_pt1 | contig 14363 bp, 14 predicted proteins | sample ColrivemetaGS759_FD_79113 | JGI IMG/M metagenome (GOLD analysis project Ga0102815, IMG submission 79113) | Estuarine microbial communities from the Columbia River estuary - Ebb tide ETM metaG S.759 | ecosystem: Environmental > Aquatic > Marine > Intertidal zone > Estuary | place: USA: Columbia...
AAATCCATCAAAAATATTTAAGAATGGTATTCTGGATTTTAATGTTGCTACTTGAGAAATCAATGCCATATCTTGCGCTTCTTGCACAGGATCACCAAATAACATTGAGAATCCTGTTTGTCTTGCTGCCATTACATCTGAATGGTCACCAAAAATAGAAAGTGCGTGTGTTGCAACTGTTCTCGCAGCAACATGTATAACAGAAGGTAATAATTCACCTGCCATTTTATACATATTAGGTATCATTAATAATAGTCCTTGAGATGCAGTAAAAGTAGTTGTTAAAGCACCTGCTTGTAAAGATCCATGAACTGCACCTGCAGCACCACCTTCACTTTGCATTTCAACTATTCTTGGAATATTATCCCAAATATTCTTTTGTCCTTTTGAGCTATATACGTCTACGTGTTCACCCATTGGTGAGGCTGGTGTAATTGGGTAAATCGCACAAACCTCATTGGTTTTGTGGGCTACCCTTGCCACAGCTTCATTACCATCGCATATTAGTTTTGGAAATGTTTTTTTCATAAGTTATGTAATTAATTTGCTTTAATGAAAATCGAATAAAATTTGTTCAATCGATTTAACAGTTTTAATAGTTAATAAAATCTGAGTAAAATTAGAGCGAATATGAAGTTTAGACTATGATATTTGTCAGTAAAACAGAAAGTAAACGTTAAAAATTTATTCTAACATCAAGATTACGAAGAATTTGTAACAAAAGTTACAAAACAAAAAAGTAGGGTTACAGATTAGTAACTCTACTTTTTTGTTTTAATAAAATGGGTTTCACAAGAGGTGTTATTCTCCGTGCATCCAAGCTTTTTTAGCTAGTAAATCTTCTTCAGATTCTACATTGTTTTCATCAGGAATACAACAATCAACTGGACAAACAGAAGCACATTGAGGTTCATCATGGAACCCTTTACATTCTGTACATTTGTCAGGTACTATATAGTAAAACTCATCTGATAAGGCTTCGTTTTCCTCATCTGCATCTACTTCTTTTCCACTTGGAGTAGTAATTGTTCCACTAAGTTCAGTTTCATCAGAATATAACCATTCTTGATCTGGTTCATAAATTGCATTGTTTGGACATTCAGCTAAACAAGCATCACAGTTAATACATTCGTCTGTTATAATTATAGCCATTATTTTCTGGTATTTAAATTTATAATGTGTAAAAATAGAATTCTTTTTGTCTACTGTAAATGACAAAAATCATGTTTATACTTAAAAAATGATAATAGTTTTGATTATTACTAAAATTAACTAAATAATTCAATAAATTTAGTCAATTTATTTATAAACCCATAAATTATGATTACAAATAAAATAGAATCCCAACCAGAAATTCTGGAAGCTGTTATTATTCGGTTTGTTGGAGATTCTGGTGATGGTATGCAGTTAACTGGAACACAGTTTTCTGATACTTCTGCAATGTTTGGAAATGATATTGCAACTTTTCCGAATTACCCTTCAGAAATTAGAGCTCCTCAAGGAAGCTTATATGGTGTTTCTGGTTTTCAGGTACATATTGGTAGTGTAGAAATTAGTACTCCAGGAGATAATGTAGATTTACTTGTTGCAATGAATCCTGCTGGGCTAAAAACAAATTTACATTCTGTAAAACCCGGTCATACGATTATTGTTGATACTGATGCATTTACTAAAAAGAATTTAGAAAAAGCACAATATGAAACGAATCCTTTAGAAGATGGAAGCCTTGGGAATTACCGAGTTATTGAGGTAGCTATGACGTCTATGACTAAAGAGTCTTTAAAAAATTTAGATGGTTTAGATAATAAGAGTATAACAAGAAGTAAAAATATGTTTGCTCTTGGTATGGTTTATTGGATGTACAACCGTTCTAAAGATTATACCATTGACTTTTTTAATAAAAAGTTTAAATCAAAGCCTGTTGTAGTTGAAGCAAATACTAAAGTGTTAAATGCAGGATATTATTTTGCTGAGACTTTAGAATTAATTCCAAATTCTTATTCGATTTCTCCAGCAAAAATGTCTAAAGGAATCTATAGGATAATTATGGGTAATACTGCTACTGCTTGGGGATTTTTAGCTGCTGCTGAAAAATCTGGGCTAGAATTATTTTTAGGCTCTTATCCTATAACACCAGCTACAGACATATTACATGAATTAGTTAAACACAAGCATTTTGGTGTAAAAGCATTTCAAGCTGAAGATGAGATTGCAGGTATTTCTTCTGCTATTGGTGCTGCTTTTGCTGGTGATTTAGCAATTACTACAACGTCTGGTCCTGGATTAGCACTTAAAGGAGAAGCCTTAGGATTAGCGATGATGGTTGAGTTACCATTAGTTGTTGTGAATGTTCAGCGTGGAGGTCCATCTACAGGTTTACCTACTAAAACAGAACAATCAGATTTATTACAAGCAATGTATGGTCGAAATGGGGAAAGCCCAGTAATTGTAATTGCAGCAAGTACACCTGCAAATTGTTTCAATTATGCTTATCATGCTGCTAAATTAGCTCTTGAGCATATGACTCCTGTTATATTATTAACAGATGGTTATATAGCTAATGGTTCTGCACCTTGGAAAATACAATCTGTAAGTGATATGCCTGAAATTAAAAATAATGTTGTTACAGAACATCATGAAAACTGGAATCCATACGACAGAGACCAAGAAACTTTAGCTCGAAATTGGGCAATTCCTGGAACCCCAAAATTAGAACATAGAATTGGTGGATTAGAGAAAGATAAAGTGACTGGAAATGTTTCTTATGTGCCAGAGAATCATGAATACATGGTAAAGGTAAGATCAGAAAAGATTAAAAGAGTTCAGAATTACATTCCTGAATTAAAAACTGAGTTTGCAGAAGAAGGTGACTTGTTAGTTGTTGGTTGGGGAGGAACTTATGGTTCGCTTCACACTGCAGTAAAACAAATAAATGAAGAAGGTTTTAAAAATATAGGTTTTGCTAATTTTGCTTATATAAACCCATTACCTAAAAACACAGAAGAAGTATTGCGCAAATTTAAAAAAATTGTGGTTTGCGAATTAAATAATGGACAGTTTGCTAAAGTTTTAAAAATAAACTTTAATAATATTGATATTGTACAGTTTAACAAGATACAAGGACTTCCATTTGGAAACAATGAACTAATAGAGAAATTTAAACAACTAGTAAAATAATTATGGAAACAACTGCTGTAAAAAAGTATACTTTTAGAGATTTTCAGAGTGATCAAGAAGTAAGATGGTGTCCAGGTTGTGATGACTATGTTATTTTACGATCTATGCAAAAAGCACTTCCTGAAATGGGAGTGAAGAAAGAAGATGTTGTATTTATTTCTGGAATTGGATGTTCGTCAAGATTTCCATATTATATGGATACATATGGTATGCATGGGATTCATGGTAGAGCTCCTGGAATTGCTTCTGGAGTAAAGCTTGCAAATCCAGACTTAAGTGTTTGGATAATAACTGGCGATGGAGATGCAATGGCTATTGGTGGAAATCATTTTATTCATGTATTGCGTCGTAATATAGACTTGAATATTATTCTTTTTAACAATGAGATTTATGGTTTAACTAAAGGTCAATTTTCACCAACTTCACTTGTTGGTCAAAAGACAAAATCATCTCCTTACGGAAACACTCAACCTCCTTTTTCACCTGGAGAATTAGCTATTGGTGCACAAGCACGTTTCTTTGGGAGAATAGGTGGAAATACACCTAAGGAAATGGCTGATATGTTTATTGAAGCTGAAAAGTTTAATGGAACTTCACTTATAGAAGTGCTTCAAAACTGTGTAATTTTTAACGATGGCTGTTTTACTCAATATACAGACAAAGCTGTAAGAGAAGATAAACAGTTATTTGTTGAACATGGTAAACCAATGATTTTTGGGAAAGAGAAAAATAAAGGTATCGTATTAAATAGGCTCAAACTTGAAGTTGTAACTCTTGGTGAAAATGGAGTTTCTGTAGATGATATTTTAGTTCATGACGCACATGAGCAAGACCCAACTTTACATCAAATGTTAGTAAGACTTGACTATCCATTAGTAACTGGTATTATAAGAAGATTTAGTGATGTTACACTTGAAGAGAGAGAAAATGCATTAACTGCAGAAGTTAAGGCGAATTCAAAATTCACGAAAACTGATGATTTATTCTTTTCAGGAGAAACTTATGAAGTAAAATAAAATTAAAAGCAAAACCGACTTCAGTCGGTTTTGCTTTTCTTAATTTGTAATATATTCTGAAAGTTTACAAGGACCTTCAAGTAATGTTTTAACTATTTGAAGCGTGCCATCTTCTCTTGTGGCAATATGCCATTTAATTAGAGAAATTGCTCCATTTTCTATTTCAATTCCTGTAATACTTCTAGGATGAACACAACTTCCATCGTTAAAAAAAGCAATGTCACCAGGTTCAGGAAAACGAGGCCTATGTGTATGACCTACAATAGTAATGAGGTTATTATTTTCAGCAATCCATTTTTTTGTTCGGCGTTCTACTTTAATTAGTTCTTTATAGTTTTTTGCAGGACTAGTTGGATCTGCAATTCCCATTACATTAAGAGGTTTCCATAATACTCTAACCATAAATCTACTCCATCGCCAGAATATATAATTCCACCAATCTGCCTGATGACCATGAGTTAAAAACACCTCTTGTCCAGAATCGCAATGTTTTAAAACAATACCTTCATAATAAGTTATGTTTTTAAATAGTTCAGTATCTTGTCCTGTTTTAGCATCAAAATAAGTAAATAAATGTTTTTTGACATAGTTGGGATTACTATATACCATATCATGATTTCCAAAAATCATGTGTAGTCTATCATCCTTATGGAATAATTTCATAAGCATATAAACATTCTTGTGGGCATTTAAAATATTTTCAAATTTTATGTTTTCCCACAACTCATCTCCATCTCCTAATTCACAATATTGGAATCCTTCAGAATAATAATGTTTTAATGCGTGAAAGTAGATGTTTCTGTTATTAGCAAAATCATCAGCAAAACTATTATCACCTCTGTGGCAATCACTAAAAAGTATAAACTTGCTATCGTTGTCAAAATCTAAAATTTTAGCATTACGATACGCTTTAGAAAGTCTTTTTTTAGATGATAACATTATTCAATTTTCGACTAATTTAAATATAAATAATGTATCGAAATACTTACCTATTGTATTTTTTGAACAACAACAGGAAGAATACGTTCAACAAACATTGAATAAGCAAGTTCTGAAGGATGCAAATTATCTGATGCTACAAGATTAGGATTAATTAAACCTTGTCTTGTGATATCAGTGATATTTATAAATGAAATATTATTCTGACTACAATAATTTGAAGCAAAATTATTGTAAGAATTAATCTCTTGAGAAATAGATGGGTCTCCATTACCAAATGGTGTATAGGCGTAATCTGGAATAGAAATAACAATTACTTTGTTTAAATCACCCTTTGCTTTTTCAATTGCGATATTAACTAATTGAGGAAATTCTTCTTCATAGATCGAAAAAGGTTTGTTTTGATATTGGTTATTAACACCAATTAATAGTGTTACGATATCGAAATTATTTTGAGGATTCTCGTTATTTATAGCGTTAACTAGACTAGAAGTTGTCCAACCTGTTTGAGCAATTATTTGTAATTCAAATGTGCTTAATGGATAATTGTTTTCGAGTTGACTTTTTAATTGTTCTGGAAATCTGCATGTTTCACAAACACTTTGTCCTATGGTATAACTGTCGCCAAGAGATAGTATTTTAAAATCTTCAGCTAAATTTGATGGCTCTTCTTGAGTATTATTTCCTGTTGAGTTTTCATTTGTACTGTTATTGTTAGAACTGATAATGTTAGAACTGATATCATCAGAACTACATGATAGAAATAAAGCTATAGACATAATTATAGTACTAAAAAAACGAGAATACTTTTCCATAACGCAATTTTATTTAAAAATAAAAAAAGCCTCTGAAATACAAGAGGCTCAGTTATAAATATTATTTATATAACTATTTTATTTAAAAGCATTTAAACCTGTTATATCAAATCCAGTAATAAGAAGATGTATATCATGAGTACCTTCGTAGGTAATTACACTTTCTAAATTCATAGAATGTCTCATTATACTATATTCACCAGTAATTCCCATTCCACCAAGCATTTGTCTGGCTTCACGAGCAATATGTATTGCCATGTCTACATTATTACGCTTTGCCATAGAAATTTGAGCTGTTGTTGCTCTTCCATCATTTCTAAGTACACCAAGACGCCATGTTAATAATTGTGCTTTTGTAATTTCAGTTATCATTTCAGCTAGCTTTTTTTGCTGAAGTTGAAATTGACCAATTGGTTTTCCGAATTGTATTCTTTCTTTACTATACCGAAGTGCAGTATCGTAACAATCCATTGCAGCTCCAATTGCACCCCAAGCAATTCCATAACGAGCGGAATCTAAACATCCAAGCGGTGCCCCAAGTCCAGATTTGTTAGGAAGAAGGTTTTCTTTTGGAACTTTTACATTATCAAAAATAAGTTCACCAGTAGCACTAGCTCTTAACGACCATTTGTTATGAGTTTCTGGAGTAGTAAAGCCTTCCATTCCCCTTTCTACAATTAAACCATGAATACGTCCTTCTTCGTTTTTAGCCCAAACAATTGCAACTTGAGCAAAGGGTGCATTAGAAATCCACATTTTAGCCCCATTTAGTAAGTAATGATCTCCTTTATCTTTAAAGTTTGTAACCATTCCTCCTGGATTACTACCATGATCTGGCTCTGTTAAACCAAAACAACCCATCCATTCGCCACTAGCTAATTTTGGCAGGTATTTTTGGCGTTGTTCTTCATTTCCGTATTTCCAGATTGGATACATTACTAAAGACGATTGTACAGAAGCGGTACTTCTTACACCAGAATCTCCTCTTTCAATTTCTTGCATAATTAAACCATAAGAAATTTGATCAAGTCCTGCACCTCCATATTCCATAGGAATATATGGTCCAAATGCTCCTATTTCTGCAAGGCCATTAATTATTTGAGTTGGAAACTCTGCTCTTTGAGCATAATCTTCAATAATTGGTGAAACATCACGCTTTACCCATTCACGTGCTGCATCTCTTACTAATTTATGTTCTTCTGATAAAAGCTCATCTAAGTTGTAATAATCAGGAGCTTCAAATAAATCTAGTTTCATTCTTATTGATTTTCGGTGTAATTTATAATATTTGAATTATACAGCCTTATAATAGATATCAAAATTAACGAAATCAAGTGGATTTTGTGTAAATCCAACATCAAATAATTATAGAAAATCATTTGTTTAAAAATTTTGACAATAGGCTGTGAAAATGATGAACACCTTGTTCTCTCGTTGGCGAAAACCTTCCAGCTTTGTAAAATGAAGATTGAACCCCTTTCTGTACGTTTTCAACAATATCTTCATCTTCTTGCTCTACTTTGTCCAGAGAATTTCCTGCGCCTTTGTCTAACTTTGATTCATCAAAAACATAAGATATAAATGAAACTTTTGTTTGATTAATATTGATGGGTTGCACGATATTTATAGATAAGCCCCATGGATAGAAGTTAAACATCATATTAGGAAATACCCAATAATAATAAGCCGCTACATTTTTACCATAGTCTATATGGTCTTTAGGTAATTCAAAAACGTTGGTATCCTCCTCAGTATAACCAATTTGAAGATTGCAATACTCATAAACTTCAGTTTTATAACTTCCGTAGTCCAAAACAGCATTTAAGTCTTTATGAACGAAAGGTACATGAAAGCCCTCTAAATAATTATCACAATAAAGCGCCCAATGGGCTTGCACCAAAAAATCTCTATTTCTTGATTTATCTAATGAAAAATCGCTCAGTGGAAGAAATCCTATACGTTCATTCATTTTATCAATCACTTGTTGAAAGTCAAAACTAGGATTTAAGCCAGCAAACAAAAACGGTCCCCATTTTTTTAAGGGAAAGGAATGTAGATTATCGCAAGATCGAGGGAATTCTTTCGTATTTTCAAATTCGGGCATATATTCAAATTCTCCCTTTAAATTAAAGCGTCTGCCATGATAGGCACAAGTTAATTTTTTTGATTCTCCTGTATTTAAGGCCACAATATTTCCTCGATGCGTACAAACATTTGTTAAGCAATGTATAGTGTCATCTAAATCTTTTGTTAAAACTATGGGTTCTGTTAAAAATCCATCTAACAATATAAAAGGATGAACAGAAAGAGGTTTTTCGACAAGATTGATATCTCCTATCCATTGCCAAGATTTTAAAAATACCATTTCTTTAATTGAATCAAAAATGGAATCATTTTTATAAAATGTAGCAGGAAGAGTTTCTGCTTTCGATATATCTGGGTGTATATAAAAATTTTCTGACATCGATAATAATATAATTGTATATTTAACTGCCTTCTAATTTACATATTAATTTTTAGCTCTTATTAAATTTAAATGAATGACTGTGAAATCTCAAAAAATTGGGCTATTAACAGCTACATCATTAGTTGTTGGGAATATGATTGGAGTTGGAATTTTTGTGTTGCCAGCAGTACTATCGAACTATGGAAGCGTGAGCCTATTGGGTTGGGTATTTACAGCAACAGGAGCTTTAATTTTAGCTAAAATATTTAGTAATTTAAGTAAAATTGTTGTTAGTAAAAGTGGTGGACCATATGTATATTCAAGGGAAGGTTTTGGCGATTTTATTGGGTTTTTGGTAGCTTGGGGTTATTGGATTGCCTGTTGGATTGCTAATGGAACTATTGCTATTGCAATTATTGGAGCTGCGAGCTTTTTCTTTCCAGTATTATCAACGAACTCCTATCTATCAGTTAGCTTAGGGCTAATGCTTATTTGGTTTTTTACATGGATTAATACTTTAGGAATAAAGGAGTCAGGAAAAGTTCAACTTATTACAACTATAATTAAAATCTTACCTATCATTTTTATAATTGTTATAGGTGTTTTCTTTTTTGATATTGATAATTTACCTGCTTTTAATCTAACTTCAGAAAGTGATTTTAGTGCCTTTTCATCTGTGGCTACTTTAACTTTATTTGCTTTCTTAGGTATTGAATGTGCCACAATTCCTGCCGGGAATATAGAAAACCCCGAGAAAACAATTCCAAAGGCTACTATGTTAGGAACCATAATTGTAACGACACTTTACATTCTAGGAACAGTAGTTTTATTTGGTATTTTACCCTTAGATATTTTACAAAAATCACCTGCTCCTTTTGCTGAAGCCGCCAAAATTATTGGTGGAGATTATGGAGGCTATTTTGTTGCAATTGGAGTAATTGTTTCAGGACTAGGAGTATTAAATGGTTGGATATTAATAACAGGTCAAATTTCAATGTCCACGGCTAAAGACAATTTATTTCCCAGTTTTTTTGAAAGAGAGAATAAAAAGGGAGCTCCAGTTTTAGGATTCATTATAGGAGGTTTGTTATCGTCATTAGTAATGTTAATGAGTTATTCTGATGGATTGGTTGAGCAATTTGAATTTATAGTTCAGCTTACTGTATTTGTAGCATTAGTACCTTATTTGTTTTCATCTGCTGCTTATGCCTTGATAATTATTGAGAAAAAAATTCATCCTAAAAGTTGGGTTAAAACATTTGTGTTAGCAACTCTAGGATTTGGTTATTCGTTATGGGCAATATATGGTTCAGGAAATGACACGGTTTATTATGGGTTTTTATTATTATTGCTCGGCGTTCCTGTTTATATTTATATGAAATGGATTAAAAGCAAAAAAATATGAAGGTTACTAGTCATTCGGAATATTTAAATCTACATTCAGTCTATATCAAATCAGTTCAAAGTGCTTTTATTTCTAAAATCCAAATAAATGAGCAGTGGCAAGAATTAAATTATCTTAATCAACCTGATTTTGACATGGCCTTGCAGGAATATAACTTGTTCGAATGGATACTTAATGACGCTAAGATTGAATTAAAGTATTTTCCAGTAAATGAAAAGGTTAAAATTGATTCTATTTATTGTCGAGATGCTTCTATTGCTACAGATTTTGGGATGATTATTTGCAATATGGGCAAAGAAGGAAGAATTCATGAACCTCAATCCCATTTAGAAGAGTACAAACTTAATAACATTCCAATATTAGGAATCATTGAAGCGCCGGGCACATTAGAAGGCGGTGATGTGGCATGGTTGGATGAAAAAACATTGGCTGTTGGATACACTTACCGAACAAATGAAGCTGGAATCTCTCAACTTAAATCATTGCTTGAGCCAAAAGATATTGAAGTGATTGTTGTTGAATTACCACATTATAAAGGAAAAAAAGATGTCTTTCATTTGATGAGTATTTTTAGTCCAGTAGATAAAGATTTAGCTGTTGTGTTTTCGCCATTAATGCCGATTAAATTTAGGAATGAATTGCTAAAAAGAGGTTTTAAGTTTGTTGAAGTACCCGATGAAGAGTTTGAATCGATGGGATGTAATGTTTTGGCTATTGCGCCCAGACATTGTATTATGGTTGAAGAAAACCCTATAACTAAAAAATTATTAGAAGCTGCTGGTTGTAAAGTAACTACCTATAAAGGTCAAGAAATCAGTGTGAAAGGTGGTGGTGGACCAACATGTTTAACAAGACCACTATTAAGGAGTTTTTAATTACATTTTTAAATAAAAATCCTTGGTAAGGTTTATGTATTCTTCAGTGTATTCATGACGCGAAATTTCAATAGTTAAATTATTAATTTTTAGTTCAGACTTAGAAAATGAAAATTCTATTAACGTACGTTTTATTTCGGTTATTGAAGTGCCTTTGACGCGAAGGATTTGATTAGGAAACAAATTTGATGCTTCTGCCAGATTAATAAACTCTTGTTCTGCATTAAATGGTATAATGACATTGAATGTACCATTTGGCGAAAGTAGTTTTGAAACACTTTCAATTAGATGTTTAAATGGTAAAGCATCTTCAAAACGAGCTAAATCACGTTGAGGAGTTTTGCTCTTATAATCTTCAGAATAAAAAGGAGGGTTTGAAATGATTAAATCGTAGTTGTCTTCAATTTCATCAACAAATTCTTCTAATGCAGCATGATAACAAAACAAACGATCATTCCAAGGTGAATTTTCGAAATTTTCGACACATTGTTCATATGCGTTTTCATCTATTTCTAAGGCGTCAATAATTTTAGAATTGCTTCTTTGGGCAAGCATTAAAGATAAAATTCCAGTACCAGAACCAATATCTAAAATCGAAAAAGGGTTGGTTTTTAAATTAGACCAAGCTCCAAGAAGTACAGCATCTGTGCCAATTTTCATAGCACATTTATCTTGTTCTACTTTAAATTGCTTGAAATTGAAGGGTTGATTTGCCATTAATCGAGATATAAATCAATTAATCCAGGAGGTGTTTCAACAGTAATAGTTTTTGTTTTTCTATTAACCTCAACAATAAATTGGTCATTCATTGGAATTAATATTTCTGTACCTTCTCTATCAATCTCAAAAAGTGCTTGTGCAGTTGAATCGTTTACTCCTTTTATAATTCCAATAAAACCAAAATTTGTATCAACAATTTTAAAATCAATTATTTCGTGAAAATAAAACCTGTTACCTTCTAATTTTGGTAAAAGCTCTAAAGGAAGATAAAGCTCACTTTTTAATAAACTGTCTGCATCTGCTTCTGTATTAACTTCCTCTAGTTTTAAACGCAATAAATCTGACTTATGAAGTTGAGAAGATTCTATAAAAAAAGGTATTAAAGAATTTCTTACTTGAATAAATATTGCATCTAAGTTTTCATACAACTCAGGTTGATCAGTGTCTAGTTTTGCTAATAACTCTCCTTTGAAACTGTATTTTTTTACAATTTTCCCTAAATAAAAACAATCTTCTTTTTTCATGTGGTAAAAATAAAAAACCTGACAACATTAGTTATCAGGTTCAAAAATATAAAACATTTTGTTTTCTATTCTTCTTCGTTTGAAGCAACTTCTTCAACTACAACCTCTTCAACAACCTCTTCAACAACCTCTTCAACTTCAGGAGTTGCTGCTGCGATTCTTGCTTCGTTTACAGCTTTTTCTGCTTCTAATGCTTTTGCTTTTGCATCTGCACTAGCTTTCGATAAACTATCTTTTTTAGCATTTACTTTAGCTGCTTTTTCGTCTAACCAAGCGTTGAATTTCTTCTCAGCTTCTTCTTCAGAAAATGCACCTTTAGCAACACCTCCAGCTAAGTGATGTTTATACATAACTCCTTTATAAGATAAAATATTTCTTGCAGTGTCAGTTGGTTGCGCTCCATTTTGAAGCCATTTAACTGAACCATCAATATCTAACTCTATAATTGCTGGGTTTTGATTTGGATTGTAAACTCCTAATTTTTCTAGATATTTACCATCTCTTTTCGATCTTGCATCTGCTGCAACAATCCAGTAAAAAGGTTTTCCTTTTTTACCGTGTCTTTGTAATCTTATTTTAACTGCCATAAAAATTAATTAGTGAGGTTCTCGACCTCTGTTATTAATGAGAGCGCAAATATACCACATTTTATTAATTCTCAATTAATTGTTTAATTTTTTTATTTTACATTTGGATTTCTAAAAAGTTAAGAATCTATGAGAAATTGTATAATTGCATTATTAGCAGTAATTACTCTTTATGGTTGTGGAGATGAGATCCAATTTAATAATCCAGCATTGCAAGCTAATAAAGATGGAGAATATTGGAAAGCTCTGTTTTATGCTTCTGACATAGATTTTGGAGGGTTTTTAGTTGAAGGTGGTAATAATATTGAAACCATACAATTATTTACATTTAACGATACACGTGGTACTTTTGAATTAGGTGGAGATACTGATAATGTCGCTATTTTTAGAGATGCAAATGGTGTAGTTTACTCTACAGCTAACACTCCAGATCCAAGTCTTTCGGTTTATCCTGCAAATGGACAAATTATTGTTGATGATATTTCAAATACAACTCCTAAAACAATAAGAGGAACATTTTGGTTTAATGCGTATACTGCAGATGGCCTTAATTATATAAACTTCAATGAAGGCGTGTTTTTTAATATCCCTTTAATTGGTGGACTTGAAATTATAACTAATTAAAATATTAGAATTAATAAAACTATTTAAAGCGTGGCTGTAACAGTTGTGTTTTTTATGGGAATTAGCTAATTAAAACAGCAAACAAACAGGAGTTGGAGATTTAACTTCATTATTAAAGCTTAGTTTTCCAGTTTCTTTATCAATATTAAAAACAGAGATATTATTGCTTTTTTGATTCGCCACTAATAAAAATTTACCAGTAGGATCTAAAGTAAAATTTCTTGGCCAATTACCTTCAGTAGTTATATTTTGAATTTTAGTAATAGTTCCATTTTTTACATCTCTTTTAAAAACTACGATAGAATTCTCACCACGATTAGAACCGTAAACAAATCGTTCATCTTCACTTAAATGAATATCAGCGCAAAAACTATCTCCATTGAAGTCTTCGGAAAGTGTTGATTCAACCGTTAAAACTTCAAATTGAGTATTAACTTCTTTAGCTACAGTTATGGTGTTTGCATATTCGTTTATTATATAAATATATTGACCATTTTTAGTTAAAGCAAAATGCCTTGGGCCATCATTTTCATTCATTTTTACTATTGATGGAGTCTTTAATTTATAATCACCCTTATCTTTTATATACTGATATAAAGAATTTCTTCCTAAATCTGAGACGTAAAGGTTGTCCTTATAAAATTGTGCCGAATGCGCATGTGATTCTTGGTTTTCAGCATTATGATTAAACACTTGACTAGCTTCAATTAGGTTTCCATCAGAATTAATACTATACAATGCCACATTACCACCTCCATAATTTGAAACAACAGCTTTTGTACCATCATTATTGACAGAAATATGACAAGGATACTTGCCATTACTACTTACTGTATTTAATAATTTTAAATTACCTTCTTTTTTAATTTCGAAAGAAGACACACTTTCATCACCTTCGTTTACAGCATATAGAAATTTTTTAGAAGGGGAAAAAGCAATGTAAGATGGATCTTTAGTTTCGGCAGACAGTTTTTCTCCACTAAGCTCACCAGTTTCTGTATTAAATTGATATTGATAAATACCTTCACTGTCTTCAGATGTGTAAGTACCAACATATAACGGAATATTTTGGGTTTTACAGTTAAATAATAAAATTGTTAATATTAAAATAATTGGTTTTACTCTCATTACAAGTTTATATTAAGTTATAAAAGTAGAATATTATTATTTATAAATACGATTTTAAAAAATCAAAGTTTGTTTAAAACTCTTTATAACTTCACTAAAAGTAAGAG
>Ga0102815_10001556_pt1 | contig 14361 bp, 15 predicted proteins | sample ColrivemetaGS759_FD_79113 | JGI IMG/M metagenome (GOLD analysis project Ga0102815, IMG submission 79113) | Estuarine microbial communities from the Columbia River estuary - Ebb tide ETM metaG S.759 | ecosystem: Environmental > Aquatic > Marine > Intertidal zone > Estuary | place: USA: Columbia...
CAAGCCAGTCGCATAAGACGAAGCCAAACGTGACCCGGGTAGTATGGCTAGTAACAGGTAGATCAGGAGAGAGATTGTGCTGAGCGAAAGTTCATACCTCACCGCGCTGTACACCTATATCGGTGCCTCGGCGGTAATGCTGTTATACACCGCCTGGTGGCTGGCCAGGCATTGGCGCGCCGGCTGGGTGGCGCTGGCGGTATTACTTGGAGCTGCGGTGCTGCTGACCCCGGCTTATCCAAAAGAGGGGGTCTCAACCTTCGCCCCGGCTCTTATCGTTGCCGTTTTCCAGTTTATGACTGAAGGGCTTGAGGGGGCAAGACATGCCCTGCGACCTTTGGCGGCCGCCTGCGCACTGGCTGTAGTGCTGGCTATTTTGCTGAGGTTCACCGTGTTCCGGCACAGTCGCTTTCTTGATAAGCGCCGCGGCAGTCGGTAATCTGTGCGGCTTCCCGATTATTGATATCAAAAACTGACGAGTGAAACCACGATTATGAAATTTGAAGGTACAGAACGTTACGTAGCCACCGATGATTTGCGGATGGCGGTCAACGCCGCAGTAACGCTGCAGCGCCCGCTGTTGATCAAGGGAGAACCCGGTACCGGCAAGACCATGCTGGCCGAGGAGGTTGCCCTGGGGCTTGGCAAGCGCCTTATCCAGTGGCACATCAAGTCCACTACCAAGGCCCAGCAGGGCCTGTACGAATACGATGCGGTATCCCGCCTACGCGACTCGCAATTGGGCGGCGATAAAGTCCATGACATCGCCAATTACATCAAGCGAGGCAAGTTGTGGGAAGCCTTTGACGCCGACGAGCAGGTGGTACTGTTGATCGATGAGGTAGACAAGGCCGATATCGAATTCCCCAACGACCTGCTGGTGGAGCTGGATCGGATGGAATTTTTCGTCTACGAAACTGGCCAGACCATCAAAGCAAAGCATCGCCCGATCATTATTATCACCAGCAATAATGAAAAAGAACTGCCGGATGCCTTCCTGCGTCGCTGCTTTTTCCACTTCATTAATTTCCCTGACAAGGACACCATGCGCGAGATCGTCTCGGTCCACTACCCGGATATCGCCAAGGACCTGGTCCAGGAAGCGATGGAAGTGTTCTTCGATGTGCGCTCCATTCCAGGCCTGAAGAAGAAGCCTTCGACCTCGGAACTCATCGACTGGCTGAAACTGCTGATGGCCGATGATATCCCCGATGAAATTCTCAAGGACCGCGACCATACCAAGGCCATTCCGCCATTGTATGGGGCGTTGCTTAAAAATGAGCAGGACGTGCACTTGCTGGAGCGACTGGCATTCATGCATCGGCGTGAGAACAGGTAATACCGATGCTTATTAATTTCTTTCAGGGTCTGCGGGATGTGGGTGTACCCGTCACCACCCGGGAGTTACTCGATCTTCTCGAGGGCCTGACCCAGCACGTCGCCTTTGGCAGCATGGATGAGTTTTACTATTTCAGCCGTACCTGCATGGTCAAGGATGAGAAGTATTTTGACCGTTTCGATCGGGCTTTCGGCCTGCATTTCAAGGAGCTGGAGGCGCTGGACGATATCATCGAGGCGATGATTCCGGACGATTGGTTGCGCTCCGAATTCATGAAAAACCTGTCCGAAGAGGACAAGGCCAAGATTGAATCCCTGGGCGGCCTCGAAAAACTGATAGAGGAATTCAAGAAGCGTCTCGACGAGCAGAAGAAGCGCCACCAGGGCGGTAACAAGTGGATCGGCACCGGGGGTACATCGCCGTTCGGGCAGGAGGGCTACCACCCCGAGGGTATTCGAGTAGGCCCCAATGGTCGCAATAAGAAAGCGGTAAAGGTCTGGGATAAGCGCGACTTCAAGAACCTCGATGACAGCGTAGAGCTGGGTACCCGCAACATCAAGGTGGCGTTGCGGCGACTGCGCAAATTCGCCCGCACCGGGGCAGCGGATGAACTCGACCTGGACGACACCATCAGTTCTACCGCTCGCAATGCCGGCCTGCTGGACATCAAGATGGTGCCGGAACGCCACAATGCGGTCAAAGTCCTGCTGTTTTTTGATGTGGGCGGCTCCATGGACCCCCATGTGAAGGTCTGCGAAGAGCTGTTTTCAGCTGCGCGCTCCGAGTTCAAGCACATGGAATATTTTTATTTCCATAACTTTATTTATGAGAGCGTGTGGCGCAACAACTTCCGCCGCCACAACGAGCGCATGTCACTGCTGGATGTGCTGCACAAGTACAGCCACGATTACAAAGTGATCTTTGTTGGCGACGCCGCCATGTCTCCCTACGAGATTCTGCAACCGGGTGGTTCGGTAGAACACTGGAACGAAGAGTCCGGCGAGCTGTGGATGCGGCGCCTGCAGGAAGTCTATGACAAGGTGTTGTGGATCAACCCGGTGCCTGAGGATGAATGGCAGTACACCCAGTCGGTGGCCATCACCCACAAGCTGATGGATGGGCATATGTATCCACTGACCCTCAAAGGCCTGGAAGAGGGGATGGCCTACCTCACCCGCTAGGCTGTTGGCGGGCAAATTATTGTGCCCGGAGTGCCCCCGCGTAGGCGATAAGGCTTGCTGTAACGGCTACATTGAGCGATTCCACCCCATTGGCCATGGGGATAGACAGGGCAGTGTCTGCCACAGCCTTCACTGCCCTGGACACCCCCTCGCTTTCATTGCCGAGCACGTACACGCAGTGTGACTGCGGCTGGTACGCAAACAAGGATTGCTCAGCGTTTGCTTCCAGGGTGCACACCCGGGCGCCGGCGTTGCGGCAGGCCAGCAGGGCTTCGGTCAAATCGGCGCACATTACCAGCGGTGCCTTGTAGAGCGTACCCACGCTGGCCTTCATCACCAGCGGCCCCAGTGCCGCATTGCCCTTGCGTGACCAGAGGATGGCATCTATCCGGCCGGCAGCGGCAGAGCGAATGATCATACCCAGATTCTGTGGGTTGGTAATGCCATCCAGGGCCAGTATGCGCTGTGAGGGAGTTGCCTGTTGCAGGCGTGGCAGGAAATCTGCCAGGCTGCTGAACGAGGGACACAGGATATCCACGGCTACGCCCTGGTCCTGCTTGCCGTTTTTGGAGATGCGCGACAGTGCAGTGCGGCTGTGCTCATGGACCTGCACGCCACGGGTTTGAGCCAGCTTGCGTAGCTCAGCGATAATGCCCGCTTCACGATTGTTGTCTGCCAGGTGAAGGGCATGACATTGCAGGGTGTTGTCCTGCAGTATTTCCAGGGCCGCCTTGCGCCCATAAACGGTCAGCACCTTGTCAAAAAAGGTCTTTTTCCTGGTGTAATCTGCGCTGTCCTGCATTCTGTTGTCGAGTCTACCAGGTCCTGGGGAAGTGCCGGGTGAAGGGGATCAAGCGACGGTATCCTTGCCACTGGCGAGTCGGGTAACACGTTTGGCGGACGCCATCATACGCCCGGCGATCTCTTCAATCTGGCTGCCCAGTACGCTGGTTTCGAAAGACCCGGCTACAAAGCACATCACGGGCACTTCCTTGTTGACAAAGATCGGCACGGAAATCGTACTGATGTCATAGCGGTTCTTGGGCTCGATCCGATCGAGATGATAGTACTCGTCGCAAAGGTCGTGCTGGAACTTGTTGGCCGCATCTTCCAGCGCAGTCAAGCTCCAGGCATTGTGAAGGCCCTTGAGTTCCCGGGTCAGTTCAGCCTCTGCGCGGGTTCTCAGGGTCACCTCGTAGCCACGGGCGCGAATCCCGATAACCGATACCCGTAGTTTCTGGTCGAGTTTTTCATCGTAGCCACCGCGTGCATGGTGGGCCCGGCTCAGCCAGGCCTCCAGTTCCTTGGCGGGTGAGAAAGCGGTGAAACAGGCCGCTATCGGCGCGGTGTTGGGCAGCCGCAGACCCAACTGGAAGGAGTCGATCAATGGCGTGGCATGGCCGTAGAGGGCCAGCAGCACCTGGTGTAATTTGGAGCGGCCCGTTACACCGAAGCCAATATTGAGGTCCGATTGCAGTGCCTCCAATTCCGGGCGCGCATATTCCAGTACCGGGAACTGGGCAAAGGCGGCGTTACCGGCGGCGATGATCGAAGGCCCCAGGCGATAGGCCTTGGTTTGTGGGTGCTGGACCAGGAAGCCGTAGTTCGACATAGTAGTCAAAATGGCGTGACAAGTAGCCTTGTTGAGGTTCAACCTGCGGGTCATCTCGGTCAGGCCGAAGGCTTGGGTCGGATTAGCCATAAGCAGATCGAGGATGGCCAGCGCGCGTGCGGTGGGTTGGGAAAATAGTGCCACTTGTTTACTCCCGTGACGAACCCGGTTGCAGTCCGGTATACATTATTAAACCTGCGGCCATGGTAACGGTTGCCGCCGCACCAGTTCAAGCCTCTCGCGCATTATGTTGCTGAGGTCTGCGATTTTTTTGAAGGATTTTATTGGGTGACTGAAGAAGACGAAGGATTGATGCTCACGCTCTATGGCACGTCTGCCTGTCATTTGTGTGAGCTGGCGGAGATACAGCTGAACGCAATGGCGGGGGAGTTTCTTTATACCAAGGTAGATATCAGCGGCTCAGATGCGTTATTCGCCCGCTATGGCTTATTGATACCCGTACTCGCGCACCCCGATGGCAGGGAACTGCACTGGCCATTTACCCCAGCGCAAGTCCATGCCTTTACCGGCGCGGTTATCGATTAGTCCCCTGCGCCTACCCGTACCGCCAGGACATCACACTTGGCCCCGTGCAGCACACCGTTGGCGGTGGACCCCAGTAGCAGTGCCAGGCCATGTCGGCCATGACTACCCACCACGATGAGGTCGGCATCGAGCTCTTCAGCCTTACCATGGATCTCGACCTCCGATCGTCCCAGCACAATGTGACGGTGTTCGCTGTCGATGCCGTTGCTTTCGGCAAAGCGTTGTAATTGTTGGCTGGCCTGCTGGAAGATTTCATCCTGGATACCGGAAAAATCCATGGGAATATCACCGCCGTAAGCGAAACTGAGCGGCTCAATGACGTGAATCAGGTGCAACTGCGCGCCAGACCCTCCCGCAACGGCCTTGGCACGCTGGGCAATCAGGCTGGAGTCTTCGCTGAGATCGATAGCAACCAGGATTTTATTGTAATTGGACATGGCAATACTCCATAGCAAGTAACAGACAGGCATCATTTATAGCATAGAATAGTACCCCGGTAATGGGGAGCGAACAAAACGCCTGGGAAGGGCGTCCCCGAATTGACCTGGATCAGGAACCCGCCATTTGACCTACCTGTGGATATTTTTTGTTATCGCCGTGGCGCTCGCGCCCCTGTCCCACTTTGTGCCCAGCAAACGCCAGCGCAAGGTGGCACGTATGCGCGAGTACGCTGCGGTGCACGGACTGTTTGTCGAATTTCGGCAGCTACCGGGCAACGATGGGGCCCGGGCAGCGGCGAGCGCAGGCGGACGTGGCCAGTCGGATACCATTTACTACGGCAAGCGCCTGCCGCCGCCAAGGGAAAAACGGGTTCCAGCCCTGGCCTGGATATGTGATCAGCAGCAGTGGCGTGGGCTGGACAGGCACACTCCGGTCCCGCCGCAGCTGGTGTCGTTGCCGGACGAAGTGCTGGCCGCCGGTGCTGATGAGAGCAGTTGCGGCGTCTACTGGAGGGAGGCGGGCGACGAGGCGGGCGTGGAGCAGATTCGACTGGTACTGGAGGCCTGGTCACAGGACTTGCGTCCCTGAGTTTCGAGGATTTTCCTTGACCACGGCGGTCAAGCAACTTATATATGCCACCTTTTCACTGGCCGGCAGGACCGGCTTGCGCCTTTCACTTTGAGGGCGCTACGGAATTTTATGGGTAAATCACTAGTCATTGTCGAGTCGCCTGCCAAGGCCAAAACCATCAACAAATACCTCGGGCCAGATTTCGTGGTCAAGTCCAGCGTGGGCCATATTCGCGATCTGCCCACCGCCGGCAGCAGCACCAACACGGTAGATCCCAAGGAGCGCGCAGCGCAGGCCGCCAAGACCCGCAAGATGACTCCGGCCAAAAAAGAGCAACACAAGAAACAAAAATCCAGGGAGCAGCTGATCCGGCGCATGGGTATCGACCCTGAAAATGACTGGGCTGCCACCTACCAGATTCTTCCCGGCAAAGAAAAAGTCGTTAATGAATTGAAAAAACTGGCTGCCAACGCCGATGCCATCTATCTCGCGACGGACCTTGATCGTGAGGGAGAGGCCATAGCCTGGCACCTGCGTGAGGCGATTGGCGGAGACGCGTCCCGTTACCAGCGGGTGGTGTTCAATGAAATCACCAAAAAGGCGATTACCGAGGCTTTCGAGCATCCCTCGCAACTGGACCAAAACCGGGTCAACGCCCAGCAGGCGCGGCGCTTTCTGGACCGGGTGGTGGGCTACATGGTGTCGCCGCTGCTGTGGGCGAAGGTGGCACGCGGCTTGTCTGCTGGCCGGGTGCAGTCGGTGGCGGTGCGGTTGATTGTCGAACGCGAGCGTGAAATCCACGCCTTCGTGCCCGAGGAATTCTGGGAAATTTACGCCGACCTGCAGACCGGGCAGGCACAGGACATCCGTTTTCAGGTGCGCAAGCATCGCGGTGAGAACTTCCGACCCAACAATGAAGCAACGGCCATGGCCGCTGTCGCCGAATTGCAGGCAAGCCCCTATGTTGTCACTCAGCGTGAGGACAAGCCCACCAGTTCCAGGCCCCAGGCGCCCTTTATTACCTCGACCCTGCAGCAGGCAGCGAGTACCCGCCTGGGTTTTGGCGTTAAGAAAACCATGATGATGGCGCAGCGCCTGTACGAGGCTGGCTACATCACCTATATGCGTACCGATTCAACCAACTTGTCTACCGAGGCGGTGGAGTCCTGTCGGCAGTACATTGGCAAAAACTTCCCCGCCAAGTACTTACCTGATGCCCCCCGGCTGTATTCATCCAAGGAGGGCGCACAGGAAGCCCACGAGGCGATACGCCCGTCCGATGTGAACGTGTCCCAGAATTCGCTCAATGGCATGGAGCGTGATGCCGAGCGCCTGTACGAACTGATCTGGCGCCAGTTTGTGGCCTGCCAGATGCCTGATGCCCTCTACACATCTACCGTGGTAACGGTGGCCGCGGGTGATTACCTGCTCAATGCCAAGGGGCGCATTGTACGTTTTGACGGTTATACCCTGGTGCAACCACCGGGCGGACGCAAAGGCGAGGACATTGTCCTGCCGGATATCAACAACGGTCATGTGATGACCCTGGGCAAACTGGACCCGAGCCAGCATTTCACCAAGCCCACGGCCCGCTATGGTGAGGCGAGTCTCGTCAAAGAACTTGAAAAGCGCGGCATCGGCCGGCCATCCACCTATGCCTCCATTATTTCCACCATCCAGGACCGGGGCTACGTGAGGCTGGAAAACAAGCGTTTCTATGCGGAAAAAATGGGCGAAATTGTTACCCAGCGGCTTGAAACCAGCTTTGCTGAGCTATTGGACTATGGCTTTACCGCCAGCATGGAAGCGCAACTCGACGAGGTTGCTGACGGCTCCCTGGAGTGGCATGCGCTGCTGGATCGCTTTTACCGTGAATTCACTGTACTGCTGGAGAAAGCCAACGAGCCAGAACCGGTGGGCATGCAGCGCAATGAACCCACTATGACCGATATTCCCTGCAGCAAGTGCGAACGCCCCATGCAGATTCGTACTGCCAGCACCGGGGTTTTCCTGGGCTGCTCCGGCTATGCATTGCCACCCAAGGAGCGCTGTAAGAACACCATCAACCTCACTCCCGGGGATGAAGCAATCCGTGAGGACGCTGATGATGAGGCCGAATCCCGCTTGCTGATAAGCCGCCACCGCTGCAAGTTGTGCAACACCGCGATGGACAGTTACCTGATCGATGAGTCTCGCAAATTGCACGTATGTGGCAACAATCCCGATTGCGCGGGATTTGAGGTTGAATCCGGCAAATTCAAGATCAAGGGTTATGACGGGCCGGTGCTGGAATGCGACAAGTGCGGCGCCGAAATGCAGCTCAAGACCGGGCGCTTTGGCAAATACTTTGGCTGTACCGCAGAGGAATGCAAAAATACCCGCAAATTGCTGCGCAATGGCGAGGCGGCACCGCCCAAAATGGATCCGGTGCCCATGCCCGAGCTGGAATGCCAGAAAGTGGAAGATCACTACATATTACGCGATGGTGCAGCTGGCTTGTTTCTGGCCGCCAGCCAGTTTCCGCGCAACCGCGAAACCCGCGCACCCTTTGTAGATGAGTTATTGCCGCACCAGAGCGAAATTGATCCGAAGTACACCTTCCTGTTTTCTGCGCCTGTTGCCGACCCTGAGGGCAATCGCGCCCAGGTGCGGTTCAGCCGCAAGACCAAGGAACAGTATGTGATGACTGAGGTGGAGGGCAAGGCCACGGGCTGGAGGGCATTCTACGACGGCGGCAAGTGGCAGGCTGAACAATCCGGTGCGGGCGGCGGCAAGCCCAAGGCAAAGGCAAAAGCCAAGACCAGGGCTAAAGCAAAGGCAAAAGCGAAACCCAGGGCGAAGGCACCCAAAAAGGTATGAGCTCAGCGCGGGCCCTGGCAAACCACAAATTGTACCTGGCCAGGATTCTGGCCGAGGCCTGGTCAGAAGCGCTACAACGCGAGCAGGTTACCGCCACCACCCTGGCGCAGGCCTTCCAGGTTCCCGCAGTTAACCACCTGGTGGATGCCTACGGCTGGTTCCTGCTGGAGGTAAGCGGGGCCGAGTCGCTGCCAGCCGCGCCACCGCGCGGTTGCCAGGCGTTACCGCCTATAGCCCAGGGCAAGGCGGTACCAGGAGAGATTCGGGAATTCCTGCAATTGGAAAGCGACGGTTGGCTGCAAGCCCTACTGGCCGACTACAGCAATATCACGCCGATCACTCGCCAACAGACTAACAGCCTTGCGGTGAGCGCGGTGGCAGCCTTGAACCCCGGGCAAATACGCCAGTGGGCCCAGGCATTGGAAGACCTTTTTGACCGTATGGGGGACTCTCTGGACGAATACTAGGCAGTGGGTGGTCGCTGTAGCCAGCGGCTGTTAGAATGAAGGCGCAGTTCTAGCAACCAGAGGTCTATTGAGTGTCTGCATCGTTATTGGAGATCGTTGATCTGGGAGATGGGGAAGTCGTCCTGCAAAGGGCGGATGATGATTCCGAGCCCCTCGTGACAATCCATTTTTCCAACGAAACACGTGTCTACCTGATGGACAACGGGCTCGAGGTCGCCAAGGCCATGATCCAGGCCGGCATGCAGGCAGCAGCTGCCATTGCCGAGCAGGGAGAAGTGGAGGTAGAGGCGTCATCGGATTCAGTCCGCGTGCTTCACTAGTAAGCACCGGTACTCGCCCAACTCCTGGTCACTTCGCGTCAGCGCGATTTGAAACCGGGCACCAGCAGCCCGCCTTCGGCGAATTGCCGGCTTCCCTACCGCGTTTGAACCCCCTCTAGACGCCGCGTCGCAGTATGCCCACGCTCAGGCCTTCGATAGCAAATTCCTGCTCGCGCAGATCAACCTTGATGGGTTCATAGTCGGCATTTTCCGGCAGTAACTCCAGCAGGTGCTTGTGCGGGGTTTTATGCAGGCGCTTTACCGTCACCTCGTCTTCGATGCGAGCCACGACGATGTCGCCATTGTTGGCCACGGCAGTGCTGTGCACTGCGAGCAGATCGCCATCAAATATACCCGCCTCAATCATACTGTCGCCATGAACCCTCAGGAAATAGTCCGCCCTGGGCTTGAAAAAATCCGGGGGCAGGTCGCAGTAATCCTCGATGTGCTCCTCGGCCAGGATGGGGTTGCCCGCGGCGACCCGGCCGACAATGGGAATGCCCGCGCTGTCGGGCAGGCGAATACCGCGGGAGGCGCCGGCGATAATCTCTATTGCGCCTTTGCGCGCCAGTGCCTTGAGGTGCTCCTCGGCGGCGTTGGCAGATTTGAAACCAAGATCCCTGGCGATATCTGCACGAGTGGGTGGGTAACCAGTCTGGTCGATATGCTGGCGGACAACATCCAGCACTTGTTGTTGTCGCTTGGTGAGCTTTTCCATCACGGGCACCATCTGGTTATTTGTACAGGTGCTGTGATTATATACAGTATGCGGGCGCTGGCACAACCACCCAGGAAGGAGCTTGTAGCTCTAGCGCCAGAACGCCGGACTGCGGGGGGCGGGCAGGCGCGAGGGAAGGACGCCTACTCAGGCAGTAGCCTTAGTAATAATCGTCTACCCCGTACATGGCGTCGGGCTCGATAAGATTGAGCGGGCTGTTCCATTCCTCGGGCTGGAACGGCAGGTCCGGGTCGAGCAGGTCCTCATCGTCAAGCTCGAAAGCGGTGCGCCAGTCCTCTGGTGCCTCCACCAGCTGCAGGGTCATCTCGCGCCAGGAATCCAGGTCGTACTCGGCAACTTCGCCGTCCAGGTACTGGGTCTCAATGGTCAAAGTAGCCGGATCCCAGTCAACGATCTCGAACACGGCGCTGGTCTGCATATCCTTATACCACCGGCCCACTGTGGGATTCAGCATTTTCATTTTCCTGTATCCTTCGGGTGGTTGGTCATTCAACATAACACGCTCACGGGTACTGTCCATTATGTGAAATCGGCATAAAAAGCGTTCCACAAATTACATAACCCGGACGTAAAAATCTTCTTTCAGCAGATCAAGCAGTTGCGAGGACTTCCGAGAGTTGACTTAATGCGGCCCGGCCATTTATATAATCATTCCACGCTAAGGCTTTGTGACTTACATGAAAAAAATGTCTAAAAAAGGGCTTGTCTACTGGCAATTTGCGCAGGGTTTTCGATGAGCGGGGCGTCGTGATAATGCCCCGGCTGGGAATAATCGGCGGTACCGGCATCGAAGAACTGGAAGGGCTCGAGTGCCTGGATAGCCACAGGCTCTCAACCCCTTATGGGCATCCCTCGCGGCCCATCGACGAGGGGCGACTGGGGACAGCCCGGGTATTTTTTCTGCAGCGCCATGGCAGTCCGGACGCCATCCCGCCCCACCTGGTTAATTATCGGGCCAATCTGTGGGCGCTGCGCTCACTGGGTGTGGACGACATCGTGGCGATCAACGCGGTAGGGGGCATTAGCTCAGAGATGCAACCCGGAAGGCTGGTTATTCCCGACCAATTGATTGATTACACCTGGGGACGCGAGCATACCGTTGACGATGGCCGCGAGGGTCCGTTGCAGCATATTGATTTTACCGAGCCCTATGATCGTGATCTGCGTATGGCGCTCATCCATGTGGCAGGTCAGGCGGGTATCCCTATTGAGCCTTCTGCGGTGTATGGCGTTGCCCAGGGTCCGCGTCTGGAGACAGCCGCTGAAATTCGCAGGATGGCCAGGGATGGCTGTGACGTGGTGGGCATGACGGCCATGCCGGAGGCGTCGCTGGCCAGGGAGATGGGGATCGCCTACGCGTCCATATGCATGGTGGTGAACCCGGCGGCAGGGCTGGGAGACCTGCCGATCTCGCTGGCCATGATGCGCGACATCCTGCAGCGAGAGGCTTCGGTAGTGCGGCGGCTGCTGGGTGAGTTGCTCGCTGCTCGCTATGGGGACTGAGTAGACGCGACGAATTCTGCGGCGGCTATCTCGGCAAGGTCCTCAGCGCTGAGCGGGGTCAGTTTGATGACGATACCGAACATGGGGTGGTCAATATAATGCACTTCGCCACTGCGCATGCGCCGTTTTTGCTGCAGCGTTACCGCATGGCGGTAGGGATATACCGGCCCCGGCAGCGCTGCCTCGGCCAGCGCTTCGGTCGGTTGGGGATTCTCAGTGGTGATCGTCTCGCCAATGACAGGCGCTTGCGCAACGCTGATATCCAATTCTTCCACTAGCACGGGTTCTTCAATCACCAGGGCAGGTGGGCCCAGTGGTGGCGCAGGCATGTGCCATTGGCCTGGCAGGTAACTGCCATTGGTATTCAGCCACAGATTGGTTTCCAGGTGCGCGTAGCGCGACAGGTAGAGTTTCACGCTGCCCTGTAATTGCGGCCACTGCCCCGTGTCACCGGAATGATCAAGCACGATGGGAAGGCTGCGCTCTTCCACCTCCAGCGGTTGTACCCAGCTTTCATGGAACAGGGTTCGATGACGACCCAGTTTTTGCATATAGGCCGCCTTGCCCCGGAATTCCTGTTGCGCGTTACCCAGCAGCGTATACGCCTCAGGCAGACTGGGTGTGATGACTGGCGCCACAGTCTCAGGGGCACGCGTTGCGGCGACTACAGGCTCGGCATAGACCGGGCTCATCGGTCGCGGTGTCTTGCCGGCCTGGGGTGTGGCCTGGGTATTACCCGGCCCCGGGGCAACGCCCAGGCCGGCCTCAGCCTGGTCCATGGGGGATATCAATTCGACCCGTGGGGCGATGATCTGTCGTCCGTATTCATCCACGGTGTTGTCAACATCGATGCCCGGGTGCTCTGCCTGATAGCGTGCCAGGTTGGCCCGGACCTGCCGCGGATCAACCAGGAACCGCATTGCACCAGGGTAAGCCAGGGTTGGGGTAGGATCCCATTGTTCAGCGGTCGCGGCGGTGGCTTCCTCATTGGTGAATACCAGTAATTCAACCCGGTACCAGCGTTCTCCCTGGGCGAAGCTTGCGGGACTGAGCAGCAATGCAACACAGGCCAGGACTCCGGCGCGAAGCGGATAAGATATAGCAGGTAATAGCTTGGGCATCAGGCGGCATCTTCCGTGGCTTCATTACTAAAAGTGTCCAGCAGCTGTTCTACGTATTGCTGGCGTTCACGCGGTTCGGGCATAGGGCGAGTAAAGCGCAATCTGGTCGCGCCGGCCAGTTTAAATGCGCGCGGGTCGGACTGCACCAGGGTCACCAGGGTCATTGGATTGACCCGGGTGCTCGCCTTGAAGTCGATACTACCACCCTCTGGTCCGGCATCAATGGCACGAATCCCCAACTGTTCCGCCTTGAGTCGCAAACGCGAGACCTGGAACAGGTTGCCGATCTGGGGTGGCAGCAGTCCGAAACGATCGATCATCTCGACCTGTAATTCGCGCAGCTTGTCCTCGGAGGTGGCGGCGGCAATGCGTTTATAAAGCACCAGACGGCCATTGATGTCCGGTAAATAGTCTTCTGGAATCAGCGCCGGCAGGTGCAGTTTTATTTCGGTTCCCTGCTCCAGGGGCGCATCGACGTTGGGAATTTCACCGCGTTTCAGTGAATCCACCGCCCGGTGCAGCATATCCATGTACAGTGAGAAGCCGATACTGTGGATCTGTCCACTCTGCTCGTCGCCCAGCAGTTCACCGGCACCGCGAATTTCCAGATCGTGCGTGGCCAGCAGGTAGCCGGCGCCCAGCTCTCCCGCCGCCTCTATAGCTTCCAGGCGCTTGCTGGCGTCCGCGCTGATCGCGGAGCGGGGAGGGCACATAAGGTAGGCATAGGCCTGGTGGTGGGAGCGGCCGACCCGACCACGCAGCTGGTGCAGCTGGGCAAGTCCAAACTTGTCAGCGCGCTCAATGATAATGGTGTTCGCGTTGGGGATGTCGATGCCCGTCTCAATGATGGTGGTGCACAGCAGGATATGGTGCCGCTGATGGTAGAAGGCGGACATCACCTGTTCCAGCTGGGTTTCGCGCATCTGCCCGTGGGCCACTGCGATGCTCATTTCGGGCAGCAGCTCGCGCAATTTACGCGCGGTCTCCTCGATCGTCTTGACTTCGTTATGCAGGTAATACACCTGGCCGCCACGCAGGGTTTCACGCAGCACAGCTTCCTTGACCAGGGCGATATTGTGCTCGCGTATAAATGTTCGGATCGACAGCCGCCGGGCGGGTGGAGTAGCAATGATCGACAGGTCGCGCATACCTCCTATGGCCATGTTCAGGGTGCGCGGGATGGGCGTTGCCGTCAGGGTAAGTACGTCCACCTCGGAGCGCAGAGCCTTTATCGTCTCCTTTTGCTTGACGCCAAACCGATGCTCTTCATCGATCACCAGCAAGCCCAGGTCAGCAAAACGGAAATTATTTTGTAACAGCTTATGGGTGCCCACCAGGATGTCGACCTTACCGGCGGCAACCCGGGCTGTGACCTCGGCAAGCTCCCTGGCGGACTTGAAGCGCGACACCACCTCGACGGTAACCGGCCAGTCCGCAAAGCGGTCACTGAAGGAGTTGAAATGCTGCTGGGCCAGTAAGGTGGTCGGCACCAGCACCGCGACCTGTTTCCCATTGCGAGTGGCCAGGAACGCAGCACGCATGGCAACTTCGGTCTTGCCAAAACCCACATCACCGCACACCAGCCTGTCCATTACCCTGGGCTGGCACATATCATTGACCACCGCATTGATAGTGTCCTGCTGGTCCGGTGTCTCCTCGAAAG
>Ga0102815_10001577_pt1 | contig 14215 bp, 13 predicted proteins | sample ColrivemetaGS759_FD_79113 | JGI IMG/M metagenome (GOLD analysis project Ga0102815, IMG submission 79113) | Estuarine microbial communities from the Columbia River estuary - Ebb tide ETM metaG S.759 | ecosystem: Environmental > Aquatic > Marine > Intertidal zone > Estuary | place: USA: Columbia...
TGCATTGGCAACTGAAGTGTTCTGGATTGCAAAGATGGCACCTGAATAGGCGGCGACCAGTGAAAGTCCTGCAATCACCGCAGGCAGGCCAATACGGCGGATCTGAACAAAAGGATTTTCGCCGGAACGTAACCGAATGAAGAAGTAAAGAAACAGCGCCATGCTGATCGACCGATAAAGTAGAATCTGCCAGACAACGGCCTCGTCTATCATGCGAATGCCAAGGCCGACCGTTGACCACAGAACCCCGGCCGCAAACACAAATACCACACCGTACTTGTGGGCATCCGCTTTGGAGGCTTTGGGTGCTACAGGCGTCATTACGGGCCATACCATGAGGTTTCGCCTTCACGATAGCCTCTCGGCGAGGTGTGATATACTTCATATGCGACATTTGGGCCGCGTTATAAAATTTGGCTACATGTCTGACGCCAGACAAGTTTTCGAATGTCGGCTTCAGGGTGCGCCGGACGCCGCTTGGGCAGGAAAGCCGCAGGCAAGTCATTGGCTATTGAAAAGTCGATTGAAGTGGTTCCGATATGCTGCGTTCAGAAGCCAAAACTCAACCGTTTTTGATCTGTTTGAGAACAGACTAGTTTAGACGTGTTGGTTTTGAGGCGGAGTTTTATCCAACAGCGGCCATTCGTGATCAGTTCGGCCAATGTCCGGATCGAGCCCAAGCCGGCCTAAGAACGCAATGGAGAAAAACAATGAGCGGCGACAGCTGGCGATTTTGCACATCGCGCGTGAATGCATTGAAAACGTATCGCGACCCGAGCGCAAAACGTTGGTCTCACTTTAACGGCTCGAAGATCGCTTCGAATATGGTGCCGCCCCTAACAAGAAGCTGGCCACCGTCGGTCATCACGAAATAATCGCCATATTGGCAAACGCGTTCGCCTTCGTCCGTGTCGACATTCACCGCCTGTTCGCCGGAACGTGGCGACGTCCTGCCTTGGGCAAATTCAGGTATTGCCTTGCCTTCATATTTGACGGCTTCAAGCTGAATGGGCTTCGTGCGATATCGCATAATGTGACCTCTGGCTGGTTGGTTAAATAACTTTAGGTAGATTTACGCCAGCGCGCTACACTGTAGGCGATTTTGCGACGCGTTACCCACATTCGGGCCCGCCAAAGATGGCGATCATTTGAATGGAACAAGCCATGACAGGTCTTTTCACGGAGCAATCGAATTACTCAAAAATGATCTCTGGCCTGCCCTATCACGCCGTGGATGCCGAGTTGTTCGACCTGCAGGGCGTAGCGGCGCGCAAGGTCGCGGCGTATAACGCGCTGTCCCCCGACGATCATGCGGGGCGTGAAGACGGCTTACGCTCATTGTTCGGGACTGTCGCGGGCTGGGCACTTGTCAAGGCGCCGGTCTATGTCGATTTTGGCATTCATATCTACCTTGGCGACACCTGTTTCGTCAACACCGGTGCGGTGTTTCTCGACAGTGCCGCCATTACGTTCGGAGAGAGGGTATTTGTCGGCCCCGGAGCGCAGTTTATAACGGCCACGCATCCGGTGAACCCCGAAGAAAGATGCGTTATGACGCCCGATGGCCCGATTCTTGGCTTCGACCTAACCAATATCGCGAAGCCTATCACCATCGGTGACGACTGCTGGATCGGTGCATCAGCGGTGATAATGCCCGGCGTCACGATCGGAGCCGGAACAACAATCGGAGCAGGCGCTTTGGTAACAAAATCCCTGCCAGAAAGGGTGATTGCCGTGGGAAGCCCTGCAAGGATTGTTCGGTCGGTAGACGAATGACGGGCCTGACAACAACACCAAATGATGGAATTTGAAAGGGAACCCGATGATTGCCGAATTTGAGAAAGTGGTTGTGGACGTGCCTGATCTTGAAAAAGGGCTTGAGTTCTGGAGCCGTCTGACCGGGTTGGAACCGGGCTATCAGGACCCTGCCGGGAAGTTCATGGGGTTGGGAAAACAGACGACAAATGGCGTTGAAAACAGTGTCATTCTTCTTCAGCACGTGGACCATTTAGGCTCAGGCGGAAGCACGCATATTGATTTGAAAGTAGACGATGTTCAGGCAGCGATACCAAAGATCGAAGCTTTGGGTGGTAAGCTGAAAAAAGTGCCGTCATTTTATCCTGATCAACAGTCAGCACTACTTGAATGGGCCGTTATGCAAGACCCTTGGGGCACACCGTTTTGTATAATCCGTTCTCCAGTATGACGATGACACCGCAGAGGTCGAGGGGATAACTCGATTAATGTTAACGGCCATCGGAGAGGCCTTGCAATAACTGAGGCGGTGGTTGGTTGGGCTGGAGGCAACACAATCATCGCTGACCGGCCTGCTGGCAAAGCCGGTGGCCAAGGTCTCGGCTTTAATGGTGCCTCGGAACCTTGTGTCTCGCAATGTCACCAAGGCCAGACAAGCAGCAGCAACGGCACGCTGACGACAACCACAATTGTTTCCAACAGCAGCCGAGCTTCCAGTAATCGCCAAAGCGGAACCCGCCCGGCCCTAGGATCAGGGTGTTGTTCTGATGGCCGATTGGAGTGAGAAATGCACAGGAAGCGCCGATTGCTGCAGCCATCAGAAAGCTGTCGGGGTTGACGCCAAATGTCGCGGATATGCCTAGGCTCAGGACCCACAAACAGGATTCCCATTTCTGACGCGATGTGATTCAAACTCCCAAAATATTGGGAGTTTGCCTTGTCCGACCATCACTTCTGGCTTTCTGATGCACAATTTTCCCGCCTCCAACTAGGGCGGCGGCGATTGTCGAAGATGGAAAGCTTGTCAAAGTGGATATTTGTGCCGCAACCAAGTCGCGCTAATATGATATGGTCGCCTTGGGCATCTGGCTCGCTAACTGGGAATATGGCTGTCATGCACTACGCATTGATAGGCGTTTACAAAGTTTTCCACCAAAGACGACCTTCGCGCGGATCTGCTACGCTATGTGATAAGCCGGATAAGCTGCGTGTGATGCGGGATCGCGTCATAGCTGACACTGAATGCGCAACCAACAGAGTCAGTTTAGTCCGCATTGCCGCAGTTGCTTAACACCAAGTTGCTGCGCTCTGAACCAATGGCTGCTTGGACTGGTTGCATTCGAGCGCCATGTCCAAGGTCGTTAAAGGTCGTTTGTGACATGTGCCTTGACCCCAATGCGTGCTTACAATATGCACCATTTCATTGAGCGGGCGTTGTGTAATGGTAAGACCTCAGCCTTCCAAGCTGATGACACGGGTTCGATTCCCGTCGCCCGCTCCAATCGTCTTCAGCGTCTCAAATCCGACCGTTTTGTCGTAATCCGGCGGGACAGGTTGTTTTGGTTCGGTGCTAGCTTTGCCCCAAACAGGGGGCGTTATGACCGCAATAATTTCAACGGATAACGCTAGGTTTAGTATTGCCTGTGCGCTTGGCGCATCATTGGCGTTTTCTGTGAATGACGTTGCGGTTCGCTCGTTTTCCTCCAGCTTGCCGCTTCATGAGGTTGTCTTATTTCGCTCGATTGTTGGGCTGATTTTTACATTGGCGGTGTTTGCTGGCAGTGCGGGCTGGTTGGCTGCATTCCGCACCAAAAACCTGCGGCTTCAAATAATGCGAGGGCTGTTCGTTGTTGTGTCGAACTTCACCTATTTTGCTGGGCTTGCTGTGCTGCAATTGGCCGAGGCCAGCGCAATTTTCTTTGTAGCGCCACTGATGATCACCGCATTCTCTGCCATATTTTTGCGTGAATATGTTGGTATGCGACGGTGGCTGGCTTTGGTTGTGGGCATGGTGGGCGTTTTGCTGATTATCAAGCCCGGCACTGTGGCGTTTCAATGGGCATTGTTGCTGCCGGTTTTTGCGGCCGCCGCCTACGCCGCTATGCATACAATGACCCGGCATATCGGCCAGCGCGATTCCGCTTTGACGATGTCGGTTTATATTCAGCTAACTTTCATCGTTGTTTGCGCCTTGATGGGGTTGGTGTTTGGCGACGGGCGACTCGGGGTGGACGCCGGCCCGGTGATGAGCTTTCTGTTCCGCGCCTGGGTTATGCCTAGTGCGCAAGATGCGCTTGTGTTTGTGATTGCTGGTATATCCAGCGCAACTGGCGGGTATCTGATCACCCAAGCCTATCGCAGCAGTGCTGCGGGGCTTGTTGCGCCGTTTGAATATTCTGCATTGGTTTTGGCTGCGATTTGGGGCTATGCGCTTTGGTCAGAAATCCCCGGCTGGATAACAGTTGCCGGCATCCTGCTTATCATGGGATCGGGCATTTTTGTGGCATGGCGCGAGGCGCAGCGGCAATTGCCAGCCAGTGCAAAGCGCGCAATGGGGCGGCGTTAGCGGATAACGCCACAGGTATAAACTGTGCGCTTATCGTCGCGGAGCAACAATGCAACGCCACTGACGCGATCCACAGTATATGTCCAGTCGCGCAGCGGGGCGTCGCCGCTGCCATCAGATTGGCCGCCCCAGAATTCAATGGTCAGCGGGGCGAACCGCACATAAGTTAGCCCTCCGATATTGGCGTAGGCATCAGCCTCGGACGCGGTGGTTGATGTCATGCGCCCACTGTCCTGATCAGACAGGCCAAACCCAGAATCAGGTGCGCAGGGGGTCATCCCTGTAATGAAATTTGCATCAATGCAATGAAGCTCGACTCCAAAAACAGACTGGCGCCATAGGTCGAGCGTAATGGCTGGAGCCTTGTCAGCCAGACAGATGACAACAACAGCACGGCTTTGTGCAGCCGCAAAGGCTGGCAGTAACCACAATACAAAAACCGTTAACACCACTCGCACGCGCAACCTCTTATGCCCGATTCTTCAGCCTGATATGCCATGAGCATTGACCAGCGCCCATTCTGCGTGGAATGTGCCCCGTTGTTCAATGTGTAACGCGCCGCATCGGCGGCTCTTGGCCGAAGGATATATTTATGACCCGATTAAAAGGAAAAACCTGTTTGATTACAGCGGCCGGGCAGGGGATTGGCCGGGCCAGCGCGCAGCGCCTTGTCAGCGAGGGCGCGCGGGTCATTGCGACTGATATCAACCCGCGTTTGCTTGAAACCCTTAAAGGCGTCGAAACCGCCCAGCTGGATGTGACGCGGCCTGACGATATTGCAGGTTTTTGTACTGCTATTGGTCCGGTGGATATATTGTTTAATTGCGCGGGCGTTGTGCACAATGGCTCGATCCTTGATTGCAGCCCGCATGATTGGGATTTTGCCTTTGATCTGAACGTAAAGGCGATGTTCAACATGATCCGCGCTTGCCTGCCGGGCATGGTTAAAGCTGGCGGCGGGGCGATTATCAACATGTCATCTGTCGCATCCAGCCTGCGTGGCGTGGTGAACCGTTGTGCCTATTCCGCCAGCAAAGCGGCGGTTATTGGGTTAACCAAATCGGTCGCCGCGGATTATGTGAAATCGGGCGTGCGCTGTAACGCCATTTGCCCCGGCACGGTGGACAGCCCAAGCCTGCATGACCGTTTGCAGGCAACCGGAGATTACGACAGCGCGATGCGCGATTTTGTGGCCCGCCAACCCATGGGGCGGCTGGGCACAACTGACGAAATCGCGGCTCTTGTCGCCTATCTTGCCAGCGATGAGGCGGCGTTTATCACCGGTCAAACCCATATAATTGATGGCGGTTGGGCGAATTAAGGTGCTGAAGGCGGTTGTTCTGGCCCTCACAGCATCTTAAGTCAGGCCAGCCACAGCGACCCAGTTTGGAAAATTAATGAGCGATTCGTCAGACGACACGAAACGGCGGCCCAAAGGCTCCTCGATGCGCCCCTTGCAGCGGTTAGCGCCCTTTGTGTGGCCCTATCGCATGCTGATGGTCTCAGCGCTTTTGGCGCTAATACTGACGGCGGGCTTGTCACTGGTTCTCCCCTTAACTGTGCGCTTGGTGGTTGATAGCTTCGGTGCAGATGCCGCAGCGGCAATTGACCAGTATTTCGGTCTCGCCATTGGGGTTGCTGCACTTCTGGCTATGGGCACGGGGCTGCGGTTTTATCTGGTTTCATATCTGGGTGAACGTGTGGTTGCCGATATTCGGCGCGCGGTGTTTGACAAGGTTATCAGCATGTCGCCCGCGTTTTACGAACGTATAATGACTGGCGAAGTGCTAAGCCGTTTGACCACGGACACAACCTTGGTGCTGTCGGTCATCGGGTCTTCGGTATCAATTGCGCTGCGTAACGTGTTGATATTGTTCGGTGGTACTGCCTTTATGCTGGCCACATCAACCAAGCTGACAGGCTTGGCGTTGCTGCTTGTGCCGCTGGTGATTATTCCAATTATGACACTGGGGCGACGCTTGCGAAAGCTTAGCCGGGAAAGCCAAGATCTGATTGCCGAAAGTTCGGGCGTTGCCTCAGAAACCCTGTTGGCGGCGCAAACCGTGCAGGCCTATACCCATGAAAATGTAAGCCGCGCACGGTTTGGCGATATTACAGAACGCGCATTTGGGGCGGCAAAACGCCGGGTTACAACGCGCGCCTTGATGACGGTCAGCATTATATTCATGGTGTTTACCGGCGTTGTTGGCATTTTGTGGTTGGGCGCACGTGATGTGCGCGCAGGCGTCATGTCGCCCGGTGATTTGGTGCAGTTTGTTATTTATGCGGTCATGGTTGCTGGCTCGGTTGGGGCTTTGTCCGAAGTATGGGGCGAGCTACAGCGCGCTGCCGGTGCCACCGAACGTTTGGTTGAGCTTTTAGGGGCCGAAGACCCAATTTCTGACCCCAAACACCCAATCGCCCTGCCAGAACGCAGCACCGGCGAAATTTCATTTTCCGATGTCAGTTTCTACTATCCCGCGCGCCCCGAAATTGCGGCCCTTTCACAGTTCAACCTAACCATTGCTGCTGGTGAAACCGTGGCTTTGGTCGGGCCTTCGGGTGCCGGAAAATCCACTGTTTTCCAATTGTTACTGCGGTTTTTTGAACCCGATAAGGGTGAGGTATCGTTGGACGGCACACCGCTTGGCGCTGTATTGCGCGAAGACCTGCGTCACCAATTTGCGCTTGTGCCACAGGATGCGGTAATTTTTGCAACATCGGCGCGCGAAAACATTCGCTTTGGCCGCCCAAATGCCAGCGATGCCGAAGTGGAATCCGCCGCGAAATCGGCCGCCGCGCATGAGTTTTTATCAAAACTGCCCGATGGCTATGATACGTTTGTAGGTGAGCGCGGTGTAATGCTGTCAGGTGGCCAAAAACAGCGCATTGCCATTGCGCGTGCCATTCTGCGCGATGCGCCTGTGTTATTGCTGGACGAGGCGACATCGGCGCTGGATGCAGAAAGCGAGCGTGCGGTACAATCCGCTGTGGAGGCCATGGCGCGCGATCGCACAACAATTGTCATCGCGCATCGCCTTGCCACGGTTAAGAAAGCTGACCGCATTATTGTGTTGGACGAAGGGCGGATAGTGGCCACTGGCACGCATGAGGCTCTGGTAGCAGAAGGGGGCCTTTATGCCCGCCTTGCAAAGCTGCAGTTTACCTAGCGTTCACTGCAATCAGCAGACTTGCCACGCGTGAGATTAGACGCCATCCTAAGCAAAAATCTTGGGGGAATCTAATGCATCATATTGCAACGCGCGCCGATGTTACGGCCGTTGAACAGGAAATGCCGTTTTCAGATCGGCTTGCTGCAAAAACTGTTTTTGGACAGATCAAGGTCACAGCCGCCGCACATGGTGCCCGCCCCGCGCTAACATTTCAATTGCGCTCCGGCCCGAAAGAGCCCGCCGAAACGCTAAACTGGTCCGAAGTTGAAGGGAAAGTCGCACAAGCCGCCAACCTGTTTCGTAGCCTTGGGGTTACTGAAACGGATGTGGTTGCCTATATTCTGCCCAACTGTAATGAGGCGGTTTTGTCGCTGCTTGGTGGGGTCACGGCAGGTATAGCGAACCCGATAAACCCAACGCTGTCAACCGAACATATTGGCGCCATTTTGCGTGAGACCAAGGCCAAGGTTGTCGTCACACTCGCGCCCTTCCCAAAAGCCGATGTAGCGCAAAAGGTTGACGAGGCCGTGTCACTTGCCCCCAATGTGCAAACCGTGCTTCAGGTTGATTTGAAGCGCTATGCAAAACCGCCTTTGTCTTGGATTATTAGCTTGATAAGGCCAAAAGTTAAAGTAACACATAAGGCAAATATTGCCGATTTCAACGCGGAGCTTGACCGCCAGCCCAAAACATTAAGCTTTGAGGAAACCGGCGGCGACCGCGCGGTTGCCTATTTCCACACCGGCGGCACCACGGGCATGCCAAAAGTTGCTCAGCACCGCCATTCTGGTATGCTTTATAATGGCTGGTGTACAACAGATCAGATCATCACATCTCAAGATGTGTTGTTCTGCCCTTTGCCGATGTTCCACGTTCTTGCCGCCGACGCGGTTTTGATGACCTGCGTGGCCGCAGGGGCGCATTTGGTTATGCCAACCCCGGCAGGCTATCGCGGTGACGGTGTTTACCAGAACTTTTGGAAACTGCTTGAGCGTTACAAAGTCACCTTCATGGTGACAGTGCCAACGGCCGTGGCCAAGCTAATGCAAAACCCGGTTGATGCAGATGTATCCACCTTGAAGTACGCCTTGTGCGGTTCAGCTGCGCTGCCAGTCGAATCCTTTCGCAAGTTTGAAAAATCCACCGGGGTTAAAATTCTTGAGGGATACGGCATGACTGAGGCGACCTGCCTTGTGTCCATTAATCCAGGATATGGCCCAACAAAGCTTGGCTCGGTTGGTTTGGTCTTCCCATATACCGATGTAAAAATTCTAAAATGCGCACCCGATGGTTCAGTTATACGCGAGTGCGACACAGATGAGGTTGGCGAAATTTGTGTGGCTAATCCCGGTGTTGTAGTTGGGGCGACTTATATTGAAGACTCTAAGAATGTGGGCCTTTTTGCCGGTGGCACGCATCTGCGCACAGGTGATTTGGGGCGGATTGACGCAGACGGGTTCATTTTCATCACCGGGCGCGCCAAAGACCTGATTATTCGCGGTGGCCATAATATTGACCCAGCGATCATCGAAGAGGCGCTTGCTGGGCATGAGGCCATCGCATTCTCAGGTGCTATTGGCCAACCCGATGCGCATTCTGGTGAAATTCCCTGCATTTATGTCGAGTTCGTAAGCGGCAAAGCAGCGACCACGGAAGAATTGCTCGCCTATGCCGAAAGCCATATTTCAGAACGCGCAGCAATTCCAAAATATGTTGAAATTCTGGATGAGTTGCCGAAATCCGCCGTAGGCAAAGTGCTTAAGAACGAGTTGCGCAAACTCGCAACGACACGTGTTTATGGCGCGGCGCTCAAGGATGCACAGCTCGATGTCGAGATTGTCGAGGTCTATGAGGATCGTAAACGCGGGCTAGTTGCAACGCTACGCAGCACAAATGTTGCCGTGACCGATGAAGCGGTAACCGCAGTGCTAGGTGGTTTTAACGCACCGTGGGAATGGGAAGACCGCAAACCAACGGCATGACATTGCAATCCATGGCAGATTGACGCAATCCTGCGAAGGATGGCCCGCCGATTCATCTGCTCAGAAAGTCATGTCCTATGAAGTCCCTTGTCCTTGAAGCTAAAGATCATCTCAGCCTGCGGGATTTTCCACAAATCGCCCGAGATGAGGAAGTGTTGGCCCCGCTGGATGTGCGTATTAAACTGCATACCGTCGGGATATGTGGATCAGATGTGCATTATTACACCCACGGGCGCATTGGCCCGTTTGTGGTGAATGACCCGATGATTTTAGGGCACGAAGCCTCGGGCACCGTGGTTGAGGTTGGGGCAGGGGTGCGCTCGTTGAAAGTGGGTGACCGGGTTTGTATGGAGCCGGGCATCCCCGACCCTAACAGCCGCGCCACCCGCCTTGGAATGTATAATATCGACCCGGCGGTTCGTTTTTGGGCGACGCCACCGGTGCATGGTATTCTGCGTCCAACCTGCACCCATCCGGAAGCGTTCACCTTTAAACTACCCGATAACGTTAGCTTTGCCGAGGCGGCGATGGTTGAACCTTTGGCCGTTGGTGTGCATGCGGCCACCAAGGCGCGTATTAAGCCCGGTGATGTGGCCGTTGTGTTTGGCGCGGGGCCCATTGGCCTTGTGACTGCGCTATCGGCTTTGGCGGCAGGTTGCGCGCGGGTTTTTGTAACGGATTTGGCTGAAGGCAAGCTTGAGATTGCCGCATCGCTCCACCAAGCAATTATCCCTGTAAATGTAAAATCCAGCAACATCGTTGATGTTATCAAGCGCGAAACCGATGGTTGGGGCGCTGATGTGGTGTTTGAGGCAACCGGCAGCCCCCATGCTGCCAAAACCGTGTTTGAGCCTTTGGCACCCGGTGGCTGTGTTGTGATGATCGGCGGCCAGCCCGACCCTATCCAATATGATGCCGGAGCGGCTATGGTGCGCGAAGCGCGGGTTGAGAATATTTTTCGCTATGCCCACGTGTTTCCGCGCTGTGTCGGCATGCTGGCCTCGGGTGCAATTGATGTTAAGCCATTGATCACGCGAACTTTTGAATTTGCAGACAGCGTCAAAGCATTTGAAATCGCCGCTTCAGCGCCAGAGCGCGATGTGAAAATGCAAATCGTGCTGCCGCAATAGGAGGAGAAGGCATGGACCTGTTATTGAAGGATAAAGTTGCCTACCTCTTGGAATGGTCGGTATTGACGGCACGACACTGGAAATTGAGGCGATGCAAGGTGCAAGTTGGGCCTTCGATGCGGTATATACCCCCGTCGATACACAGTTCTTGAAAGACGCCGCACGTGCAGGATTGACGGTCATTTCGGGCAACGAACTGTTTTTCAGTCAGGGTGTCGATGCTTGGTCAATTTTCACCGGTGTCGAACTTGATCATGGTGCCCTTCGCGCCATCATACAGGAAGAAATGAAATGAAGACCTCCATCGCTACAGTTTCCATCTCCGGCAACTTCACGGAAAAGCTTGAAGCCATCGCAGCGGCAGGCTTTGACGGTATTGAGATATTCGAGCAGGATTTCATCGCTCATGACGGTGACCCGCGCGAGGTGGGCGATATGATCCGCGCGATGGGGTTGGAGATTACTCTGTTCCAGCCCTTCCGCGATTTTGAAGGCCTGCCAGAGCCTTTGCGATCCAAGGCTTTCGATAGGGCCGAGCGCAAGTTTGATCTGATGCAAGAACTGGGCACAGACCTTGTGCTGGTATGCTCATCTTGCCATCCCCAAGCGCTGGGCGGTATCGACCGTGCGGCGGCTGACTTGCGCGAACTGGGCGAACGCGCGGCCAAGCGTGGCTTGCGCATTGGCTATGAGGCATTGGCTTGGGGCCGCTATGTCAACGACCATCGCGACGCTTGGGAAATCGTGCGCCGCGCAAATCATGACAATGTCGGTTTGATCCTTGATAGCTTCCACACGCTGGCGCGCGGTATTGATCCCGAAACCATCCGCCGCATTCCAGGTGACAAGATATTTTTCGTGCAGCTGGCCGATGCGCCCGCAATCGACATGGACCTGCTTTACTGGTCGCGCCATTTTCGCAATATGCCCGGCGAAGGTGATCTAGACGTGACCGGCTTCATGCGTGCAGTTATGGCCACCGGTTACGCGGGGCCGATTTCCCTGGAAATCTTTAATGACCAGTTTCGCGGCGGCCGTCCCAAGACAATTGCTAAGGACGGTTATCGCTCGCTCGTTGCGCTGTTGGATGACGTGCTACGTGCCGAACCCACCTTGTCCGTCGACCTCGCCAAAATGCCAGCCCGCGCCAAGGCCGAGGGCGTGTCCTTTGTTGAGTTTGCAAGCAAGGGCGCCGAGGCTGAGGCCTTAGGCCAGTTGCTTGAAACGCTTGGCTTTACCCATGCCGCCAACCATGTCAGCAAAAGCCTGTCCTTGTGGACACAGGGCGACATACGGATCGTTATCAACCGCGAAGCCACCGGTCATTCCAGCAGCGCATACACCATGCACGGAACGTCGGTGTGTGACATAGGCATCGCCGTGGCTAACGCAGCCCAAGCCGTTGATCGCGCACGGCATTTGGGGGCGGTGCCGTTTATTCAGCCTGTCGATCCCGGGCAACTCGACATTCCCGCTATCCGCGGCCAAAGCGGTAGCGTATTGCATTTCATTGACCAAAGCAGTGGACTTTCCGACGTGTGGGACGTGGAGTTCACGCCTGTCGCCGCGCCACAAGCTGGTGCCGGGCTTACCCGGATAGACCATCTCGCCCAGACGATGAGCTATGACGAAATGCTCAGTTGGTCCTTGTTTTACACAACCCTGATCGACATGAATAAATCCGCTATGGTTGATGTGATCGACCCGGATGGACTTGTCCGCTCACAAGCGCTGGAATCGCCAGACGGGGCGTTGCGGATTACCTTAAACGGCGCCGAGACCCACCGCACGATGGCGGGCAGCTTTCTTGCCGATAGCTTTCACGCCTCAGTCCAGCACATCGCTCTGGCGACGGATGACATTTTCGCCACGGCGACCGCGCTCAACGCATGTGGGTTTCAGGCTTTGCCGATCTCGCAAAATTACTATACCGACCTCGCGGCGCGCTTTGATATCCCGTCAGAAAAGCTGGAACGTCTGCGGGCCTCAAACATCCTCTATGATGAGGATGCCGCCGGCGTGTTTTTCCAACTTTATTCCCGCCCCTTTGCGGGCGGAATGTTTTTTGAAATCGTGCAAAGGTTCGGCAATTATAAGGGATATGGCGGCCCGAATGCGCCGTTCCGCATTGCCGCACAAAAACGTTTAATGCGGCCCAAAGGGATGCCAAAAACCTCGGGTAACGGGGACTAGTTTTCCGATTTACGTCAGGCGCAGTTTATCGCGCCAGTGTATGAACCGATGCCTTCAGGCAATCGGTAAGCACGCTGCGTTCCACCGACAATGGTGCAGCGCTTGCGACGCTGATTCCAACCGGCCCCGACAGGAGCGGGGAGCTAAGATCTACAGCAACGAGTACGCCGTCGCTCAGCTCATCCGCGATAACACCGCGGGAAATAAACCAGAGCATATCTGAGGATTGAACAATCTTGCGCCCAACCGGCAAGGCGACGGTTTCAAACACGCCGCGCATGATGGGAAAACGCCTTAAGAAGCGCTTAGAGAAAAGCCATAATTAAATAATTGGATGTCCCACGGGTAACCGCACCTTACAGAACCCAGCCCCGCAGACCGCACAGCAGTCGTTGAATATAGCAGCAGCCTGTCACTAATCACCGTATTGCCTAGAAAGATGGGATAAGACCTTTGTCTCATGGCGCAGCAGGGGATTGAGGAGGTTGCTCTGTCCAGCGGCGGCGGAACATCTGCCAGGCCGAACAAGGCGAACCCCGGCCTGACTTAACTGCTGGTCACACTTGCCCGATTCAGTGCAACCCAACTTTCGGCGCTAAATCAACCTATAATTCTCGATCAGGAACAGCCCGATGCCGCTTGGATGCTGGAGCGGAAGGCGCTGCCACCAATGCCGGCCGCAACTTCCCGATCTGTCGCGGTAGCCGACAAACTTTGCGGCCAGAACACGCGCCATAAAACGAATGTGTGACGACGGGGCCGTCAGATCGATCTATGTGATCGACCGGCTCAATCTAAATCTCCGGCTTGGGCATTATTTTACTGCATCAATATTGCGCTGTGCCGAGGAGCCCTCAAGCATCACTGCTCGCGTTTAATTTGCTCAAATGTCCCATGATATAGGACGACGGTGAACTTTTCGGATTAAATGGTGCTGCCGGAGGGCATTTCTCAATTTACACGTCCGAGTACATACATGAACATTATCAATGCCTTATAAGCAAATCCGTCACTCTATCCATACCACAATTGAACATAGACACGCATAGCTTCACTATGTTAAGGGTGGACCGGAAGGTGGCTCATTTTCGACATGCTCTTCAACGCACTCAACCCTCTGAAGGCTAAATCACTTGATATCGGCAAACACGCCGATGGCCATGGATTGTGGTTGGTCAAGCGCAACAAGCTGGCTGGCAAATGGATGCTGCGGCTGGTCGTGATGGGCAAGCGGCGCGAGATGGGCTTGGGGTCGTGGCCGGATGTGTCGATTGCTGAGGCGCGGGAACGGGCGGCCAAAGCGCGGCGGGATCTACGGGACGGGATTGATCCGATTGCCGCGCGAGCTGAACAGCGTACGCAAGTGCCAAAGATGACACTAGGAGCCGCCATTGCTGGATGCTTTGAGGCGCGGCA
>Ga0102815_10001578_pt1 | contig 14209 bp, 10 predicted proteins | sample ColrivemetaGS759_FD_79113 | JGI IMG/M metagenome (GOLD analysis project Ga0102815, IMG submission 79113) | Estuarine microbial communities from the Columbia River estuary - Ebb tide ETM metaG S.759 | ecosystem: Environmental > Aquatic > Marine > Intertidal zone > Estuary | place: USA: Columbia...
TATAGAAGAAGCGCGACAGAGGCCCGGCACCGTCCATTTCAGAGGCTTCAAGCTGCTCGCTGTCCAGCGACTGAATAGCCGTCAGAAGGATGAGCGTCGCAAACGGGAGCCACTGCCAAGACACGATGGTAATGATCGAGAAAATCGAGGCATCGCTGAGCCAGACAACCGGGTCTGCACCGAAGAAACGCCAAAGATGCGCGAACAATCCGTTCACAGGATCCATGAACATGTTCTTCCAAACCAGCGCCGAAACCGTCGGCATCACGAAAAACGGTGCAATCACCAGAATTCGAACAACGCCTTGGCCCCACATCGGCTGGTCGAGCAGGATGGCAAGCAGGACACCAAAAACAATCGAAATCAACAACACGCCGCCGACAATCAGCAACGTCGTTACAATAGAAGGCCAAAACGCACTGGAGCTCAGGAACCGCGCATAGTTATTGAGGCCGGCAAAGCCAAGATCGCCACCGCGCAGTGGCAGGTAGTTTCGCACCGAGAACCACAGGGTCATGCAGAGCGGAACGAGCATCCAGACGAGGAGCAAAAAGACCGCCGGGGCCATCATTACCCGCGCCGCTGATCGGGATTGCTGGGTCGCCATGACACATATCCTTCACTGGTCGGGCATGTGTGCCCGAGGAAAACCGAATTTCGATAGAGAGATATTTTTAAGACGTGTCGGAAGGCGACGCCATGCGCCGCCTTCCGGTCTGCAAAGAGCGCTTAGCGGTAGCCAGCTGCTTCCATTGCTTCGTTGGTGATCGCCTGAGCCCGTGCCAGCGCTTCTTCGACGGTCTGCTGACCGGCGTAGGCTGCCGAGAACTCTTGGCTTACTTCGCCTGCGATACCTGCAAACTCAGGGATAGCCGCGAACTGAACACCGACATAAGGAACCGGATCAACCGTTGGGTTGCTCGGGTCAGCCGACAGGATCGAGTCCAAAGTCATCTGAGCGAACGGAACCGCCTGGTAGTTCGGGTTCTCATAGAGCGAGATGCGAGCGCCCGGAGGAACGTTTGCCCAACCTTCGTTGGCCGCAACCATCTCGATGTAACCGGTGCCGGTTGCCCACTCGATGAACTGCAGAGCTTCAGCCTGCTGCTGCGTGCCAGCCGGGATCGCCAGAGCCCAAGCCCAGAGCCAGTTCGAACGACGGCCCAAACCATTGTCAGGTGCCAGCGCGAAGCCAACGTGCTCTGCAACGGTCGATTGGTCATTGGTCACGAACGAAGCCGCAACCGTTGCGTCAATCCACATGCCGCAGAGGCCCTGCTGGAACATCGACAGGTTTTCGTTGAAGCCGTTGGTCGCGAAGCCTGCAGGCCCGGACTCCTGCATCATGTCGTTGAAGAAGTTAAGCGTGTTAGCCCACTGTGGGGTGTCGAACTGAGCGTTCCAGTCCATGTCGAACCAGCGAGCGCCAAACGAGTTGGACATTGCGGTGATGAAAGCGCCGCCCTCACCCCAACCGGCTTTACCGCGCAAGCAGATGCCGTTGATGTCGTTCTCGCGGTCGGTCATAGCCGCTGCAGCTTCACGGATGAAGGTCCAGGTGGGTGCGTTTGGCATTTCGAGGCCAGCAGCTTCCATCAGGTCGGTGCGGTACATGATCATCGAGCTTTCGCCGTAGAACGGTGCCGCATACAGCGTACCTTCGTGGCTCAGGCCGCCGCGCATGGCAGGCAGGATGTCATCGACGTTGTATTCAGCCGACAGGCTGTCGAGTGGCACGAGCCAACCGTTGGCGCCCCAGATCGGCGTTTCGTACATGCCGATGGTCATGATGTCGAACTGCCCACCGTTGGTGGTGATGTCCGTGGTAACGCGCTGGCGCAGAACGTTCTCTTCCAACGTTACCCACTCAACAGCGATGCCGGTTTGTGCGGTGAACTGGTCGGTATAACCCTGCATGCGGATCATGTCGCCGTTGTTCACAGTTGCGATGGTGATGGATTGAGCCGACGCAGCGGTGGCGAGACAGGCGGTAAGCCCGAGTCCAGCGGCTGTGGCGAGCAAAGTACGCTTCGTAGTCATAGTGACCTCCCTATTTTCTTTACGCGTGTCAAACTTACGAAGACGACTGCCGTTCCGTCAACAAAAAATTTGCCGCGCGTTCACATCCCTAAAGAAAAGGTGGCGCTAACGGATTTGCGAAGATGATCCCTTTATGCAGACTCGCGCAGTCTGAGGGTCCCTTCAAAGAGTTGAACCTGCGGCCCACCGCCCAATTTTCCATCGCTGTGTAAAATTTCGATGAGCCGTGAAACGGCTGCGTTTCCAATCGCTTCCACGTTCTGAGCAACGGTTGTCAACGCAGGCGTAGTAAACGGCGCTAATGGATAATCATCGTGTCCAGCAATTCTTAATCCCCCTTTGCCGCTCGCCCCGGGGGCCAGCCCATGCCGCGCTGCAGCACGCAAAGCACCAATCGCGACTCGGTCGTTTGCGCAGAGAATCGACCGGTCCAATAACCGCCCTTGAGAAAAAGAATCGCTCAAAACGGCTTCGCCATGCGCTTCAAAAAACCAGTTCTCGCTGATAAGATTTGCACCGATCACTTCCGGGGCATGACCAAGAGCCTGCATCTTATTCACATAGGCATTCTCGCGCTCAACCGCGTTAAAGTTCACACGCGGCATCGCCAGAAACACTGGCGGCTTACCGACGCGGCACAGGTATTCGGTAATTAATTCAGTGCTTTGAACGTGATCTGTCCCCACATAGTCAACATCCGGCATTGTGGCGGGCCGTGAATCGACAAGCACATATGGCAAGCGCGATTGCAGACGCTGATGCGCTGCTTGGTCGCTCTGGTTGCCCAAGGGCGCGACCAGAGCGCCGTCTACGTTCATCGACATCAGTGTCTCGACGGCGCGCGCTTCGATCAAGGGATCGGAATGCGAACACTGGGTAATTACTGTAAAACCCTCGTTCATCGCCGCTATTTCAATGGCCTCTAATAGCTTCGTGAAGAATAGGTCATTGAGATAGGGGATAATGACGCCAATTATGCCCGTCGTCTTTCGGTTCATCCGCGTTGCAAAGAAGTTCGGAACGTATTCGACGCTCTCCAGACCCAATTTGATCTTTTTCGAGGTTGAGCCGCGCACGCTATCGGGGCTCTGAAAATACCGAGACAAGGTTGGCCGCGATACCCCTATCGCCGCTGCAAGTTCTGCCATCGTATTGATTTTTGGCTTTTTCATTCCTACCCCCTGCCCTGGTTGGTCTCTCCTGTTGGTGTTCGTCTGTCAATCTACCGTTGTCAGACTACAGAAATCTTTACACGAGTAAAGTTTCATGATTTCCACGGCTCAACATACACCTGTGAGTTTCCGATATTGCGGCCCAGACGCTTGATTTTCTTGGCGATCGTCCCAACAGGCAACGGCCCAGCGCGAGAACCCCGTTGAATATAAGAAAGCCCCGTGCCGCAGCGGTCACTGCGGCACGGGGCCAATCTGTTTGACAGTAAAGTCGTGTGTGTGCCCTTAGATCGCGAGGTATTCTTCGCGCAGGGCTGTGTTCTCGAGAACCTCTTTCGCATCGCCATCGAAGACAACGCTTCCGGTATCCAAGATCACCGCACGATCCGCGAGTTTCAGCGCCGCAACCGCGTTTTGCTCGACGATAATCGTCGTGATGCCCTGATCGCGGATGATGTTCAGCGTTTTTGCAATTTCCTGCACGATCACCGGAGCCAAACCTTCATAGGGCTCGTCCAGCAGCAAGAGTTTGATGTCTCGCGCCAAGGCACGGGCAATTGCCAGCATCTGCTGCTCGCCGCCCGAAAGGGTGACACCCTCTTGCTTGCGGCGCTCACCAAGGCGTGGGAACAGCTCGTAAATGCGCTCCAGAGACCAGCCAACGGGAGGGGCAATTTGAGCCAGCTTGAGGTTCTCTTCAACCGTTAGGCCGGCGATAATGCGCCGATCTTCGGGCACCAGAGCCAGACCTGCCGCGGCAGCCTGATGGCTCTTCATCTGGTGCAACGGCTGGTGATCGAGCCAAACCTCACCGTGGCGCAATTCGGGGTTATCGACCCGTGCAATAGCGCGCAACGTCGAGGTCTTGCCCGCGCCATTACGGCCTAAAAGTGCAAGAATCTCGCCTTCGTGGACGTTAAAACTCACCTTTTGGACGATATAGCTCTCGTCGTAATAGGCGTCGAGCTCCCAGACCGACAAGAACGCAGGCGCGGTCGCTGCGTGGTTGGCGTTCGGATCAAATTTCGACTCGGTGCTCATGTTTGATCTCCGATCAGGGGAAGTGGCAACAGTTGGTGCATGTCAAACCTCCGCATCGCCAAGATAGGCTTCGCGGACCTTCGGATGCCCTTTGATTTTCTCGGGGACGTCCTCGACCAGCGGGGTTCCCTGCGCGAGCACAGTGATCCTGTCGGCAAGGCTGAAAACAACGTGCATGTCATGCTCGATGATCGCCATGGTGATGTTCCGCGATTCCCGGATTTCCTTGAGCAGATCAATCGTGTTGTTGGTATCCGCCCGAGCCATCCCGGCCGTCGGTTCGTCCAACAGCAGCAGTTTGGGCTTTTGAACCAACGACATGGCCATTTCCAAACGGCGTTTATCACCGCGAGACAATGAGCCTGCCAACATGTCCATCTTGTTGTGCATGTTGACTTCGCGCAGGATCGTTTCTGCCTGATCGACGATCTTCTCTTCGTTGCGGATCGATTCAAAGGCGTGCATCCGGAACGAACCGTCACGACCTGCGAAACAGGGGATCAGCACGTTTTCCAACACCGTTTGATCGGCGAAGATCTCTGGCGTTTGGAACACGCGGCTGATGCCCATCTGGTTGATCTCATGCGGCTTGCGGCCCAGCACGGGCTTGCCGTCGAACATCACAGTGCCACTGTCGGGGATCAATTTCCCGACCAGAACGTTCAGCAGTGTCGATTTGCCAGCCCCGTTGGGGCCGATGATAGCATGACAGCTACCCTCGCGGACATCGAGATTCACATTGCCCAAGGCCTGCAATCCGCCAAAGCGCTTGTTGACGCCCTTAACTTCAAGGATTCCCATCTTGGTATTCTCCTATTCGCTCGGCTTAGCGGTGGTTTCGGATGCATCGGTGCTTTTGCGTTTGAACAGCCCGGCAATCAGTTTGCCGCCCTGAACAATGCCACCCGGCAGGAAGATCACGACGCCCATGAACACAAGGCCCAGCGTCAGGTGCCAACCAGAACCGATGAACGGATGCATAATGGTGACGAGCGTGTTGTCCAGCCAACCGGGCAAACCGCTGAACCAGCCGTGCAGCACGTTGTCGTTGATGGTCGAGACGATACTTTCCAGATAGGCAATCACGCCTGCGCCCAAAATTGGCCCGATCAGAGTGCCCGCGCCGCCGAGAATGGTCATCAGAACGATCTCACCCGACGCCGTCCACAACATGCGCTCGGCACCGGCCAGAGGGTCCATCGCGACCATCAAGCCACCTGCAAGACCGGCATACATGCCGGAGATTACGAAGGCTGCCAGAGCATAGGGGCGTGGGTTCAAGCCTGTGTAGCTCATGCGGGTTTGGTTCGATTTGATCGCCCGCAGCATCAGTCCGAACGGCGAACGGAACAACCGGACCGCCAAGTAGAACGCCACCAGCATCACGATGCCGCTGAGGTAATAACCAACGTTGAAGGTGAAGCTCCAGTTACCCAAAACCAAATTGGCGCTCTGACCCATATTGAACCCGAAGATATTCGGAACTGGGGTGTTGCCCGTTGCGGATTGGGCAGCGCCCAGAATGCGGGGGTCATCGAGTGACAAGGTCAGGCCGGTTTCGCCGCCCGTGATGGGCGTCAGCACCGAATAGGCCAAGCTGTAGCACATTTGCGCGAAGGCGAGTGTCAGGATCGAAAAGTAGATCCCCGTTCGCCGCAATGACACGTAGCCAATCAGCAGCGAAAACAGCCCAGCGGCGATAACTGAGATGATCAGCGCCGGAATGACATTCATCGACACCAGTTTCATCGTCCAGACACCGGCATAAGATCCGACACCCAAGAAGGCGGCGTGACCAAACGAGAGGTACCCGGTCAATCCGAACAGGATGTTATATCCGACCGCGAAGATCCCGAAGATCACCAGCTTTTGCATCAAGTCGGGGTAACCCGCGTTGAACTGCGCCAAGCCAGATGAGCTGGGGAACGGATTCAGAATAAACGGCGCAAGAATGACCATGCCAACGACGATCAGAAAGAGCCTTAGATCAGCTTTATTTAGTCCAAGCATAGCTCAGTCCTCCATCACGCCCTTGCGGCCAAGCAGGCCACGGGGACGGGTCAACAATACGGCCACAGCCACAAGGTAAATGATCACCTGATTAATGCCGGGCAGGAATTCGATGATCTGCGACATTGAGGCGAAACTCTGCAAAATGCCCAGAAGGAACCCGGCCGCGACGGCACCGGCAAGGCTGCCCATGCCGCCAACCACAACCACCACGAAGCTGAGGACCAAGAAGTCCATGCCCATATGGTAATTCGGCGATAGGATCGGCGTGTACATCACCCCAGCGACACCCGCGACGACAGCCGCGATAGCGAACATGATGACAAAGCGACGGTCGATGTCGATGCCCAGCATTCCCACTGTTTCGCGGTCCGCCATACCGGCGCGCACGACCATGCCGAAGGTGGTGAATTGCAAGAAGGCAAACACCGCAGCGATGATCACCGCAGAAAAGCCGAAATAGACCAGACGCCAGTACGGATACATGATTGCCCATGGGTCAAAGCCCAGCAATTGTCCAAAGTCGAACGACCCGGTGAACGAGCTCGGTGCGGGCGTCGGGATCGGGTTTGCGCCGTAAAACGCTTTGATGATTTCCTGCAAAACGATCGCGAGGCCAAAGGTCACTAGGATTTGGTCAGCATGCGGGCGCTTGTAGAAATGCTTGATCAGGCCGCGCTCCATGACAACGCCAATCAGCGCCATGATGGGAATCGCAGCGATAACGGCAAGCGGGACGGCCCAATCGATTAACGCACCGCCAACCTCGGGCCCGAACCAGGCCTCGACATAGGGTGTGTCAATCACCATCGGGTTGCCAAGAAAGTCGCGCCGCGAGTCATCAATGGTTTCGAACGAAAGAGACAGCACACGGCTCATCGTCACTGCGACAAAGGCACCCATCATAAAGAGGGCGCCGTGCGCGAAGTTCACGACACCGAGCGTGCCAAAGATAAGCGTCAGGCCAAGGGCTATCAACGCATAGGCAGACCCTTTGTCGAGGCCGTTTAGAATTTGCAGGATGATCGCTTCCATGACTGTCCCTGTCCGATTGGATATAGGCAGCGCCCCCCGCCTGAAGCGGGGGGCACGTTTACAACCGCCTTTGGGGTTAACCCAAGGCTATCGTGATTTGAGGCTTATGCGCCCGGGTTACAGGTGCCCAATGCACCGCCCTGGAAGTCAGGGTGATCGGTCGGGTAGGTCGCATCTTCACGCGAGGTGATGTCAACGATTTCCACCAGATCGAACTCGTTCTCCGGGTTCTCTTTACCGCGCACAACAACCACGTCCTTAAAGCACTGGTGGTCTTCTGCACGATACAGCGTTGGGCCGTTGCCCAGACCGTCAAACTCAAAGCCTTCCATGGCCTCGACAACCGAGCATGGGTTGAAGCTGCCACCACGGGTGACGGCGTCAGCATACAGCAGCGTCTGAGCGTAGCAGGTTTGTGCAGCCTGCGACGGTGGGAAGCCGTATTTCGTGCCGAACGACTGCACGAAAGCGTTGGTGCCGGAATAACGAGCGCCACGCTGGTTCTCGATTTTCCAATCCCAGTTCTGCGAGCCCAAGATGCCAACGATGTTCGCACCAGCACCGCGAGCCATCAGCTCGGAATACAGAGGCACGATGATTTCGAAGTTCTTGCCGTTGACTTGCAGGTCACGCAGACCGAACTGAACAGCCTGAGTCAGCGAGTTGACCATGTCCCCACCGTAGTGGTTCAGGATCAGCACATCTGCGCCCGAGTTCGCAACCGGGGTCAGGTAGGACGAGAAGTCGCCTGCGCCAACCGGGGTCATCACGGCGTTGGTGGTTTCCCAGCCCATTGCCTCGGTGTAGGTGCGCATGGAACGCTCTTGGCTCCAGCCCCAGGTGTAGTCGGCGGTCAGGTGATACGCGCGACGCTCGGTGCCGTAAGCGGCCTCAAGGATCGGCGCCAAAGCACGGCCGGACATCTCGGTGTTGAAGAAGTGACGGAAACCATTAGCGCGACGGTCTTTACCAGTCGTGTCGTTCGAGTGGGTCAGGCCAGCCATGAAGATGACGCCAGCGTCCTGACACAGGCCCTGAACCGCGATAGCAACGCCCGAAGACGAGCCGCCGGAGATCATGATCGCACCATCGCGCTCGATCATCGAACGTGCCGATGAACGTGCAGCGTCAGACGAGGTCTGCGTGTCGCCCGTGACGTATTCAACGCGGCGACCCAAAATGCCGGTGCCGTCGAGAACGCTCGAGCTGAAGGTGTTCAGCATGCCGCCGTCGCCTTCGCCGTTCAGGTGTTCAACAGCCAGCTGGAATGCGCGCAGTTCGTCGGCACCCTCATCGGCGTAAGCGCCGGTCTGCGGGACGTTGAAACCGAGCGTTACGCTACCGGATCCGGGGGCGTTGGTGAAGCCGGTGTGCGAAGCACCCCAAGCCGATCCTGTGAAAATTGTTGGCATCGCCAATGCGGCGCCTGTCGCAGCGCCGGCCTTGAGCATGCCACGCCGGGTAAAATTACCTTTCGACATATCTTCCTCCATTTTGCGGAAAGACCCGGACCTCCCAATCCAGGCGAGGGTAATGACTACCCACGAGGAAGGTTGCAGGCTTTACAAAAGTTGTCAATACCGTTGATTTTGGGGAATTTTATTCTGTCAACAAATTTACAAAACTGTCAATCGGCATGAAAAGAAAATTGCAAAACGATGCCCGAAAATGCGCCACTCCTTGGCCTGCCGCAGGGCTCGTGACCGTATTTTTGTATTAATATCTGCGATTTACTGACAAGCGCCGAGCACGTCTTTTCGGCACGCCACAGGGCTCGCACGAGCTTAAGAAAAACCCCCGTTTTGCGATTCTCTCAACGTGTCACGGGATCAATCCGCCATATGCCACGCCAGAACGGCCCAATTCTTGAGGTTCCGAGGGTCAAAAAAAATTATTGGTTGGGCTAACTGAGCCTCGGAGCCGTAAAAATCAGCGGCATTTGGGCTCAAGGCGTCGCCAAAGGCACAGCCCCGAGCGCGCAAAGAATCGCTAGGCCGCAGCCGTAGCGCAACCCTCGGCTGAGTGCGCTACGGTAAGGCAAGAGCGATGCGCGACTTGGGCAGCACGCGACGGGTAAACGAACCGCCTTAGCGCCCCCTGAACAACCCGCCCAAGACACCCCGAACAATCGCAGATCCGGCCCGCGTTCCGATCGAGCGCGCCATCGATTTTGTGAAGGCTTCGACTGCGGTGTCGGATCGAGATGAACGGCTTCGCGAAGACGTTGAGCGCGAGGACCGCGAGCGGCTGCGCGGCTCATCCTCGTCGCGGCGATTGCGAATGCTGCCCGGCGGCTGATAGCGACGCGCGCGGGAATAGCGCTCAGTCGCTTCATCAGCGTCATCGCGGCGGTCATCATCATAATCATCAGCGTCACGCGCGGCCTGTTCTGCACGACGCGCCAGCATTTCATGCGCCGAGTCGCGATCCAGTGTCTCATCGTATTTGCCAGCGACCGGAGATCCCGCGATCACCTGACGACGCACAACATCGTCGCAAGGCCCCATTGCCGAGGCAGGGGGCCGGATCAGCGTGCGCTCGACCACGCCGGGCACGCCTTTGTTCTCAAGAAATGACGTCACAGCCTCGCCCACGCCGACCTCTCGGATGGCCTCCTGGGTGTCAAAACGCGGGTTCGAGCGATAGGTTTGCGAGGCACGTCTCAGCGCCTGTTGGTCGCGGGCGGTGAAGGCGCGCAGCGCGTGCTGCACCCGGTTGCCAAGCTGCGATAGGATCGATTCGGGTACATCATCGGGGTTTTGCGTGATGAAATAAACGCCCACACCCTTGGATCGGATCAAACGCGCAACTTGCTCGACCTTTTCGATCAAAGCGCGCGGCGCTCGGTTGAACAGCAAATGCGCCTCGTCAAAGAAGAACACCAGCTTGGGTTTGTCGACGTCACCCACTTCGGGCAATTCCTCGAAGAGTTCGGACAACAACCACAACATGAACGTCGCATAAAGGCGCGGCGTGGTCATCAATTGCTCGGCGTGCAGGATATTCACCCGGCCCCGCCCCTCGGTCGTGGTCATCAGGTCGCGGATGTCCAAAGCCGGTTCACCAAAAAACTGCGCTGCCCCTTGGTTTTCCAACACCAACAGTTTGCGCTGTATCGCGCCGATGGTTGAGGTCGTCACATTCCCATATTGCGCCGAGATCTCTTTGCGGTTCTCAGCCAAGAATTGCAGAATCGCGCGTAGATCGTCCATGTCAAGGATCGGCCATCCCTGTTCATCCGATAGACGGAAGGCGACGTTGATCGCCCCTTCCTGTGCATCGGTCAGCTCCAAAATGCGCGACAGCAGCAACGGCCCCATTTCGGCGACAGTGGTACGCACAGGGTGGCCGTTCTGGCCGAACAGATCCCAAAACGTGACAGGCGCGGCCTTATAGCCAATATCGTCCAGCTTGATCGTCGCAGCCCGGCGCGCGAAGGAATCCCGTGGCTCACCAGCCACCGCCATGCCGCCCACATCGCCCTTGATATCCGTCATGAACACCGGCACCCCGGCGTTCGAAAACGCCTCGGCCATGATCTGCATGGTGATGGTTTTCCCGGTGCCGGTGGCCCCCGCGATCAGCCCATGACGATTGCCATAGCGCAACAGCAACTCTTGCGGATCGCCGTAACCTTCACCGCCGCCGCCAATAAAAATGCTCTCTTGCGTCATGCACTCTCTCCGTTGAGCATCCAGACTGCCCATTCATCTTGCCAAAATACTCACCTGCGACCGCCTGGCCCCGGCGCATCGTCAGACTGACGCGAAATCCGCCGAACTGTAACCCTGTAGATACAGCAATGCCGTCAGATCACCATGGTTCACACGCAAATCACATTGCGCCGCGACGGATGGCTTTGCATGCAGCGCGACGCCCGATCCTGCGAGATGTAGCATCCCAAGATCGTTTGCGCCGTCGCCCACGGCCATCACTTGCGCCGGGGCCAAGCCCAGCCGTTCGGTGATCTGCTCCAGCGCGTCGATCTTGGCTTGTTTGCCAAGGATCGGCATGGCGACCTCTCCGATCAAAAACCCGCCATCCGCCAGAAGAGTATTCGCCCGGTGCTCATCGAACCCCAACGCTTCAGCAACTGAAGCCGTAAAAGCCGTGAACCCTCCCGAGACTAGTGCAGCGTGGCCGCCATGCGCCTTCATCGTGGCGATCAAAGCCTTGCCGCCGGGCATATATGTAATGCGTTCTGCCAATACTTGCGCGATGACAGTTTCGGGCAGGCCCTTAAGCAACCCGACGCGTTCAAGCAGCGCGCCCTCAAAATCTAACTCACCATTCATCGCCCGCGCAGTGATTGCAGCGACACGCGGGCCGACCCCGGCCATATCGGCCAGTTCGTCGATACATTCCTGCTGGATCATCGTCGAATCCATATCGGCCAGCAGCATCGCCTTGCGCCGCCCCTTCGCGGGTTGCAGGCAAAGGTCGATCTGCAGCGCTTGCAGGTCTTCCCAGACTTGCCACTGATTCTCTGGCACCGCCGCTAGGTCGAATTCAGCAGCGATACCGGGATTTAGCCAGCGCGCGTCGCCCCCGCCCCAAGCATTGCGCAGGGTTTCAACCAAGGTTGGCTCGATCGTAGGGGTTTCGGGGTTGGTCAGCAGGGATGCAATGAACATGGGCACGTTTCCGATCGTGAACAGCAAAGGCGCGCGGGGGTCGTTTTTGCCCCGTCAAATGCCGGATTAGGTGAAAAATCCCGCTTGCGCCAGTGCTGCGCTGCGGCTAGCAGTTGCGGCGGGACACCTCTCCCCAACGAGAGGCACTTATCTGTAAGGGTACCATGACACATGTCACGACCCCGGCCGCGCGGCCGGCAAATCCGCGCTTCTCGTCTGGCCCCTGTGCCAAACTCCCCAATTTCTCGCTGGATATGCTGGCCGACGCCCCTTTGGGTCGCTCGCACCGTGCGGCAGTGGGCAAATCCAAATTGGCCGAAGCGATTGACCTGACGCGCGAGATCCTCGGCGTTCCGGCGGATTATCGCATTGGTATCGTTCCGGGCTCGGATACGGGCGCTGTTGAAATGGCGATGTGGTCGATGCTGGGCGCACGCGGCGTGGATATGCTGGCGTGGGAAAGCTTTGGTGAAGGCTGGGTCACGGATGTGGTCAAGCAACTCAAGCTGGACGCGACGGTACGCAAAGCGCCTTATGGCGAGGTGGTCGATTTCGCCGAAGTGAATTTCGACAATGACGTGGTGTTCACATGGAACGGCACGACCAGCGGTGTGCGCGTGGCGAACGGCGATGCGATCCCGGCTGATCGGGCGGGTCTGACGATCTGTGACGCAACTTCGGCGGCCTTCGCGATGGACCTGCCGTGGGACAAACTGGATGTGGTGACCTTCTCTTGGCAGAAGGTGCTGGGCGGTGAAGGAGCGCATGGCGTGCTTATCCTGTCTCCGCGCGCGGTTGAGCGGCTGGAAAGCTACACGCCTGCATGGCCCCTGCCCAAGATATTCCGCATGACCAAAGGCGGTAAGCTGATCGAGGGCATCTTTAAGGGTGAGACGATCAACACCCCGTCGATGTTGGCGGTTGAGGATTACCTCGTGGCGCTGAAATGGGCGAAGTCACTGGGCGGTTTGCCCGCAATGGTGGCCAGGGCGACAGCCAATGCGCAGGCAGTTTGGGATTTTGTCGCAGTGAAACCTTGGATCGAGAATTTGGCGGTTCAACCCGCGAATGCGTCGACCACGTCGGTCTGCGTGAAATTTAACGACCCGCGCATCTCGGATGGCGCAACCTTTGCCAAAGCTGTCGCAAAGCGGCTGGAGAAGGAAGGCGTGGCACTGGATATCGGTGCGTATCGCGATGCCCCTCCGGGCCTGCGGATCTGGTGTGGCTCAACGGTTGAAACCGCCGATGTTGCCGCGCTGATGCCTTGGATCGAATGGGCATTCGAGGCCGAAATCGCGGCGCTATCACAAGCCGCTTGACCATTGCCGCTGTGGGTCGCGGTGGGGTGAAACCCCACCCTACTCCAGACGCAAACCGCATGTGTAGGGTGGGGTTTCACCCCACCTTCCCCCGTCTCAAGATTTGATAGGAGTCCATCATGGCCCCCCAGACCAAACCCCGCGTTCTCGTTTCCGACAAGCTTTCCGAAACCGCCGTGCAAATCTTCCGCGACCGTGGAATTGACGTCGATTTCATGCCCGATCTGGGCAAGGATAAAGACAAGCTGGCCGAGGTGATCGGCCAATATGATGGCCTAGCGATCCGTTCGGCCACCAAAGTCACCGAGAAAATCCTCGACGCCGCAACCAATCTCAAGGTTATCGCCCGCGCTGGCATCGGGGTTGATAACGTCGATATCCCCGCCGCCTCGAAACGCGGCGTGATCGTTATGAACACCCCCTTCGGCAACTCGGTCACCACCGCTGAGCACGCCATCGCGATGATGTTCGCCGTGGCGCGTCAACTCCCCGAAGCCAGCGTCTCGACCCATGCAGGAAAATGGGAAAAATCGCGCTTCATGGGGGTTGAGGTCTTCAACAAGACCCTTGGCGTCATCGGCGCAGGCAACATCGGTGGCATCGTTATCGACCGTGCCTTGGGCCTGAAGATGAAAGTCATCGCGTATGACCCCTTCCTCTCGGAAGAGCGCGCGAAAGCGATGGGCGTGACCAAGGTTGAGCTTGATGAGCTTTTGGCACGCGCTGACTTCATCACCATGCATGTCCCGTTGACCGACAAGACACGCAACATTCTGAACCGCGAAAGCCTAGCCAAGACCAAGAAAGGCGTTCGGATCATCAACTGCGCGCGTGGTGGTTTGATTGACGAGGATGCGCTGGTTGAAGCGCTGAACTCGGGCCACGTTGCTGGCGCGGCACTGGATGTGTTCGCCGTTGAACCCGCCAACGAGAGCCCCCTTTTCGGGATGCCCAA
>Ga0102815_10001586_pt1 | contig 14150 bp, 5 predicted proteins | sample ColrivemetaGS759_FD_79113 | JGI IMG/M metagenome (GOLD analysis project Ga0102815, IMG submission 79113) | Estuarine microbial communities from the Columbia River estuary - Ebb tide ETM metaG S.759 | ecosystem: Environmental > Aquatic > Marine > Intertidal zone > Estuary | place: USA: Columbia...
CCGTTCTCCCAGAGGATCAGGGCGTCGATGTCGTCGGAGAGGGGCGCGCCCAGGTCGAGGCCGAGTGCGGGAGCGCCGACCCAAAGGGCCATTCCGGCGCCGGACTGGACAAAGATGTCGGCGGAGCCGACGCCGTTGGCCGCGGCGGAATTGGAGTTGGGGAGCCCTTCGCGGGCATCAAACATGCCGCCGTCGAGGCTGAAGTAGACGGCGCCAGCGGTGGCGGTGCCGGGCTCCACGATGTCCATGGCGTCCTGGTTGTCGCCCATGTCGATCGGTCCGGGGGCGGGCAGGTTCGGCTCCTTGAGCCCGATGGACGGGTAGGTGAAGCCGCTGGCGGAGAACGCGCCGTCCCCGTCGATCATGCCGATGTTCCTGCCCGGCATCGGCGGGAGGGGGCCGGGGGGCAAGGTGTTGAGGTTGCCGAAGGCGTCCGCGGAGCTGTCGCCGGCGGCGAACTCGCTGCGCACGTTCGGGAGCGGGCCGCCGGGGCGGCCAGCGGCGAACTCGTCCACGCTGAAGAGGAGGTCGCCGCGCTGGATGGGCAGGTTGGGGCCGAACTGGTGGTCGGTCCCGCGGCTGAAGGCGTCCACCTCGATGGCGCAGGGCACGCCGGGTCCGCGGCCGACGCATCCGCCGGGCAGGCCGAGGTCGACGGCGTGGTCGAGGCTGATGGTCGGGGCCGGCACGAAGCCCGGCGCGGGCATCGCGCTCAGGGTGGAGGGGTGGTACAGGTCCCCGTCGGTCATGGGGACCCCGCTGGACGAGGGCGAACCCATCGAGGCGCTCTGCCAGTCGATGGAGAAGGTGAACTGGCTCTGGGCCGCGGCGGTGGAGGCGAAGAAGAGGGCGGAGCTGACGAGGGAGAGAGGTCGAAGTTGCATGGCCTGGGTCCTTGGTTGGGGAGTGGTCGAGGGCGCGGATCCGGTGGGACCCTTCACCCCCAAGTGCGCCCCCGGCGAACGAGCGGACAGGCCATCGCAGCGCGGGCGTCACGTTCTCCCCTCGCCGATCACAAGTGATTTGCTGAGTTACCTTTAGGCAGTGGCGCTCGCCGGGGGTTGTCGTCCCGCAACGACGTGAGGGGGTGCTCCGCCGCGCCCGACGCTCTGTGATCGGGCCGTTCGATGCCCATTGCTCGGAGGTCCCGCGCTCGGAGACACGGCGCCTGGAGACCCATTGCCTGGAGACCCCATTGCCTGGAAACACAGCGCCTGGAGATACAGCGCCTCCAAGCCCCGTGCTTCGCCCCGCCGGTGCTTGGAGATGGCCCGGTAAGGCGTGGCCACCCGGCGCTTCGCGACGTCTCTGGGGCAGCGGCCCCGGGGATTCACGGGGCGGGTGTCGTCACTCAGGCTCCCGCGAGCAGGTGCTCGGGGAGGGAGCTCTCGGCGAGCCGCGCGCGGAGGCGCTGCCAGCGCTTGCCCGCGGCCTCGGTGGAGATCCCGAGGCGCTCAGCGACCTCGCCCAGGGGCAGGCCCTCGAGGCCGCAGTGGACCACGAGCTTGCGCTCCTCCTCGGGCAGGGCATCCACCTCGTGGCGGAAGGCGGCGAGGCCCTCGTCGCGGGAGAGGCGCATGGAGACCGCGGTCATGGTGTCCTGGAGCTCGCCGAGCTGCTGGATCTTGGCCGTCGTGCCTGCGCCCGCCACGTCGGCGCGACGGGTCTTGCGCACCGCCTCAAGCAGGACGTTCTTCGCGATCCGGAAGATCCAGAAGCGGAACGGGGTCGCCTCCGGATCGAAGGACTCCATCTGGCGCCACGCCCGGAACCAGACCTCTTGCACCACGTCGGAGGGGTCCACGTGCTGCCGCTGCTCGGGGCGGATGCGGAACTCCGCCCAGGTCAGGAGCGCGGGCGCGATGTGCTCGTACAGCCGCCCGAAGCTGTCGCTATCCCCGCCCTTGACCTCGGCGAGCCAAACACCGGTCACGCCGTCCAGGGGGTCGTCAGGGCGCTCGTCCATGACAGGATCCTATCGCGATCCCTCCAAAGGGCGGGCACGCCTTCTACCATCGGGGCGATGGGAGACTCTGGATCCAAGCTGGACCCCGCAGGGGGCGCGGATGAGGACGCGGTCGTCTTCGACTTCCTCTCGGATCTATTGGATGATCAGGGCGGAGCGGGCGCGCGGCCCCTGGCGGTGTACCTGGCCCGCTACCCGGGGCACGAGGAGGCGATCGCCTCGGAGTTCCTGCGGGCGACGGGCCAGGTGAAGCTGGCCTTGCCGGCGGAGGACGGCGGTGACCCCGAAACGAGAGAGGGCGCAGCTCGGGGCAGCGTGGCCCTGGGGAGCGCCGACGGCGACGGTCGAGTGATCGGACACTACCGCCTTGACCGAGAGCTCGGCGCCGGCGGCCAGGGGACGGTCTGGTTGTCCACGGACCTGGACCTCGGCCGCCAGGTGGCGCTCAAGCTCATGACCACGCCGTTCGTCACCGAGGAGCGGCGCCGCAGGTTCCGGCGCGAGGCCGAGAGCATCGCCCGCCTCGATCATCCTGGCCTCGCTGGCGTGCACGACGCCGACGTGGACGCGGAGCCGCCCTGGATCGCCATGCGCTACGTGGAGGGGGCGGACCTCGCACGCAGCATCGAGGCGGCGCGGTCGGCGCTCGCGGCCGGAGGGGCCCGCGACGACCGGCCGGGTGACCTCCCGCTCATCCCGGCGACGCGGGCCGAGCTCGCGCGGGTGCTGCGCTTCTTTGAGCGAGCGGCGCGCGCGCTACACGCAGCGCACGGGGAGGGGCTCGTCCACCGCGACATCAAGCCGGCCAACCTGATGGTCGCGCCGAGCGGGGATCCGGTGGTGCTGGACTTCGGCCTCGCGAGAATGGCGGAGAGCGACGGCGAGTCGCCCGCCCCCGCGCTGACCCGGGACGGAGAGGTCTTCGGGACGCCGGCCTACATGGCGCCCGAGCAGCTCTCCGGCGGCGCCTCGGACTCGGACGCGCGGGCCGACGTGTGGGCCCTCGGGGTCAGCCTGCACGAGGCCTTGGCGGGGGAGCGGCCCTTTCAGAGCGAGGGGCAGCACGGCCTGGCTCTGGCGATCCTCGGGGCGCCGATCCCCGATGCCGCGGAGCGCAACCCGGTGGTCACCGCCGAGGTCTCGGTCATCCTCGCCACCGCCATGGAGCGAGACCTCGCGCGGCGCTACCCCTCGGCGCTCGCCTTCGCGGAGGACCTCCGCCGCATCCGCGAGTTCGAGCCCATCCAGGCCCGCCCGGCAGGGCGTTGGCTGAGGCTGCGTCGGTGGTGCCGCAGGGAGCCCGCCATCGCCATCACCGTCGCCGCGTTGATGGTGGGCATCCTGTTCGTGAGCGCAGCGCTGCGCATCAACGGGCGCCTGCTCGACGAGTCGAACGAGAACCTCGGCCTTGCCGAGGGGCGGCTGCGGCTCGCCACGGCGCAGAACTACAGCAACCGCCTGTCCGAGTTCCAGGCTCGCTCCCCAGCGGGTGCGCTGGCCCTGGCGCTGGAGGCTCACGAGCTGGTGGATACGTGGTGGACCCGCTCCGGTGTCCTCGGCCCTCTGCAGGAGACCTCGCTGGATCTGGTGCTCGAGGTCCCTGAGGGGCGCGCGTGGGACGCGGACACCCTGCGGTTGGCGGAGGGTGAGGCTGTGTTGACGGGGTCCATGGGGGGCTTCGTCTCGCTCTTTGATCTGGACACTGGCGATGTGATCGCGCGCCGGCGGCTGGCCGCCGGCGTGGCGGCGCCCGGGGACATCCGGCAGGTGGAGGTGCTGGGGGATGAGCGCTCGGCGCTCGTCATCTCCACGGACGGCTGGCTGCGGCGGCTCAATCTCCCGGACCTGACCGAGGCCTTCGCGGTCGACCCGGGGATCGGTCCCATCATCTGGATGCAGGTGGACGAGCCGCGCGGGCGGGTCTTTGCCCTCGGTCGAGGGGGAGGCATCGCGCAGTTGGAGCTCTCCTCGGGCGCCTTGCAGCAGCGCATGGCGGTCCCGGAGCAGAGCGCGGCCGAGGTCGTCCTGGTGCCTGAGCCCGCGGTGCTCGGGTTTCCGGAGGGGCTGCTGATTACGGGGCCGCGTGTTCGCTCTGGCGAGGGGCGCGCCGTGGCGGAGTCCCTGCGGGTCCTGTCCGTCGCCAGCGGCGAGCTGCTGGCCACCCTGGAGCTCCCCGCACAGGTGAACCTGTTCTGCTGGGCGTCTGGCGCCTTGTACGTGGCTGACATCGAGGGGCGGCTGGTTCGGATTCAGTTGTCGGCCGACGGGGTTGGCGGGGTCACCGAGGGCCGAGAGGAGGTGCGCGGACCTGGGCCGGTGCGGACCGAGTCTCTGCAGCCCGGGCCTGGCGGGGCGCTCCTGGTGGGCGCGGGCCGCGGCGGGGACTCGTGGGTGATGACCGCTGGAGGGGCGGAGGAGTCGGTGCCGGACGGGAGCGCGGGGGCCCTCGCCGCGACCTGGATCGAGGGGGACGGGCTGGCCCTGGCCGGGACCGACGGGCGCGTCCGCGTCTTCGGGCGGAGCGCCGGCCGCTGGAGCGAAGAGCGGACCCACGTGCAGGAGTCGCAGAACTACAGGGTCCTGCCGCTCACGGGCGGGCGGCTGCTCTCGTTGGGGATCATGTCCAAGCTGAACCTGTGGCGCCCGCGTGGCGTCGCGGAGTGCTGGCGGCGTCCAATGCCTCCTGGTGCGGCTCCCGCGAGCGCGGTCCTCGCGGTCGGCGCCGCGAGCGCGCGCCGCGCGCTGATCACGGCCCACCCCGGAGGAGAGATTCGCTGGCTGGAGCTCCCGTCCGAGGGAGTCCCGGCGTGGGGTGCGGGCGCGGTGCTGGACCGACACGGCTCCGCGGAGGATCCAGCGCCGCTGATCTCGGCGTCGGAGGATGGCGAGCGCTTCGCGACCACGGGGTGGGATCAACGGCTCGCGTTGCGTGGGGCGGACGGGTCGCTACTTGGCCGAACCCAGGGCGTCCATATCGGCGCGCCGCGCGCGCTGGATGTGGCGTCGAGCGGTGCGCTCGCCGCGGCGGTCTATCAAGGTGGCGGGGTGCTGGTCCTGACCGTGGACGCCGCCGTGGACGCCGCCGTGGACGCAGGGGGCGGCCGCGATGGATCACGGAGGGGATCACGGAGGGGATCACTGACGGTCGATGGCGCGACCGTGGTGGCCGCCGGCCCCGCGGGCCGCTTGCTCGCGGTGGGCGACGATCAGGGGCAAGTGCACGTCTTCGAGGCGGTCGCTTCCCCCGAGGGGCCGTCGTTCAGGGTCTCGCTGAAGCCGCTCTGGTCCGGTGGGCCTGAGCCTGGCGAGCGGCAGCCTGGCCGGGGCGCCGCCGCGGTGACTGACCTGACCTTCTCCCCAGATGGGTCGCGGCTGCTCGCCTCCAGCCGCGAGCGGTGGATCGACGAGTGGGCGGCCGCCAGCGGTGACCCCGCCGGTCCGGGCCGGCAGGTCCTCGGCCAGCGCCGGGTGCGCTATCTACCGGACGGACTGCGGGTGGCCGCGATTGGCCGCTCGTGGTCCACGGTGCGGGTGGATCCAGCGCCTTCGATGGGCGATCGGGGAGAGGCTCGAGTCTTCCCGAAGATGCGCCATGACGATTCGCACAGCTCGATGGATGTGATGGGGGGCGAGGTGCCGCTGGTCGTGACCGCATCGCTGGACGGGAGCGTCCTGGTTTGGGCCGCCGATGACGGTGAGTTGAAGGCGCGCTTTGGCGCGCACGACGGTCCGGTCGTGGATATCGACACCGGCTTCGCCGGGAGCGTGGTGAGCATCTCGCAGGACGGGACCACCGCCCTCTGGCCCGTGGATGGGACGGAGCCGGCCCTCAGGCACAGGCCGCGTGGGATCCTCACCCTTGAGCGGCAGCGCCTCAAGCGGGACGCCGGCGGACGCTGAGTTCGGGGGGGGGGGAAGGTTTGGGGCCGGTGTGTCGTATGGGGACATGCGGCGAGGGCGGGGAATGCGCTGCCCACCTACACTCCAACAGGCCCCGAGCCCCCCTTCCCATGAACTGTTCTTCGCTCGCTTCCGCAGCCAGGGTCCGCCCTGCGCTGCTCTTGATCGCCCTCTCCGGCCCGGCCCTCTCGCAGGGGCCGCCGCAGAGCGAGGTGCTCCTCTCCGTGGACTGGCAGGGGCCGATCATCGGCCAGCAGACCTCCCCAAACACGCCGCAGATCACCGAAGCTGACCTGCTCATTCCCTCGGGGCCGCCGTTCCTCTCACCGCCGGCGCTGAACGTGGCGCCGGGGGTCTTCCTCTCGTCGTACGCCCAGTGTGTCGGGCACGCTCCGGGGTTCTCCTGCGGGGTGGAGGTCGACGCCTTCTCCTTTGGCCGGGACGCGCTGCTGCGGCCGGACCCGGGGTACAAGGTGGACCTGCTGTTCTCCGTCGATGAGTTCGCCACGGGGCTCGCGGCCTCGACCCTCCCGCGCAGCGTCCGCGAGGAGGCGGCGGCCTTCGAGGCGGCGGCGGACATCTTCGTGACGTCGGTGGCGACGCCCGGACCGCAGTTTGGGATCGGGGACAACACCGGGGTGCTGGACGGGAACGGCGAGGGGGGCGGTACCCAAGGCGGGCAGCTCTTCCCCGGCATAGGGCTCACGGAGCCGCTGATCCCGTCGCTCACGGTCCCTGGGACCGGGGACAACCTCGACGGGCTCGACGTGCGCTCGGTCGGGGGCGCACCGGGCCCGTACTTCTTCTCGCTCGAGGCTGGCTTCACGGATCCCAATCAGCCCAACGTGCCCGTCGCGGACTCGGCATCGAACCAGCTGGACCCGAATGGCAACCCGTTCCGGGGGGCCGATGTCCTCGTCCTGAATGGCCAGGGCCAGGTGCTCCCCTACGCGAGCGCGGACCTGCTCGGCCTTGACCGTGTCGGCGGCCCGGGCAGCGATGACCTGGACGCGCTGGTGATCCGTGAGAACGGGATCCCCGGCTACCAGCCCTCCCAGCAGCCCTTCGACTGGCTCCCCGGGTCGCCGGGCGGTCAGCGGGACCTGTTGCTCTTCTCCGTGCGCCGCGGCTCCGCCGTGCTCGGGCAGCTGGACAGTCGGTTCAACCTTCCCATCGGGGAGGGAGACGTGCTGGGGCCGCCGCCCCCCGGCGCCTCAACCCCGGCCATCTACTACAGCGCCGAGGTCATGGGGCTCAACCCGGACGACGACCTCGACGCCCTGGACACGCGCGACCCGGAAGAGAAGCCGATCAAGGACTGCAACGACAACGGGGTCGAGGACGCCCTCGACATCACGAACGGCGCCTCCATGGATATCGATGGCAATGGCATCCCGGACGAGTGCGAGGAGATCGGCAACTCGGACTGCGACTGCGATGACGCCGCCGAGTCGGCCTGCGGCAACACCGCGGGCCCCGACGAGGGCTGCCTGAACAACACGGGACAGGGAGGTCGGCTGCGCGCCACCGGCACGAGCTCGGTCTTCACGGACAGCCTCGTGCTCCAGGCGAGTCAGCTCACGCCCAACACCTTCGGGTTCGTGGTCTTCGCGAACGGGATGTTTGGTGGCATCACGCCCCCGGGCAATAACGGGCGGCTCTGCCTGGCTCCGGGGGTCGGGGGGATCTTCAGGATCGCCCTCGAGGCCACGGGGACCGCTGGTGCGTTCACGGTGGGGCCGGGGCTGCTCGACAGCGCCACGAGCGGGTCGAACCCCGCGACCGTGACCGTGGGCTCCACGTGGGGCTTCCAGGTCTGGTATCGCGACCTCGGCGGCTCTTGCGCGGGCGGGCTCTCCAACCTCACGAACGCCTGGACGGTGACGTTCACCCCCTGAGGGGCCAGTGGCCGCGGCAGACCGGGGGGGCGTGGACCTGTAGAGGTACGAGGCGCCCCCCTCCAGCCCGGGCCTCGCCGGGCCGCAGGCGTCGCCGTTCCACGCCGAACGCTGGGTTGCCGCGTCGAGACCTCTCGTCGGGTCGAGCTCATGCCCCGCGATCAACCCGTCGACCTCGACGGCGCCGTCGAGGTCCTCTGGACCCTGACGCCGTGATGGGCGCCCGAGCCAGCACATCGTCCCGGCGCCGCTGGGTGAGGTGCCCCCGTCCATCGGGGGAATGACGGACTCTGGCGGGATGGCTCCGGGCCAGGTGCGCTTACGCTGCGGTCTCAGGCGACCCTGCGCGGCGACGGGGGACCCGCCTGAGACCGCGGACCCCCGAAGCTCCTCCCCTGAGAAATGACGATGTTGATCCACCAGTGCTATCTGAGCTGCCTCTCCCAGGCGAGCTATGTCATCGCGGATGAGAACGCCGGAGAGGCGCTCATCGTGGACCCCCGCCGGGATGTCGAGGTCTACGAGGCCTTCATGGAGGCGCACGGTCTGCGCCTCGTCGGGGTCGCGCTGACTCACTTCCACGCGGACTTCCTCGCGGGCCACCTGGAGCTGCGTTCACGGCACGGCGTCCCCATCTACCTCGGTGCGCACGCGGAGGCGGAGTTCGAGTTCAAGGCGCTGGCTGAGGGCGACGAGGTCGCGGTCGGCGACGTTCGGATCTCGGTCCTCGAGACGCCCGGGCACACGCCCGAGAGCGTGAGCTATGTGGTGCGGGAGTCGGCGGAGGCGCCGCCGCACGCGGTGCTCACGGGGGACACTCTGTTCATCGGAGACGTGGGCCGCCCCGACCTCCTCGCCTCGGTCGGGGTGACCTCAGGCGAGCTCGCCGCGATGCTCCACCGATCCCTCCACGAGAAGCTCATGGCGCTCCCCGACGAGGTGCTCGTGTACCCCGCCCATGGAGCCGGCTCCCTGTGCGGGAAGAACCTCAGCACGGACACGGTCTCCACCATCGGTGCCCAGCGGTCGGGCAACGCGGCCCTCCAGGCGCCGGACGTGAGCGCCTTCGTCGCGATGGTCACGGCGGAGCAGCCGCCTGCGCCGGCTTACTTCCTCCATGACGCGGTCCTGAACAAGCAGGAGCGCCCGCTGCTCGAGGAGGTCCGTTCGCGCTCGGCGGTCTCCTTGGGCCTCGACGATGTGCGGCAACGCGCGGCGTCTGGCGCGCTGCTGCTGGATGTGCGGCATGAGGATGAGTTCCACCTCGGGTTCATGGCGGGCGCCATCAACGTGGGGCTCAACGGACGCTTCGCGCCTTGGGCGGGGAGCGTGATCGAGCCCGGGCGGCAAATCGTGGTCATTGGGCACGAAGGGCAGCTCGAGGAGGCCGTCGTACGTCTCGGGCGCATCGGGTACGACTCGGTCGTGGGCGTGGCCGACTGGGCGGCGCTCGACGCCAGCCTCTCCACGCAGGAGAGGGATCAGACCGTCCGGGTGCCGGCTGATGCCGTGGTGGACCACCTGTCCGTGAGCGGCGCGACGATCGTCGATGTCCGCGCGCCGGGTGAGCACCGGGCCGCGAGCTACCCCGGGTCGAGGAGCGCGCCGCTGGACCGCCTCGCGGGACTCGCAGAGGGGTGGGACCGGGGCGCTCCTCTGCTGGTGCACTGCGCGGGCGGCTATCGCTCGTCCTGCGCCGTGAGCCTCCTCCGGGGGATGGGGTTCCAGGCGGTCGCCGACCTCGAGGGGGGCTTCCACCCCGGGCTCGTGGCGGTGGTCTGAGAGCGGGAGGGCGCGGTCAGGCGACGACCTGGCGCAGCACCCGGCCATGGACGTCCGTGAGGCGCACGTCCCGGCCGCCGTAGCGGTAGGTCAGGCGCTCGTGGTCGAGGCCGCAGAGGTGGAGCACCGTGGCCCACAGGTCGTAGACGTCGCAGGGATCCTCGACGGCGTGATAGCCAAGCTCGTCCGTGGCGCCCAGGACCGTCCCGCCCTTGATCCCGCCGCCGGCGAGGAAGACGCTGAACCCGTGGGGGTTGTGGTCTCGCCCGTCGGATCCCTGGGAGAAGGGCGTCCTGCCGAACTCGCCCGCCCAGACGATGAGGGTCTCCTCCAGGAGCCCCCGGGACCGCAGGTCCTTGATGAGGCCGGCGATGGGCTGATCGACCTGGTAGGCCATGGCCCCGTGCCCGCGTTCCAGATCACCGTGCTGATCCCAGGGGTTGGCCGCGCCGCCCGCGCCGATGTTCTTGGTGATGCAGCTGAGCTCCACGAAGCGTACCCCGCGCTCGACGAGGCGTCGGGCGAGGAGGCACTGGCGGGCGTAGGCGGCCTTGGTGGGCTCTGGATCGTCGAGCCCGTAGAGCGCGCGGGTGGCGGCGGTCTCTCCGTCGATGGCGCAGACCTCGGGCACCGCCGCCTGCATCTGAAAGGCGGTCTCGTAGTTCCGGATGGCCGCCTCGACATCCCTGTCGGGTGAGCGCTCGAGGAACCGCGCGTCCAGCTCCGCGATCAGGTCCAGCTGCCGGCGTTGCGCCTTGGGGCCGAGGGTGGGCGCCACGTTGCGGACGGCGGGGTCGCGGTCCGCCACGAGGATCGATGCCTGGTGGTGCGCGGGCAGGAAGCCGCTGCTGAAGAGCCCCACGCCACCGTGGGGTGGCACGGCGCCGCCGGCTTGGAGCGCCACGAAGCCAGGCAGCTCCTCGCTCGCGCTCCCCAGGCCGTAGTGCAGCCACGAGCCGGCGCTCGGGTGCCCGAGGAACGGGAAGCCCGTGTGCATGAGGAAGTTGCCCTGGGCGTGCTCGTTGACGCTGCTCGTCATGGAGCGGATCACCGCGAGCTCGTCCGCCACCGTGGCGATGTGCGGGAACATCGAGCTCACCGCGAGCCCGCTCTCCCCGTGTCGGGCGAAGCGGAAGGGCGACGCCATCACGTTGCCGTTGTTGTTGAACTGGGTTCGCTGGACGGCCACCGGCATGGGCTGGCCGTGGAGGCGCTCCAGCTCGGGCTTGGGGTCGAAGGAGTCCACCTGGGACACGCCCCCGGACATGAAGCAGAAGATCACGTGCTTGGCGCCGCGGCGGGCGGCCTCGCGCTCGGCCGCGCGGCGGACGCTCGCCATGGACGTGTCGGCGGTGAGCCCGGCCAGGGCCAGCATCCCGAAGCCCGTTGAGCTCCTCTCTAGGAAGCGCCGGCGCGAGAGGGCGCGGTCGACGATGGGGTCAACGGACATGGATGAACTCCTTCAGGTTGAAGAGCGCGTGGGCGACGCGGGTCCAGGGCTCGTCCCGCGCGCTCGGCGGGCCGAGGGCGTCGAGGGCGGCGCGCCCGCTCGCGAGGCGGCGCTCGGCGTCGAGCAGCCGGTCCCGCTCCGCTGGCGACAGCGACGCCACGAGGTCCTCCCGGCGAACAGGGGCGCGCCCCTCGAAGGCGGCAAGCGCATCCTCCGCGGAGAACGCGTGCCCGTGGACCGCCGCGCGGAGCACCGTGCCCCGGAAGAGGCGGCCTGCCGCGGGCTCGCCGTGGCGCAGGCCGAGCAGGATGTTCCAGGCCCCCGCCCGGTATTCGGCGAGGGGCGCGGTTCGGATCGGGTGGCCCAGCGGCACGCCGTTGCGGAAGGCGGTGACCGTCCCGTCGTCGGCGTAGCTCAGCACCAGGTGGACGGGGTCCGCCCCGCCCGTCTCGTCCTCGCCGTCGAGGTCAGCGGTGCGCTTGAAGCTGTCCGAGCCTGGGACCCAGCGGCGAGCCCTGCGCTCCCCGAACACCAGGGCGTCGAACTGGCCCCCGTCGCGGTTCTGCACCGAGACCACGCCGCCGCCGCGCTGCCCAAGGTCGTCGAGCTGGACCCAGGCGGTGAGGGTGCGAGGGCCGAGCGGGAGCTCGATCCCCTCGGTGGAGGCGTGCCCGTCGCCGTCGAGGACCAGCCCCCGGCCTTCGAGCCGCGCGGTGCCGTGCAGGGTGAGCCGCGGCGGCGCCTCGAGGGCTCGGGGCCCCCGGGTGAAGTCCCAGGCGGCGATGGCCTCCGGGCCGCGGGCCTCGTCGCCGTCGTTGGCGGGGGCCGCGCGCGCCTCCAGCGCGGCGCGCGCCTGGCCGAGGAGGCGATCGGCGGTGGCCCGCGCGGCGGCCACGTCCTCCTCGAGCCGCGTCCGCTCGCGAGCGTTGCTCACCTCTTCGTTGGCGCAGGCCGCGAGATGGCGGAGGAGCAGCTCGCGCTCGGCGTCCGCCGGCGCGCGGCCGGTGGCGCCCTCCCACATGCGGGACACACGCTCCGCGTCCGAGCCCGGGGCCCCCCGAGCCCGTTCCGCCCAGCGCTCGGCGAGCTTCCAGGTGAGCGGGTCGTTCAGCAGCGTGAGGGACTGGGCGGGGACCGTCGTCGCGGGCCGGGCGCCCACCGGAGCGAAGGGCACCGGCGCGTCGAAGGCGACGAGGAAGGGGTCCATCCGGTTGCGCTGTGCGCGCACGTAAACGCTGCGCCTGGTGGTGCCGGGTCCGATGCCCGCCGGGGGGCCGAACATGCGCTCGTCCAGGACGCCGGCCACCTCGACCATGGCGTCGCGGATGGACTCCGCGTCCATGCGGCGGACCGAGGCGTGAGACAGCAGGGCGTTCTCTGGGTCCTTCTCCAGGGCCTGGGGCGCGGCGTCCGTCGAACGCCTGAACGCGTCGGAGGTGACCACGTGCCGGATCAGGCCCTTCACAGACCAGCCGCCACGCACAAACTCGGTGGCCAGGTGGTCGAGGAGCAGCGGATGGGTCGGGCGCGCGCCGAGGCGGCCGAAGTTGTCCGGGGTGGCGACGAGACCTCGGCCGAGCAGGTGGTGCCACACTCGATTCGCCATGACCCGCGCGGTGAGCGGGTTGGAGGGGGCTACCAGGGCTTCTGCGAGCTGGCGCCGTCCGCTGCCTTGGGCATCGAAGGGGGCCGGGTCGATGGCCTCGAGGTAGCGCCGGGGGACCGGGCCGGCCGGGCTCCGGTGGTCGCCGCGCTCGAAGAGCGGCCAATTCTCGGCGTCTGCCTCCAGGAGTCCGGGGACGCGGGTAGGGGCGGGGATGTCCCTCTCCAGCGCGCGATAGCGCTCGATGAGCGGCGCCGCCTCCCGGAGGGCGTCGAGCTCATTGGGGAGCACCCCGTGGCGCAGGCACGCGTCGAGGAGCAACGCCTCGGCGTCCGACGACTCCGAGGCCTCCCAGCGCAGCACCACGCCGCGCAGCGCCTCGCGGGCGGCGGCGGCGGGGGACGCGTCCTCGCCCGAGGAGGCCATGAGCGCGAGGAGCGTGTCCGCGGGTCCCGGGTCGCGCGCGGGCTCCTCCCCGCGCGGGAGCAGCGCGATCTCGCGCACCCCGAACCAGCTGCGGTCGCCGCCGGTGGTCTCCACCGGGGCGTCCTGCCCCGTCACGAGCTCGACGTGGATCGAGTCGCCCGCCCAGTAGGCGAGGTCGAGGCGCTTCCAGTCCCAGCCGCCGCCGCCGATGCCGGCGGTCTGGTAGACGGTGCCCTGGCGCGGGTAGTCCTGGACCACGTGGCGGAACCGAGCGCCCTCGCCGGCGACCAGGCCCCACAGGGCGAGGTCCTCCCCGAGGTCAAGGCGTCGCGACTGCAGCACGCCCCGGTGTCGTGTCGACGTGAGGTGGGTGTAGAGCCCCTGCGGGTGAACGCCGGTGAGCGCCTGGGTGCCCTCGACGGCGACGGTGAAGGGGCCGGCGCCGGTGGGGCCGGCCTCGAGTCCGGGACCGTGGGCAAACCAGCGCCCCGCCTCCTCAGGGTCTGTGAGGTCCCACCGCTCGGCAAAGGCGGCGGAAGTGACCGCGACCTCCTCGGGGGCTGCGGCTGCGCGGCGACGCCACTCGGGGTCTCGGGCGGCTCGCCGCACCGCGTCGAGGGGGTGCGCCTCGTCAAGCTCCTCCCCGTCGTGCAGGAGGTCCAGCTCCGGGGAGGGGTCGTCAAGGACCGCCATCCAGTCCCGCGCCATGGCGCCGCGGACCGCGCCCATGAGCGTCTCGAGCTCCAGCTCCACGTCTGCGCCAAGGGTGGCGGCGTTGGCGTCGACGATGCCCGGGCGGCAGGACGCGAGCACGCCGAAGAGCGCCGTGTAGTCCGCCTGGCTGATGGCATCGAACTTGTGGTCGTGGCAGCGAGCGCAGGAGATGGTCTGGGCCTGGAAGGCCTTGCCCAGCACGTTGATCTGGTCGTCCACGAAGCGGACCTTCTCGTCGAGCGGGTCCGTGGGCAGGTAGCCGTGGTAGACGAGCCGCCAGTGGGCGGTGGCGATGACCGACTCGTTCAGGCGCCCCGCTGCGTCCAGGCGGGGGTCGAGAAGGTCTCCCGCCACGTGCTCTTTCACGAATCGGTCGTAGGGGAGGTCCTCGTTGAAGGCGCGGATCAGATA
>Ga0102815_10001587_pt1 | contig 14148 bp, 16 predicted proteins | sample ColrivemetaGS759_FD_79113 | JGI IMG/M metagenome (GOLD analysis project Ga0102815, IMG submission 79113) | Estuarine microbial communities from the Columbia River estuary - Ebb tide ETM metaG S.759 | ecosystem: Environmental > Aquatic > Marine > Intertidal zone > Estuary | place: USA: Columbia...
CATAGAACTGAAGCTGAACTACAGCTAAAGTTAATGAAAGAAACTGCACCTCTGAAGTCAGATATACACGATATTAAGATGGATGTTAGGGAGATCCAACGGTCGGTAGATATATTAGTTGAGGATAGTAGGCGGAATCGAGAGTAACGCCTTCACACTTAAAGTATTATTCTATAATAGATTACTAGTTGTTATTTCAGTAATCTGTAATTTGTTACCATAAATATTAATAGTAGTATGGTGTTCGAAGTAATTAAAACCCTTACACAGCTTCAATCCCTCGCCTTAACAGCTCCGCTTGTCGCTCTGTGTATCGTTGTGCTCTGGGAAGTTAGAGGGCCGGCAAAAGAGGTGTGTCTCGGTAAAAATCGTACAAAGGACCAAAAGCGGATGGGCTGGATTTTTACCGGTATTATAATCGGGTTTACTGGTAAGATTATAGAGTCGTTATGGTGGGCTATTCCATGGACTGCAGACTACCTCGAGATTCCCGATTGGAAAGAGCTTCACAACGTAGGGGTATTTTTTAATTTAATATTTAGACAGCTGTTCTTTACAATATCTGCCTATTGCTACCTAAGGGCTTTCTTAGCTCCCTCTAAACAAGATGAAGGATTAAGAAGCGTTCATTGGATATTTGGCATGTCTTTAGTTATGGGTCAATTATATCTAATTGCATTACTTGTGATTAAGAACCCAATACAGTAATCTAAATCTCTTTACATTTATTCTGCCTATATAGCTCATCTATCTTTTCTTGCTGTACATACTGAATAGGATCACAGTATTTTGCATCGATAAAGCCCTTAACACGCATACTACTCGATGGGGTTGTAGCATCTGCCAAGCCATCATCTCTGCTAGAATAGCATGTCCACGTCTTTGAGAAGTCTACACCTAGTCTTACACCCTCTTGTACGATAGCCGCCTTGGACATTGTTAGCAATGGAGCATTTAGCGTTATTCTATGCTCTCTATTGAGTGCAGTTAAGCTATTAAACGCTTCTAAGAACTCTGTACTACCATCCCAATAACCTGCTAGTGAATCTACTTCAGCTGCACCATACCACACCTCAGGGATGTCATTACTCTCAGCATATGCACAAGCAATCGTATTAAACATCTGATTTCTGAATGGTACATATGATACGGGTTGTGCATCACCAGCCATCTTGCTGATATCAGGGTTATCAATATCAGTATTAGTTAGAGATGACGTTGGTGATACTTCACTCAGGAACCTTGCATCAATAACTTTATTAAGCAATGTAACATCATGCTTCGAGTAGATATCACTAAACTGCTTCTCAATACACTCAAGCTCTCTCTTATGTCTCTGACCATAATCAAATGAGATAGTATGAATCTCATCATACCCTTGATCAACAGCCATGTGAAGAAGGACTACTGAATCCATGCCCCCAGAGAGTGATAATAGTAATTTCTTGCTCATAACTTACTTCTTCTTTAGTATATCTTCCATAATCTCAGAAGTAGGCTTAACTTCTACTTCCTCTTCTACTTCATCAGGCGGCTCTTCCTCCTTATTTGAATAGTTCCACTCATCCTTCATACGCTCTTCTACAATAGGTAGAATAGTCTTTTCCCAGAGCTCTACATCCTTACGGAAATTTTTGTAGTATCCTAGCTTCTTACCATCTTCAAGTTGATAGGTAGCACCAGTCTGAATGACTGCACCAAGACCAACTGCTAAGTCAATCAATCCATAGTATCTATCTAGGCCAGAAGCAAATGATAGGTACATTTCACCTTCTAGGTACTGCTTAATAAATCTATTCTTTCTAGTAAGTGCTCTAATAATAATACCTGCATAACTCTTCTGACCAACTGCAGTTTCACCATCCATAGTCTTACCACCATCTGACTTCATTGGCTTTCTTGCTAACTGAACTGTAACTGATGGTAGATACACACATGACTTACCACCAGGCATGTTCTTCTCAATTGATGGAAACAGAGCAGCTGGGTTATCATATACATGGTTAGTACATAGTATAGTTGTCTGGGTAACTGCACCTAAGTTAGTGCATGTTTGCATAAGAGTCTTCATCGCTCTTGCATTAGTTCCCATATCTGCTGATGTACTATCTTTATTCATCCGATTAAGGGATAGTTCTGACTGTAAATTTCCTAATGAGTCAATAGCAACAATGAACTTACCCTCAAGTCCCTTCTCTTTAATTGAGGTAAGGAACTTATACAATGCATTACGCGTCTGTTCGATACTAACACAAGGAACATACTTTACATTACTTACATCCAATCCAAGCCTCTCAGCACCTTCTGGGTCAATGGCATTCTCTGTATCAAAGATAACAGGAATAAGACCTTCTTTCTGAGCTGCTGCTAGAATCTTCATAACAAACAAAGACTTACCAGTCATTGACTCACCTGCTAACATAGTCACTCTACCTTTAGGAATACCACCATGTAGTGAACCTGAAATAATAGCATTTAAAACATACGAGCCAGTATCAATCCAACCACCAACTCTACTTAGAGTGCTATCGCTCAAGTATGTTGCAAAGGGGTTAATTTTATCAATCTCTGATAAGGCGCTTTCGATATCTTTATCCATACCGTATTATAATGTATAAAAGAAAAGAGTCAAGCAGTAAACCACTTGACTCTTGAATTAATTTACGTTAATAAACTGCTTAGTTAGCATCACTACCGTCACCAGTAAATAGCTTTACCACTTCTGGTTCTTCTTCTTGCACCTCGGCAGGTCTAGGTTTATTAATGTTTTCATATTGTAAAATAATCTTATCATCAAGTACAACATCCGAAACCGCGATCGCTGATTTATCAAACGTCCAGTTATTTTGGTCCTTTTCCCCTTTAATAAACTCCATAAAGAGATACGGAAAGGATTGAACTTGAAGTTGACCTGATTCAGCATCAGGCTGTACGTGAATAATAACCGGGTTAAAGATGGTGAGAGATTTTGCCGTCTCTTTCTTATTTACCCCAATTACGGTTCTTCCAATATGATCTACAATTGTAATAATATCTGACATAATTATATTATATATTAAAGTTTAACCGATGCAACTGTTTTTTTAGCGCTGGTAAGAGCTTCTGTCGCTGTTTTTGTAGAAGAGGCTTCTAATGCGGTTTTATATTCTAAAACCGCTCTTCTTATACCCTCTACCTGTGGTGAGACATTCTCACCTTGACCAGTATCGACACCTTCAATAATATTTTTAATAATTTTTAAGATAAGAGATACACCCCTTACTTTTCCGCGTTTAAAGGCTGGATGCGCTTTATAGGTATCGTCATCCTGAGGCCTATCTAAATATGATTCTGACATATTACTATTTATACACAGCTTTTAATTAGGCAAATATATCAAACAATTCTGTCTGAACGTTGGCGGACGGTTTACGTATGACCCAGCCTGTATTATCATAAAAACGCTTCACCATTTCAAATAAGATCTTTTCAAACATCTTTTCATAATCAGGTTTAAACAACTCACTAAACTCTTTAGGAAAGTCATACTTAAACCCTATAGTATCTAATCCAAATTTATTAGGCTGCTCTACATACATGTATCGAACCTTATCACCGGAAGAAAGCTCTTCATATTTGTTACCTGTTTCTAACCTATTAAGCATATTATTATAATAATATGCAGACTTAACGTGAATCGGCATGCCTTTACAAGTACTAAACCCATTACACTGTGAAGAGTATTTTTCGTAATTTTTAACACCCATAACAAAAGATATTTCTTCTGGTGAGAGTGACTTAAATGTATCATATGATTCATTTAGTATCTTATTAGTCTCTTTAAGAGACTGCGTTGTAAGCATTGTCTCTATTATCTTCTTAGCATAGGGCTTAATTGCATTAGGCATTGTTGTACGTACAACCTCAACGCCAGTATATTTAAACTTATCTTCTTTGATACCCTCATCGTCAAGAATATGCATAACATAACGCTTCTTCTGTAGAAAGACTCCAACATCAGCGATACACTCTCGTTTAAATATAAATCTACTATCCTGTGTTAGTATCGCCTTTTCAGCCCACTGATTGATATTTACATTGAGATAGTCTTCAATCTCTTGAATTTTATCATACGTTTCTTTATGAACGTCTTTACCATCCCAGAACTTAATAATACCTGCGTCAACTAGCGGCGCAATAGAGATATAACCGGAGTCGGTATCATTATATACAATACACTGCTCTAGATCATGGTCTGTTATATCTGGTAACTCCTGCTTTAAGAACTGTTTAATGAATATATTTGATTGTTTAATAACCGCTTGACCGGTAAGGGTAACAGATGAAGCGATATCATCATCACCGATAGGAGCGCGTTTATTGCCCATATATCCATAACAACTATTAACGAGAATCTTAATAACCATCTGCTCTGTATTAAGTCTTTCTACCTCATACTTAAGCTCCGTGTTTTTTGGTTCCTTTTTATAGCGCTGCTTAACAATAAACAACCGCTTCTTAATTTCTACACGCTTATTATAGTAATATTCTAGAAACTCTGGTATGATACCTTTTTTCTTCTGCGTAAACAGGAAACCAGCTTTTGATAAAGCGCATTGTTCTTCTTTTAGAAACTTTGCAAAAGCCGGACGATCTAAGTTGAACTGCTTACCAGATACGTGGTTGATAATAACCTTATCGTCAATAACATTAACCTTACCTACTTTCGTTTCAGGTGAAGTATTAAGCGATATCATTACATTTGGGTATAGTGAGTTTGCGTCAAAAGAGACTATATTATTCTTAAAGCCTCTCTTCGGCTCAGCGACATATGCACCCGGGTTTTTACCTTCTGCAGCAGGTCGTACGAAGGTTGAAAGTAACTCACCTCTATTACGCGCTCTAATACATAATGCACCGTTAATGACCTGTATAGTACCCATGGCACCCTCAAGTGTTGTTAGACCTACATATGAAAGCATACGCAGTAGAGACAAATATTGCAGTTTCTCTTCCAACCGGACGAGAAGGTTAACATCCTGAATGTTATAGTCTACAAATAGGTCCCAATCTCGTTGTGATAGTTCTGCTAGCCCCATATCACCAAAATCAACCTTCTTCTGACCTAATTCTATCTCACCAATTGCATCTAACTTATATGACTCACGCAGTTTAAGGCAGAAACGTCTATAGATATCTAGATAATCAATACATGCAATACCGTCAATATAGTACCTCTTTTTCTCTTGACCAAATTGGCCACGCATAACTCTAAAGAACGTGCCTCCTAGGGGTGATAACCTATTAACATACTCTTTACCTAAAATACGTTCCATTCTGTTTATAATATATGGTATATCAAAGCCTTCTGTGTTCCAGCCAGTAAGAACATCCGGGTAATCATCTTCTAGATACTCAAGAAACTTTATAAATAACTCTTGCTCATCAGCACAGTGTGTATAAACTACATCCGCTTCATCATTACCCTTATATGGATTTAGACCAAAGGTAAAAAACTTATTGCTAATGTTATCGTGGCATGTTATTACATTGACAGGGTGGGTAGGATCTTCTACGTTAGGGAAGCTATCTGGGCTGAAGGTTTCAATATCAAAAAAGCAAACCTTTAGCGGTTGAGTACTAAACTCTGGAGTTTCATTTTCTTGCCAGTATGTATCTAGCAAAAATTGTTGAGCCGCGGGTAAGTTCTCAAATACTCTCTTAACACCTGAATCTTGTAAGAATCTATTACGGTTAAATACATTCTCAAATGTTCTCTTGATTACCTTCGTACCATAAATTGACGTCTTATCACCTCGAGGGTCTTCAACATACAAATAAGGCTCAAAAGAGGTAGTACGGACTACTCTATTACCATCACTATCCCAAGTGAATAAAGAGCATATACCTTCACGGCTATTATAAACAACGTTTCTGTAGGACATCTACCATAGTATAACTACTTAATTCCACTTATCAAGTAGTTTTCTATCTGGAGAGCCATAAGGTGTGTTTAACACTTCAAGATGAGCGCCGATATTACTATCAAGCTCAAGGATTCGCTGCTCACCTATACCTCTAAGCTTATGTATATTACCATAATACTTACTACGGTTTCGCCAGTTGAGTATCGTATCAATCTTATCGCTAAATTCTTCAATTGTACTAAATCTAAGTGACTCAGGCGCAGATGAATATGTAACCATATCTTGACATAGACAGGGAATGCCTAATGTACATGCCTCAATAAACTTTATATCACTTTTAGCTCTGTTAAAATTATTATCTTCTAGAGGTGCGACCATTAACTGAGCATTTAAACCACTAATAAATCTCGGGTAGTTATGTAGGTTCTGCCAGGGGTAAAACTCTATTTTGTTTTGCTTAACTAAATCTACCAGCTGTGGAGGAAACGACCCAACAAATATCCATTGATACTTATCTATAGTACGTCTAACGAAATCACGAACTAAAGAAAAATCGTCTTTACCTCCGGTTTTATTATCAACGTCATAATGAGCTCCAGAACCAGTATATAGGATACGTGGCTTTCTTTTATTTTTTTCAAATTGCGTTGCAACAGCCTTACCGTTAAATAAGTGACCCATCCAAAAGTCAGGTACAAAATTCGGAATAACGGTTATGTTTTGATGACCAGTTTTTTCCTGGTATAGCTGTTTCATAAATGGACAAGTGACTGTAACTTCATCGCACATGTTTATAATATCAATACAGTTTTGACGCACTTCTTCATTATCAAACGCAAATTTAAATTTATTATAATCGGGAATCTCCTCCTTAAAAACAACGTCATCAACCTCATATATAAGTTTAAACCCTGCATCCTTCTGAACATTTTTAAGGTGAGATATAAACTTCTTCTGCGATGATGAAGCTTGCCTTTGAACCCTAACAGCTTTTACATTATGATAAAAACGAGGATCTGCTACCATAGCAGTAATAGAGTGAGATACGCCACGACCAGTAGCATTAATTACTTGCTCAGGCCATAAAATACGCCAGTGCCCACAACCTGAAAGATCAGCAAGATAATTAATGTATCTCGGTAAACTATTTTCTCTTGGAGCTGGTTTATTATTAGCACCTTTTGCTTGAGGTTTAGGTTGCAGCGGAGCTACAGGAAATGCCCTAGAAAAAGGTGAAGGATTTGGATTAATCATCATATTATATAGGTTAAAGCTCAACGTAATCAACACGTTTTGTTATACCGTTTTGCTTCTGCAAGTATATAACATCACCGGTGACTGCTTTGACTGACTCTTTACGATGTGATATAACAATTGAACACTCGTCTAACTCTTGTACCCTATCTTGTAAGATTTCTGTTATAAGTTCGATACCCTTTTCATCGAAAGAAGAATCAAACAGCTCATCATAAATAGCAATATTATACTTAACTCCACCTTGCATACGTCTTATATCAGAAAATGTAAATAGGCATGCTAAGTCAATCGATTTACGTTCAGCTCCGGAGAAGTTGAAGTAAGAACATACCTTATTTTTTTCATTTAGAATTTCTTCTTCGAAGTACTCGTTAAATACACAAATAGAATTTGAATCCAGCTTACGTAAGTAGTGTAGCAACTTACTATTAAGCAGATCTAAGAGTTTATTAACAATATACGACTTAACACCCTCCTCAGATACAATATACTTTACAATATCGAGCTTTGATATTTGTTTACGGTATTTATCTATATTGATATTTGAATTATTAATACGCTCTGTTGTATCGTTAATTAAATCATCGAAATCTGTTTGTATATCTGCAACAGCCTTTAAATCAACCTTAAGTTCTTCCTGCCAACTAGTTAATTGATCCAGTCTAAGCTTAACGTTCTGTCTTTTCTGCTCTGTAACTCTTGACTCGGATAACATATTATTATACATACTAATATTATCCTGTATCCTTTGTTTTATACTTTTAGCTTTTAGTAAGGAGGAATGCACATCCTTTATATCGATAATTATATTATCAATCTTACTTGAAAGTTGAGCCTTCTCTTGCTCAATATTTTTTATATCATGTTCTTCGATTGACCTTAAGCACACAGGACACTTTTCATCACTAGTTCCAATCTTTGCAAGTATTTCTTTAGAGTGATCTACCTTAGCTTTTTTTGTACTTATGTCTGTAACGTACGAGGTAATTTTAGTATCACAAGTCTCAAGTTTACTTTGCATTAAATCGATATTAACTTGTATATCTGCTTCTCTGTCGACTATAAGATTACTTAGCTCTTGATTAAGGTCTGATATTTCAGTCTCATTATTTTGCTGTCTAGATAAGTATGTTTGCTTTTTTTCTTTACGTCTATTTAAAGTTACTTCCTTTTGTCTAGCATAATTCTTAAGGCTTGTCTCTATTTCCTCATACTTTGCCATTTCTGTATCATACTCACGCTTAATATCATTATACTCAGACCGTAGTTGCGATAACATTTGACTAAATATCTCCATACCAAAAATATCTTCGATAAACTTACGCTTTTCGATTTTATTTTTTGCCATAAACGGTATAGCATTATTTACGGTCATAATAACACAGTTCTGAAAGATTGCAGGTGATGCACTTAACACCTCACAAATATATTTGGTTGTGTTTGATATACTATCACGAGTCTTATCGCGACCATTTTTATATATATGAACTTTCGAGGGATTAAGAGTGCGTATAATTTTATACTCGTCCTTACCCTTGATAGACTCAATCTCTACATCTAACTCAACATGTGTTACACCACCTGTAATATTGTTTGTGATAAGGTCCTTTTTTATATCACGTAATGTAACGCCAAATATAGCAAAATAAAGTGCATCAGCTATTGTACTCTTACCAATGGCATTACGACGATCAGGCTTATCTTTATTTGAGCCTGTTATGACATGCAAGCCTTTACTAAATTTAATCTCGACAGGTTCTTCACCAATTGAGAGAAAGTTCTTAGCGGCTAGCCGTTGAAAGTTAACATTTTTCATATAGATTTAATGTATAATCAATTATATCATCACTATTCTCAATATCAAGCATATTTACAAATTCAACAATTGCTTGCTTTACATCAATACCAGACAAGTCTTCTTTATGTTCTGTATTTTCAAGTATTCTGTTAAAGTTAATATCATAATCTATAGTTAGCGACTCTGGCTTAAGCTTAATTAATATACCGTATAGTATATCCATATCCTGCTGAGATATATTCATATCTATTTTCAGCTTTACAAAATTATTTGCAAAGTTATTAACTGTAATAGGTGTAATATTTCCAACTGCTACCAACTCACTCAAGCTAATTTTTTTATAATTAGGTGATACAAGATTGGGCTTAAAGTCATAGTTTAGAGTATCTAAGTCTAATATATGATAACCTTTTTGATTACCCGCATCTCCAAAATCCATCTGAAACGGGTTACCTACGTATAATATTGTACCAGCTCCAAACTGTTTTTCATGCCTAGTATGAAAGTGCCCGGATATAACTAGACTTGACTTTGATAGTAAGTCCTTAACTTTAACACCATCTTCACACACTTTATACTCCGTCATACGAAACGTCTCTATTTCAAAATGACCAAAGATAACATCACTTTTTTTAATTTGTGACGTAGTAGTGTTCCACGGACAAAAGGATAATGTACGATCAAACGCTTCAATCTGTTGATAGCTGTCTAGAATAGTTACGTTTTTACGGTTTTTAAAGATTGATATAGAATTAACGTCAGTTCTATGTTTATAATAAATATCATGATTACCTATAATAACTAGTAAGTTAAAGTCAGATAAGATATCTAGAATATCTGCAGATATTTGTAAGGTATTAACAGATATTTCACTTCTATTATGATGCCAGTCACCGCAGAAGATTATGTCTTTAATATGTTCACGCTTACACTCATCTCTAAACCAATTTGCCCACTCTATAGCATAGTTGTGCCAGTTACCACTATTAGAATGTACACCTAAGTGTAAATCGGAAATTATAGCTACTCTAGACTTATTAAGCTTAGGCGTCATTATCTTCAAGAGGCTTTACATATACATGGCCATGCGTATTATTAGGATCCGTCATTATCTCCTCATAAATAGCCTCCTTATAGTTGCAAATAGCTTCGTGATGCTTTTTTTCCTTCTTAATTCTATTAATAAAGGCGTGGTATGCTATGGTTGTAAAGTAGGAAAAGGGATTACATTGCGCCGGTTTACCATCTTTTGTTGTCTTTTTATCGAAGTTATACTTTTTATATTTGAGTGCAGAGTACATCTTAATAAGAGCATCACCGATCATATCATCCTTATATGAATAGTTAATAAATGATGCGTTGTAACTTAAACCGTATGCAATTTTCTTAATATTTTCTGCTAGATCATTCGTCATTACATCAGAATCATAATACTTACGTAATGCGGCCTTAAATACCTTCGGCTCAATATAATACTCTGCTTTTTTAGACTTCGTCATTTTATTTATTATAATATATTCTTTTTATTTATCAACTAAAAAGGTGTAACGTCAGTTTCAGTATACAATATTTTTTCCTTATCATATATTGCTTTACGCTTTTCACAATGTCTCTTACCATATGTAAGGTTGTCACATATATCCATTATAATTAACTTATCCTTTGTATCATGTTTACGTAAACCACGACCAATCGACTGCACGGTGCGTATAAATGACTTTCCTCCTGCAGCAAATATAATGTTATGTAGATTTTTAATGTTGATTCCTGTTGAGAAGATAGCACTAATAGCTATACATACTACATTATTATGCTCTTCCATAATCTTCTTAATTTCCTCACGCTCTTCTACCGCAACCTCTCCTCTTATAAAGTATACTTGCTTATTATCTACATTTTTTAAGTATTCTTGTAATATTTCACCATGTTTAATGTGATTTACTAAAACTAATATATTATTTGATAGTTTATTACATAATTTTGTTAAAAAATTATTACGACCACCATGCTCGTAGACAAAATCTAGCTCCTCACGATATCTGTTGTTTGTTACATAGTTAATTTGTTGGGTATAGTTAAGCTTGAGTATCTTTACATTAACGTTAGCGAGGTGATCTTCTAGCCTGAGCTCATAACTAGTCTTTTCGTAAACAACAGGTCCAAGCTTTCCAATAATAGACCACTTATCCAACTGATTTTCAGGTAAAGTACCTGTAAAGCCATATTTATTATGTGTTTTAATCTTTTGTACTATTTTAGATATTTTGTTACCACTAGTTATTTTATGACACTCATCCACTACAAGTAGATCAATATATTTTAACCAATCGTTATCTTCAAAGCGACTTTGTATAATGCCTATATTAGCTATTATAACATTTGCTGTAAGGTCTGGCTTATGCTTACCAGTCCATTTAGTGACCTTAAATGTTGAGCCACAGTTAATAAACTCATCATATGTTTGAGCCACTAGACCTAAGTCGGGTACGAGCATTAGACATTTAAATGTATCCTTATCAGGTGAGTTAACAAAGTAATTTTCAATCAATGCTGCAGTAATAAAAGTCTTTCCTGCTCCTGTACCAAGTACGCAAGTACCTCTACCTAATCTTAAGGCTTTACCAACCACATCCTCTTGATAATCACGTAACTTAAAGTTAAAACTATTGCATAAATCAACATCCATACCAACCTTTAACGCTTTCTTAAGGTTATCTGATACAGTTATATCTGTGTTTATTTGCTCCTTAATAAGAAACTTACGTATCTCCCAATATAGTCCAAGCTCACACGTGCCAGTGCCTGTTATAACATACTTACGAGTAGGTGCAAAGCGATTATACCTTCTTGCAAATCTTGCTCCTTCATTTTCTACACTAAAATGCTCTCTGATTAAGTCAAATAAGTCTGAATCATCACTACGAACTATGAGCCTATTAGTAGGTCGTTTATAATCAAAATCTAACATATTAGAGTTGCTCCATCTTATTTATTTCAACGATATTTTTTAAGTCAAAGCTCATCGAAGATAATACCTTTTCACACTTTTCAAGATACTCTACAATAACTATATATTCATTAATAAGCTCTGTAATTTGTAATATAGACTCGTGTCTTTCAGCGTGTTGTTCTGCAGTTGATATACTTATTTTTATTGGTGACTCGGTAATTACTTTTTTTGTAAGTTCCTTCTTAAGTCGCTTCTTTTTTAGTAGAAGTCTATTTTTTTCTACCTTTGCATCCATTAGTCTTGCTACCCAAAAATGCTTTCGTGCTGGTAGTCTCATCTGTACCTCCTTAAGGTTAAAATCATCTACAACGAGGTCCTGTCCTATCTCGTCCATATATTTTTTAAGCAACTCCATTTTTTATATTATATATTATTACAGAGCAAAATCAACAAGTAAGATAAATATATGTAGCTAATGAATAAATTTAAAAATAAATTTTTAAAGTGTCTGGAAGAAGATATGACGGTAGGTAACGTGGTTGGTGGCTCTGAAGGACTTGAGGGTGGCTCTGTAGGTAATGGAGATACGTGGAACACGGGTGATCAGAGAATACCTTCTTCTATCTTCGGAGGAGTGCTTACAAGAGGTGGTAAGACAAAATGTAAGAAGTGTAAGAAGGGTAAGAAGTGTAGAGCTTGTAAAAAGTTAAAGGGGGTTGTATCTGATAATAAAGGTACAGATACCAATGGTTAAATAAATAATTATATGAGTGAAGAAGAAACAAAAGAAAATATGTGTGAGTGTAAAGCGGGGTTTTTACAAGATAATGTGATGGTTAGACTTAAGCAAGAAAGTACTTGGCGTGGTCTTATTACCGTTGCGACCTTACTCGGATGGAGATTAGCTCCTGATCAAGCAGAGGCTATCATTACAGCGGGCGTCTCTTTGGTAGGTACTATTAATATACTTAAAAAGGATTAATGGAAGATACTGGACATTGGGATTGCTCTATTATTAATGAGAGTACAGAGGTCCCCTTTGGTTTTATCTACCTGATAACAAACAAGGTAACCAATAAGAAGTATATTGGTAAAAAGCAGTGCCTTACGGTTTTAAAACGAGCACCTTTAAAAGGTAAGAAAAATAAAAGGCACAAAACAGTCGAGACTGATTGGAGGGTTTATACATCATCCTCCAGACAGTTAAATGAAGATATTGAAAAGCAGGGTAAGGACGATTTTACCTTTGAGATATTGAGATTTTGTGATTCAAAGTGGCAGCTAGCCTACGAAGAAACAAAAATACAGTTTGAAAGGGAGGTGCTCCTAACCGATGACTATTATAACGGTATTATAAATTGCAGAATTGGTAAAAAAAGATAAAAAGGAACACTTATATAATAATAATGTGAGTATAAGTGCAAGAGAGACTAGACAGCTATATGATCAAAAGCGTGATATAGTATTTGTCGATCTTAATAGTTACCTCACGGATTCATTTAACGACTATATTTTGTATATAACAGAAAACGAGCTTAAGTTAACACGTAAAGATAAGAACAAGCTTGGAATTCACTTTATTATTAAACAGCTACTGAATGCTGTCAAGTCTACAGATAAAAAGAAATGGTTTTATTATAAGACTTGCGATGGTTCAGAAGAGACAAAGCTAGTAAGACGGTTATTTGGATCCTTACCTACTAATATAATGTATGGTAGCTGTGACTGGCATGAGTTTATAGAGGAACTTGACTATAATGTATATAAGAAGAAGGATGGTGCTTGTGTATCCTTTCAGAAATTTAGACAATTTTTAAAGAGATATGAGTTACAACAACTTGAAAGAGAGTTTTTAGGAGATATAAATGTAAAACTCTCACTACTTCCATAAATATATACATGAGTAAGTTTCTAGAACAGGTAGAAGATAGTATGCCATCTGATGCTTTAGATAATATTATCGATGGTAAGAGAGAGCTACAGAGATTTTTATTTAATAAGGGTGTTAAGAATGTTGAGGTAAAGCAGTTCAGAGATGAAATGACCTTTACATTGGATGATGGTTCAAAGGTAATTGTTGAGGTAAAGGATTATAAGAAGGTTATATCACATGAGGATCAAGAGGGTGAAGTTAGTGATGATGAATTACAAAAAATAGCTAACACCATAAAGACAGTTGTTGCTTTACCTACAGATAAGGAGCTTAAAAAGAAACAAGGTGGTGTGGCTGGCTTTGG
>Ga0102815_10001589_pt1 | contig 14147 bp, 13 predicted proteins | sample ColrivemetaGS759_FD_79113 | JGI IMG/M metagenome (GOLD analysis project Ga0102815, IMG submission 79113) | Estuarine microbial communities from the Columbia River estuary - Ebb tide ETM metaG S.759 | ecosystem: Environmental > Aquatic > Marine > Intertidal zone > Estuary | place: USA: Columbia...
ATTCAAGTCGGAGACCGGGAATTCGATACAACAAACGGTATACTCGGTCTTCTGCAAAAATCGCTGGAACCAGGAACAATATCCGGCCGGCGTCACTGCATGCGAGACAGAACCAAAGGATTAGTGAATGGATAATCAAAGCGGGAACCCCTCCCAGGGACAGCAATCACTTCAAACGGCTATCTTGGCGCTGCAGGAATACGTGTCCCAGCGAATCGTCGGGCAGGCTACCCTGGTGAATCGCTTACTGGTTGCCCTGCTCGCCGACGGGCACCTGCTGGTTGAGGGAGCGCCGGGACTGGCCAAGACTCGAGCCGTGAAGGTCCTGGCAGATGGCGTTGAAGGCGTCTTTCACCGGGTTCAGTTCACACCGGACCTGTTGCCGGCAGACCTGACCGGCACAGAGGTATATCGCCCCCAGGACGGCAGCTTCACATTTCAACAGGGCCCCCTGTTCCATAACCTGGTGCTGGCCGATGAGGTCAATCGCGCACCGGCGAAGGTTCAGTCAGCGCTGCTTGAGGCCATGGCCGAGCACCAGATTACGGTCGGCAAACAGACCTACCCCCTGCCCCGATTATTCATGGTCATGGCAACCCAGAACCCCATTGAGCAGGAAGGCACCTATCCTCTGCCGGAAGCGCAGCTGGATCGATTTTTGATGCACGTGAGCATTGACTACCCGGACGTGGATTCAGAGAAACAGATTTTGCGACTGGCCCGGGCCGAGGCCGCCGAGATTGCCAGCGAAAAGACTCCCCCGGTACATATCATGAGCCAGGAACAAATTTTCCGGGCACGGCAGGAAGTGCTTGAAATGCACATGGCGGAACCGCTGGAGCAGTACTTGATCCAGCTGGTCCTGGCCACGCGTAACCCCGGAGCCTACGGCGACGACCTGGCCCGCTGGGTCCAATACGGTGGCAGCCCGCGTGCCACGATCTCCCTTGATCGCGCGTCCCGTGCCCATGCCTGGCTGGCCGGTCGGGATTTCGTCTCACCTGAAGACATCCAGGCCATCGCGCCGGATGTGTTGCGACACCGGTTGATCCTTAACTACGAAGCGGAAGCAGACGGGGTTACCACTGACCAGGTCATCAAGGCTTTGTTGGAACGCGTGGCCGTGCCCTAGCAGGCCCAGCCCCGGTTAGCCCATGGAAGCAACGCAGAAACAGGCAAGTGCCGCACACGTCACACTGGGATCCCTGGTGGACTTGCACAAGGCTGCCCGTTCGTTACCCGCGTTCCCCCAGGCCATAAAGGCCTCCAGCGGAGACAGCTACCTGTCTCCGTTTCGTGGTCGGGGCATGGAATACGACGAGTCACGACCCTACCAAAGTGGCGACGATGTACGGAACCTTGACTGGCGGGTAATGGCTCGCACGGGCAAGCCGCATACCAAGGTCTTCAGGGAGGAGCGCGAACGCCCCGTATTCTGCATGGTGGACTACAGGGCCAGGATGTTTTTCGGCACCCGGGGTGTGTTCAAACATGTACTCGCAGCGGAACTTGCCAGCCTGGCCGCATGGCGTGCCGTTCTTAACGGCGACAGGGTTGGCGGGGTAGTTTTTTCTGACACCGTGCATCATGAACTCAAACCCGATCGGGGGCGATCAGCAACGCTGCATTTGCTTCGCCAGTTGGAAACTGCCCAGGACTGGGAACTCAACTCGGGAAATCAGACCGCTGGAATCAACGCAGCCCTGGCCCGCCTGAGAAGACTTGCCCGACCGGGAAGCATGCTGATGCTGTTCAGCGATTTCCATGGACTGGATGCCAGCGGCGAAGCCCACTTGTCCTACCTGGCAAGGCATAACGCCCTGCTCCTGTTTTACATTTACGACCCCATCGAGGCACGCCTTCCACCACCGGGTCGTTACCACATGGTCAGCGGGAATCAGAGCTGGGTGATCGACACCTCGGATCGGGAATTCACCCGGGCTCACGAGGCGCATCACCAGGCGCAACTGAGCAAACTGCAAGAAATGTGTCGACGCAATCGAAGCAGTTTCGTGGTCTGTGCAACGAACGATTCACCCCAGAAAATTATGCAGCGCGCACTGGGCGGAGGAGCACGGGAATGAATCCGGCCGAGCTGCCCTTGCGCGACATCCACTTGCCCGAACCTGTCAGCTGGTGGCCAATGGCCCCAGGTTGGTGGTGGGTCATTGGACTGCTGTTACTGGCCAGTGCCGTGGTAACCGGAATCATTCTTTACCGGCGCTACCGGCGTTCCCGTCTCTCCTATTGGCTGAAGCCGGAATTCCAGGTACTCACCGCGAAATACACCGTGGACCAGGACTCACTTGCCTTTCTGCAAGCCGTTTCAAGCCTCCTGCGCAGGGCCTGCCTGAGCCTGTATCCCCGCAAGGCGGTTGCCAGCCTGACCAACGAAGCGTGGCTGGGTCTTCTGGACCAGGCCGGGGAAACCACGGTGTTTAGCCAGGGCGCCGGACGCTTGCTGGCTGCAGGCCCTTACCTGCGCAATGCCTCCCCCGCCGACGTGGATAGCCTGCTGCCCCTGGTAATAAAGTGGATCGATCACTGCGGGCAGAGAAAACTTCGGGGACCGGGCGAGTGATTGAATTCCAGTGGCCATGGATCTTCCTGGTGTTGCCCCTGCCCTTGCTTGTATGGCTGCTCAAACCCGCCCGGACCGAGCAACAAAGCGCGGCGCTGGTGGTTCCGGCCCCAGATGATTTTCAATCCAGGACAGCCCCGGTTTCGCTGAAGCGCCGGGTCCCCTGGGGATTATGGGTGGCACTGGTGAGTTGGGTGTTGCTGGTGTCGGCCAGTGCCCGACCGCAGTTGCTGGGGGAACCCGTGGCCCTGCCGGTAACCGGGCGGGACCTGATGCTGGCAGTGGACCTGTCTGGAAGCATGCAGGAACAGGACTTCCTGATTAACCAACAACCGGTGGACAGGCTGACAGCCACCAAGTGGGTGGCCGGGGATTTCATTGAACGCCGGGTTGGCGACCGCATTGGTCTGATCCTGTTCGGCGAACGTGCTTACCTGCAAGCCCCGCTGACCTTCGATCGCAAGACGGTCCGGACATTGTTAAACGAGTCAGCTATCGGGTTGGCTGGCCAGTTTACCGCCATCGGTGACGCCATCGGCCTTGCGGTGAAACGCCTGCGAGAGCGGGACCAGAAAAACCGGGTTCTTATTCTGTTGACCGATGGCGCCAACACCGCCGGTGAAGTCGATCCCATGCAGGCAACCCGCATTGCCGCCGAGTCGGGGTTAAAAATCTATACCGTTGGGATTGGCGCGGACGCCATGACGGTGAACAGCCGTTTTGGGAAACGCCAGGTAAACCCGTCCCGAAACCTGGACGAAAAAGCCTTGCGTGCGATTGCTGAGGCCACTGGCGGGAAATATTTCAGGGCCCGTGACACCCAGGAAATGGAAGAGATATACGCAGAACTGGATCTATTGGAGCCGGTCACCGAGGAAGAATTGAATTATCGGCCACGGCGTTCCCTGTACACCTGGCCCCTGGGTCTCGCCCTTGCTCTTAGCGTCGGACTCGCCCTGTTCAGGCTGCGAGGTAACCGTCATGACTGAGCTGCATTTCTTGCGACCGCTCTGGCTGCTGGCGCTGGTTCCCTTGCTGGTGCTATTGATCCAGCTATACAGGAAGCGGATGCGCGCCGGGGCATGGGAAAAAGTCTGCGACCCCGCGCTTGTGCCGTTTGTTATTCAACCGGGCAAAGGCGGCGCCTCCCCGTTACGGCTGACATGGATGGGTCTGGGCGCCCTGCTGGCGGTCCTGGCACTGGCAGGTCCGGCCTGGAAGAAGATACCCCAACCGGTATTTTCTGACCGCAACGCCCTGGTGATCGCCCTGGACCTGTCGTTGTCCATGGATGCAACAGACGTCACGCCTAGTCGACTTGGACGGGCCATGTTCGAGTTGCAGGATATTCTCGCCGCCCGGGACGCAGGGCGTGGCGAAACCGGCTTGCTGGTGTACGCCGGGGAAGCGTTTGCCGTGGCGCCGCTAACCGATGACACCGACACCATCGCCAATTTACTCAAGGCCATGACCAGCGACTTAATGCCCAGCCTGGGGAGTCATACCATTCGTGCGCTGGAGTTGGCGGAACAATTGCTGGCCGATACCCGCGCGGGGAACGGACATATCCTGCTGGTCACCGACAGCGTCGAATACCAGGCCGACCGCACCGTCCGGGAGTTGCGTCGCAAGGGCATACGCACCTCGGTGCTGGCCATGGGAACGGCTGACGGCAGCCCGATTCCCACCGGCAAGGGATTTGTAACAACCAGGGCTGGGGAAATCGTCATTCCTGCCGTGGACCTGGCCAGGCTGGGCAGGCTCGCCAATGATGGCGGCGGACTGTTGATCCGGGGCCAGCCTGGGGACAGTGAAATCAAGACGCTGGTCGACTGGCTGGAAAGTCACGTGGTGGATAGCCAAACCGAGGGCAAGGAACTGCAGGCCGATCTCTGGGAAGAACAAGGCCCGTGGCTGCTGGTATTCCTGTTGCCCCTGGCCGCCCTGGCCTTTCGCCGGGGAATTCTCGCCGTGTTCGTCATCGCCTTGTGCCTGCCATTTCCCCAGGCCCGGGCAGAATCCGGTGAACTCTGGCTGACCCCTGACCAGAAAGGGGCACAACTGCTTGAACAGGGTGACATTGCAGAGGCTGCGGAGACCTTCCAGTCTCCGGACTGGCAAGCCGTGGCAAGGTACCAAAACGGCCAGTATGACGAGGCGGCCAAGGCGCTTGAAGGCAGGAACGATGGACGCTCTCTGTACAACCGGGGTAATGCCCTGGCACGAAAGGGAGACTTCCAGGCTGCGATTGACGCCTATACCCAGGCGCTTGAGGTAGACCCGGGTAACCAGGACGCACGATTCAACAAGGATTTGCTGGAAGAGCTTGCCAGTCAGGAACAAAACTCCAGCCAGGACGAGGCGAACTCCCAGAACCAGGGAGAGTCCGGACAGGAAGGCGGTCAAGCCCAAAACCAGCAGTCCGAGCAGGACTCATCAAGCGATCAAAATGGTGAGCAACAAGGTGAACCACAATCCTCCGAGTCCAGCCAGGCCCAGCAGCAGGCTGAACAGGATGGCCAGCAGGGCGAGCAGTCCATGCAGCAATCCATGAGCCAGTCACAACAGGACGAGTCAGCCCAGGCCACCGAGCAATGGCTGAGGAGAATTCCCGATGACCCGGGTGGACTGCTGCGACGGAAGTTTTACTACCAGTATCAACAGCGCCCGCGGGATGAGCTAAACGAAGATGAGGAGTTCTGGTAATGCCGGCACCAAGACCACACGGGTACACAAAAGGTGTCCTGTTAAGCCTTGCTTTACTGTTCCTGCCAGGACTACTCCAGGCAGCGGCAACCTTGAGCGTCGACCGCAATCCCGTCAGGGAGAACGAGTCATTTACGCTGAGCATTCAAATCGATGGCCAAAACGATGCCGAACCGGACCTGACCGCCTTGCGGTCACTGGTGGATGTACTCGGTACCAGTCAGGAATCCCGAACCACCGTGGTAAACAGACAGGTGCAAAGCCTTACTTCCTGGCATATCAGCGCCATGGCCAGGCAAAGTGGCACGCTTTCAATTCCTCCGATCAAGCTTGGGAAGCAATCCACCGAGGGACTCGAAATCACGGTCAAGCCCGCCGATTCCGGGCCGCGCAGCGAACGAGAGATCTACCTGGAAGTTGAGGCCCTGCCCCTGTCTCCCTACGTTCAGCAACAGGTCATCTACACAGTCCGCCTGGTGTCGGCGGTAGTGACGGCCGATGAAAGAATGACCGAGCCAAGTTTGCCCGGAGGCGAGGCAGTGGTTGAGCAACTCGGTGACCGTAAAATCTATACTGTGCAGAGAGGCAACCGAACCCTGAGAGTTATTGAGTCCAGCTACGCAATATTTCCCCAGAAAAGTGGCTCCCTGGACCTGGCCGGCGTGCAGGCGCTGGTGAGAGTGTTCGATACTTCCTCTGGCCAATGGTCGTTGCTCTCCCGCCGGCCCAGCGAATTTCGGCTTAACGGCGACCCCGTGACCTTGAACGTACGCCCACTGCCAAAGGCCTATCCGGCCGCTGCCTGGTTGCCTGCAAGCAATGTGAGCCTTCTGGACAGCGTTACCGAGGGGGCTCTCAGAGAAGGCGAACCACTGACCCGGGTTATACGATTGACCGCTACCGGATTGTCTTCGGGGCAGCTGCCGGAGATTCCCATGTCGGAATCCCCGAAAATGAAAGCCTATCCGGACAGGCCGGTGTTGTCAGACCAGGTTAACGAAAACGGCCTGGTCGGAATTCGCGAGCAACGAATCGCCTACATTCCCACCAGTTCCGGTGAACTGGTTTTGCCTGAAGTCAGGATTCCCTGGTGGAACACAGAAGAAGATCGGTTGGAGTACGCGGTGTTGCCAGAACGCGTATTGCAGGTGCTGCCGGCAGCCCAAGTCCAGCAATCAGCAAACACTCCGGAGCAGGTGAGCGCCCAGGCAGAACCCGGACCTGTTGCCGGGGACACGAGCTCACTGACGTGGAAAATTATCGCCTTGCTGGCTGCCCTGGGGTGGTTGCTAACGTCCATGGCCTGGCTGCGAAGCCGAAACAAAACCCGGCTATCCACGACCAGTCCGAGTCCGGAACCCGCCGCATCCAATCGGGCTATTACCCGGGCTCTTCAGTCAGCCTGCGAGGCGAATAACCCAGACCAGGCCCGCAAGGCCCTGGCGGATTACCTGCAACATCGCTTTCCGTCATTGACCGTTGTTCAGGCGCTGAGAGAACTTGAGAACATCGCGCCAGGAATCGAAGCCGAAATCCTGGCACTGGACAGGAATCTTTACGGCCCCGACTCTGGGAGTCCGGAAGCATCCTGGCAGGGCAAAGCGCTGTGGGAGTTCATTAAAGAAAGCATGGATTCAGCAACACCACTGTCCGTCGACGAAGGACTGGTGCCGTTATATCCCGGCCCAAGAGGACCAGGTCAGGCCGATTGATCGAAACTCAGGACCTGGTTACCGCCGGCCTTCTTGGCCGCCGCGAGGCAACTCCGGGCCACCTCAAGCAATTCACGCTCGTTTTCCTGGCTAAAGGCCGTTCGAACGGCAACACCGGCGCTTAAGGTGATGTTACTCGCATCCTGAAATGCAGAATGGTTCTCAACGGATGTCCTGAGCCGCTCGGCAATCAAGGTTCCGCCTTCAAGATCGGTATCTGGCAACACAACTACGAAGCGTTTTCCTCCAAGCCGGGCCAACAGGTCCCCGGGACGCTTGAGTTCACCGGTAATCATTTCTGCAGCCTGGCGTAACAGACTGTCACCTGCAGGATCACCGTAGCTGTCCACATAAGCATCCAGACCATCAAATTCTATAAGCACCACTGACAAGGGAGAGCCGGTGCGTTCTGCCCTGCCCCATTCCTGGCGCAGTATCTCGTACATGAACCACTGATTGGCCGCGCCGGTGAGCGAGTCATTTCTCGCTGCCTCACGAATTTGCCCCTGGGCGTCAGCAAGCTCCGCCTGGGTTGCACGCACAGACGCCCTGGCTTGCTTCAGGCTGGCAACAAGCCAGTTCCCCCAAAACAAAAATGCCGCGGCAAGAATCCAGGTCAGTACAAACGCAATGAGCATCGGTGAGCCAAAAATATCGACTGCACTACCTATGCCAAGGGCCACAACCGGGACTGCGAACAGCAATACCCACAGCCCTGCAGCTGTCACTTTCAGTCCACCAGAAATATTCACCAATCCCTACCTTGAGACTTGAATCAGTCAGCAGGATAAAACGATCATCTATCTCAAACATTGAAAGCCGTCACAATTGCGACCCATGCTCATTACGAGCCAGGTTGGCGAGAAAGCTCCCCTAAGGAGTCTCTGATTTATTCATGAACTTGTATCTTGAGGCCAAAAAACCCAGCTTCTGTGTTGCCAATCTTCACGATAGCACCACTATCGCGTGCGATTGGCGCCTTGAATCTGACTTTTTTCGCTCCCAATCTGCTAAGCCCAGAATAAATCAGAGGCTCCCTAAAGGAATAGTCGTCGGCCCAGGCGACGTACAAACGGCACGCCCCGTGAGCGTTTTTTCTCAGCCACCAGCTGCCGACTCCGGGCACGCAGGACCAACACGTCCTGGGACCCCATTGCGCTGGCAGGATCCGCAGTGGGAATTCGCTGGTGATAGCTGCCATCGCTATGCATATCCCATGCATCACGTTGATCCGCCCATTGCAGGTCAAGAATCTGCTGTAGCTCTTGCTTGTGCGCAGTTTCCTCCACCGGAACCAGCGCTTCGACCCGGTTTTCAAGTTTCCGCTTCATGCAATCGGCGGACCCGATGTAGTACTCATTGAGGCCGCCTGCACCGAAGCGATAGATTCGCGAGTGTTCCAGGAAGTTGCCGACGATGCTGACAACACGAATGTTGTCTGACAAACCGGCTATTCCAGGACGAATCCGACAAGTATCGCGAATCAGCAGGTCCACCTTCACCCCGGCCATGGATGCACGGTAAAGGGCCCGGCAAATTTCGGCGTCTTCCAGCGCATTGAGCTTGAGCTGGACCAGGCCGCCACCGGGAGATTCTGCAAAGCCAATTTCTCTTTCAATTTTCTTCAGCAACTGTTTTTTCATGCTGCCCGGCGCAAGCAGCAATTTATTGTACTTGCGGTTTCCAGGCTGGCCCGTGGTCAGGTAGTTAAACAACTGTCCCAGGTCCTCTCCCAACAGAGGATCACAGCTAAGCAGCCCAAGGTCGCTGTACACCCTGGCGGTGCCTGCATGGTAATTACCCGTGCCAATGTGGCAATACCGTCTCAGGCCATCGTAATCACGACGCACGACAAGGATCGCCTTGCAATGGGTCTTCAGCCCGATAACCCCGTAAGAAACATGAATACCCGCCTCTTCAAGATGGCGTGCCCACTCGATATTGGCCCGTTCATCAAAACGCGCTTTCAACTCGACCACCACGGCAACCTGTTTGCCGTTGCGAGCCGCATCGACAAGGTTCTTGACCACCCGGGAATTTCGCCCGGTGCGGTACAAAGACATCTTGATGGCCCGGACCTTGGGATCCTGGCTGGCGCTTTTCAGAAAACGCTCCACCGAGGTACTAAACGATTCGTAGGGGTGATGTAGAAGAACCGAACCCCGCTCACGAATACTATGAAAAATATTTCTATCCTGGGGTAATTCAGGATGATCAATCGGATGATGCGGCGGATGACGCAGTTCAGGGTAATCCAGTCCCGCCAGTTCAATGAAGTCTGCCCGATCCAGTGGCGCATCCACTTCCGTCACATCTGCGGACTGCTCATTCAATCCCAATTCAGCGGCCAGGAATCCAATGTGTTCCTCGCTCATCCCCCTGACAACATCCATGCCGACTACCGGCGCAAAGTGCCTGTCACGCAGCTCCGATTCAATCATCGCCAGCAGGTCGTCAGCTTTTTCCTCGTCACGCTCGGTGTTGGCATTCCGGATGACCCGGAAGAACTCACAACTCTCCACCTTGATGCCGGGGAACAGTAAATCCAGGTTATTGGCAATCACCTGCTCAAGAGGCACGAACACATCTTTCTCAGCTACCTTGATCAGACCTGGAATGTCCGGACCGATAGGCGCCTTCACCCGGTTAAGTAAGGCGGCTCCATCCGGCCCCGTCAACTTGACCAGCAAATTTACGGACTGGTTGGATACGAATGGGAACGGATGAGCGGGATCCGATGCCTGGGGTGTCACCAGGGGGAAAATATTGCTAATAAACTGTTCGCGCAGCCAGTCTCTCTGGCCATCGTCCAACTCGGTGTAATCCGCCAGCACAATTCCGTAGGCCCTGAGAGCGTCACGAAGTTCGAACAACAGTTCTCGCTGCCGGGACCGCAATGCATCGACCACGTCCATGCATTCCTGAATCTGTCGTTCAGGCGTACGACCGTCTTCGGTCAGGTCACGCAGCCCGGCGCCTACCTGTTGCTTCAGGCCACCGATGCGTTTCATCAGAAACTCATCCAGGTTGGAACCCACTATGACGACGAAACGCAGTCTTTCCAGCAGGGGAAGCCGGCCATCCTCAGCCTGGTGGAGCACCCGCCAATTGAAATTCAGCCAGGTCAGTTCGCGATTAAGATAGAGAACCGAGGTGGACAGATCATAGCCGTCCGGACCCGGAACAGGCAGGTCTGCGGCGTGTAAACCCAGGGACGATGGCGTGGACCCGCAAAAACGCGACAGATCCCCGTCATCAACAGATTCCGGCGACCCTACCCCAATCCCTGGCTCCAGTTTGGCGCTCATTTCATTACTCAGTCATGTGGAACGAAAAGTGTAACACCTTCCCTTATTCCACCCGGCAGGAAATACCTGTCAGCCCTCAGGCGACGATTCAGCCCCACCCCGCCCGATGGCACACACAGCAGGCAAAACCGCCTTGAGGAGCTCTCCAAGACGCTCCATGGACAAAGACAGGTAGGCCTCCATCTCCTCATGAATACCCGTGCTTCCCCTGCCGGCTGCCATGTTGACCCCCAGGGCGATACACACGTACTGCATACCCAGTTCCCGGGCCAGTGCCGCCTCGGGCATTCCCGTCATACCCACCAACTCACAGCCGTCACGTTCCAAACGGTCAATTTCCGCCTTGGTTTCCAGTCGAGGCCCCTGGGTCACCCCGTAGCACCCGCGATCCACCAACGGAATATTGGCGTCCAGGGCAGCGGCCTTGAAAGCACTCCTCAAGCTGTCGCTGTAGGGATTGGTGAAATCCACGTGCTGCAAAGGCTCCCCATTACCATCAAAATAGGTGTGCTCGCGCCCATAGGTGTAGTCCAGCAACTGGTCCGGGAGCACCAGGGTGCCTGGCTCCAGGTCCCGTCGAATCACCCCCACAGCGTTGACCGCGATGACCAGTCCCACGTTCACCTGCTTCAGGGCCCAGAGGTTGGCGCGATAATTCACCTTATGGGGCGGAATCGTATGGCCATAACCATGACGAGGCAGAAATACTACCCGATGGCCCCAAAGCGTCCCGTGGGACAGGGGTCCTGAGGCCTCGCCAAAAGGCGTGGTAATCAGCTCGTGGCGAAGATCTTCCATTTGCTGCATTTGTGTCAGACCGGTGCCGCCGATAATGGCAACCTCGCAGCAACTCGACTCGGTATTGAGCTGGTTCATCAATCCTCCGCCAACGCGTAAATCGCGGGAAACTGCCTGAAATATTCCTGGTAATCCATACCGCAGCCGAAGACGTAACGGTCCGGCACTTCAATACCCACGTAATCCGCTTCGAGCCCGGAAACATTTCTGTCATGGGACTTCGTCACCAGCACCGCGATGCGAATGCTTTTGGCACCTTCTTTGAGCAGCGCCGCCTTGACAGCCGCCAGGGTAATTCCCTCGTCCAGGATGTCGTCGACGACGATAACATCCCGGCCCGCCAGGTTTTCCCTGGGGTGTGCGATCCAGTTCAGTTCACCGCCCCGAGTGCCGCTGCGATAACGCGTGGCATGCAGGTAATCGATTTGCAGGGGGATATCCAGGCGCTGCACCAGCCAGGCCAGCGGCATCACTCCCCCAACCATTACACCCACCAGTACAGGAATCCGATCCGCATAGTCATGTTTGATTTGCCGGGCCATTCTGTCCAGCGCTTCGCTCACCTGGGCTTCACTCGCCAGGCAATCCGCCCGATCGATAATTGCCTGAAGTTCGGCTGGACTTTTATTCGGGGATTCAGACATGCAAGGGTTCCTGGTTCTATTTCTGTGAGAGTCCGACTATTCAGGCGTCGAGTTGCAAACCCGGGCTTGAGGAACAGTCCTGGATAATCTTGATCGCGGATTTCCATTCAGGAGAGTCATTCAGCGCCACAAGATCAACTCCGCCCCTGCCGTGCAGGCGGGTCAAGCGAAGCTGGGCAGGTGGATTTTCATAGTCGCCAAACTTGTCCAGCACATCCATTACTGCGGTCCTGTTGTTGCACAACGGAACCATGTCGCAGCCGGCATCCAGGGCGCGACGCAGGCGTTCAGGCATATCACCTGCCACCGCTGCCGCCGCCATACTCAGGTCGTCACAAAACACCGCGCCGCGGAAATTCATTTCTCGCCGAAGGACCTGCTTGATCCAGTAATCGGACAGGCTGGCCGGCCATTCATCCACATCGGAATACACCACGTGGGCCATCATCACCGAGCAAACGCCCCAGTTAACCAGTCGCTCAAAGGGACGCATGTCTTCACGCACATCTTCAAAGCGGCGCCGATCAACAGGCAGTTTGTAATGGGAGTCCGCCACCACCGCCCCATGTCCCGGAAAGTGTTTCATGGTGGCCTCCATCCCGGCCTTGCGCATGCCGCGGGCGTAGGACCGGGTCAGCTCTCCGACCACCTCCGGATCCCGATGGAATGCCCGGTCACCAATAACCTCTGAAACACCCCAGCCCAGGTCCAAAACCGGGGCGAAACTGATATCCACCCCGATGGCGCGCAATTCCGCTGCCATGAGCCAGCCACTTGCTTCTGCCAACTCGTTGCCTCTCTTGGGATCCATATCATACTGGTGACCGATCACATGCACTGGCGGCAAGTGAGTAAAGCCCTCTTTGAAGCGCTGCACCCTGCCCCCCTCGTGATCCACCGCCACCAGCAAGGCCGGACTTCGAACATCGTGTATCTGTTTGACCAGTTCACGGGCTTGCTCAGGACTGGAATAATTTCTGCTAAACAGAATCACCCCTCCCACCAGGGGATGAGCAAGAACATCTCGATCGGCAGAGGTAAGACTCGTCCCTGCCACATCAACCATTAACGGCCCAAGAGTCATTATCCATCCTCCGAAATTTCTACCGGCGTACCCGGTTCAACCATGGAAAATAGCAAAATCACATCCTGGTTTCGCATGCGTATACAGCCGTGGGAGGCCGGCACTCCCATGGGCTCGGTATCCGGTGTTCCGTGAATGTAAATATAGCGACCCATGCTATCTACCCGGCCCAGCCTGTTTCGCCCGGGCTCACGCCCGCAAAGCCACAATATACGCGTGAGTATCCAGTCGCGGTCGGGATGCTCCGCAGCCAGGGCATCGGAATAAATCTCGCCAGTGGGACGGCGTCCAACAAATACCGAACCTGAAGGCATGCCATCACCAATGCAGGCGCGAATGTAATGACTGCCCCTGGGCGTCTTGAAACTGTCGGCTAGCTCGCCAGCGCCCTGGCTGGCCGTGGACACCGGGAAACTGATATCGGGCTGACCCTGCCGCTGCACGGTCAAGACCTGGCGAGACAGGTCCACCAGTATGCTGCAGGTTTTGTCGCCCTGGCCGCTCACGTATCGCGCTCCGCTTTCTTGTCCTGGTCCCACAGGCTGAATGGATGCCTGGCCAGCTGATTATTGTAGTAGCAAATCTCGCTGGTTACTTCCCGACCCAGCCAAGACGGCGTCTCAAATGTTTCCTGTTCGCTCTGCAATTCCAATTCTGCCGTCACCAACCCGAGGTTGGCGCCAGCAAACACATCCACTTCCCAGGTATGGGGGCCTTCCTGAACCCAGTAGCGGGTTTTCTCCAGGGGTTCTTGCTGGCTGAGACGTAACATTTCCCTGCCCTCTTCCGCCGGCACCGAATATTCGAATTCCATCCGGGTCATTCCCGGGTTGGCACTCTTGATATTAATCCATGCCTGTTCGCCGGCCACCCGAACTCTTACTGAGGCCCTGCCAGTATTGCCAAGATAACCCTGGCTCATTTGGGCGCTACGAGTGACCCGCTGTTTCCAGTCATCATTGTTAACCAGGAATTTGCGTTCAATCTCGATACCCATTGTTAATCCCTGACAAACAGCCCCATGGTTTCAACATGCAGGGTGTGAGGAAACATATCCATCACGCCAACCGCTTCCAGACGAAAGCCCAACTGGCCGGTCAGTACCGCCGCATCACGCACGAAGGTATCCGGGCCGCAGGAAACGTAGACCAGGCGATTAGCCCCAAGAGAGGGCAAATGTTCGAGTACCTGGGCCGCACCTGCCCTGGGCGGATCCAGCAAGACCCGGTCGAACTTCTGACCCAGCCAGTTTCCGGTAACGGTTTCCTGATACAGATCGCCCTGCTCGAAACTTACATTGTCGAGGCCGTTGCG